>Ga0326512_10001091_pt1 | contig 21883 bp, 38 predicted proteins | sample 1_2617_0518_D_FD_203652 | JGI IMG/M metagenome (GOLD analysis project Ga0326512, IMG submission 203652) | Bovine rumen microbial communities from UC Davis, California, United States - 1_2617_0518 | ecosystem: Host-associated > Mammals > Digestive system > Stomach > Rumen | place: USA... | reverse complement strand
CGTCAAGCCCATCAACGTCAAAATACTGGAAGATGTTGTTCGGGTTCGTCCCAACTACGAGGCATTTCTTCGCGCTCATCAGGAGCACGAACCCTTGCGACTTCTTGTAGGCGTACGGTATCGCCCTGAACCGCGTGTTCGCCGTCACTCCGTGCGAGGCCCCGAACGTCGCCACGAGGTCGAGAATCCTGTCGAAACCCCTGCGCTTGTCCAGACCTCCGCGCTTCATCACGTTGAAGTTGCATAGCCGCGTCGCCCCCTTGGCGTACCGCTGGTAGTCCTGACGGCCCATCATCTCGAAGTCGAGCTGGCCGCCGAAGAAGCTGTTCTGGACGAGCCTGACCATCCTACAGGCCCCTCCTCGCAAACGGATTCCGTCTACCCGTCATGCACTCGTAGATGTGGTTCTTCCCGTACACGTCGCTCCCTGTAGATGAGCGGCGGGCGTCGTCCGTCCGCGCCGCCTGAACAGCCGCCTTCTTCTGCACGTCAAGGAGCTGGAGGTCTGCCACGCGCCCAGTCACCTCGACGCACAGGTTCGCCGCCAGCGTCTTCACCAGCGCGTCCCGAACGAGCGGCGGCCACAGGTCAACGTTCTCCTCGTCGAAGATGTAGGTAATCCTGTGGATTGGCTGAAGCGAGTAAATCTTCTCGTTACCCCGGAGCGTGTACGGAATCTTGTGCCCGTCCTCGTCATAGCACTTCAGTATCTTCAGCGCGTCGGCGGGGTAGGCGATTGAGTACCGTCCGTCCTCCTCCTGATACGCCACGCCACGAACGAGCTTGTCGGCCTTCACGAACGACCAGCCGTAGGACGACAGGACTTCGAGCCTCGACGCCTCGTAGGCGTCGTAGCACGCCCTCTCTACCTTGGTCGGCGCGGTAGGCGCAATCGTGGTGAGGCGGTTCTCCTGACGGAGAATCGCCATCGCCCTCTGGCACACGCCAAGCGCACTGTCGTGAAGAACCTTCGACATGGCTTACCTCTCTTGCCTCCTGTTGCTTGATTGTCTGTATTGTATCATTTCCGGCCACGATATGCAATGGTGAACATTGAACATCTGAACTGCCACTACAACTTCCGGCCAGCCTCCTCGATGGACTATCCGGCAGTCACTTCGCAACGGCAACCTCTCCGTCTGGCGGCGGGATTGGCTTCGCGGGTATCACGCAACATCCTACCTCCTCGGCCTCGGCCTCAAGCTGGGCCAGCCTCTTGTCGTATTCTTCTTGAGTCATGTTATCCTCCTTACTTCAAGATGCAGTCGGGGCACTCCTCAGACACGCTGCCGTCGGAGAGCGTGCAGTTGCCGTCCTTGCACTCAACCTTGACGTTCTTCACGTCGCCGCCATTGGCGATGTAGTTCGCGATGGCGTTGCGGAGGGCGGCGTAGCCCGCCTCGCCCGCTACGGAGCCTCCTGCCGTGGCGATTGCCGCGCCGACCTTTGCGGCGAGTTCCGCCGCGCCCTTGAGCGAAACGTCGATGGTCTTGGCGAGTTCCTCGGACGGCTTGGACGAGTAGTTCTGCATCTGGAAGTCGATTGAATCCTTGCGGATGCCGAGCGTGGCGGTTCCGATGAGCGAGTCCGTCCAGTGACGCCACGATGACAGTTCCACGGGTTCCTTGACCTTCTGAACCGTGCCATCATTGGCAACGATGGGACGGCCTTCGAGGTCGCACACGACGCGTTCGCCTCCCCACTTGGCGTATGTTGACGTGCAACCGACGAACACGAGCGCGACACAACCAGTAGTGGCGGCGTGCGCGAGCATGGACATTGCTTTGATGATTATGTGTTTCATCTTATTTCTCCTTTTAGGTTTTCAACAAGAATTTTAGATTTCCAAGAACTACGCGGACGGATTTCAACCGTAAAGATTGCCTTTCAAAGTTCCGCCCGCGTTCCGGGCACTCGCCCGAAACTCATCGTACGCATCTCGCCACGCATCCCATCCAAAGACTCGGCAAACCTGCGCTAACGCGCGCCCTTTCAACCGAGCCAAGTATCGCATGGGGTTGTACCACTTGTAGGTTGCGTCAGCGACTATGATGCAGTTGCGCTCCAATTCGTCGTTCGCCGCGCGGAACTTCGCCTCCGTGCCGTCGTTGTCGTAGGCGAAACGGCAGTCGTGCTGTACGCACGGAACGATGAACATCTTCAGCCACTTGCTGAGTTTCTTGCGCTTTTCTGGCTTCATCCACTTCGGCCCGATGCCGTTGTACGCATCGCGGATTTTTCCGAGAGACAGTTCGGCGAGCCACTCCGCGCCAGATAGTCCATAGACTTCAGCAGTGAGGACGTAGCCTGCCTCGTCGATGTAGTCGTCGCGGCTCATTGTACGATTGACCTCCATGCGGTTATGCCCATCGCGACGGCGCATCCCGCTATGAGGAGCCGCACCACTATCTTCACGACCCAGCGGAACGTGTCGCCCCACTTCTCCTTCTCGGTCACGAGGCGCTTGTCGAACCCGTTCATCCTGTCGCCGAAATCGTGGCCGAGGTTCGTGACGGCGGCGCTGATGGCGTTCATCTGCGCGGCGCCCGCCTTGAACCCCTCCTGCGTCTCGGAGCGCATTTTCCCCATGTCGTGCTCTACCTGCTCCATGCGCGCCTCTATCTTGGTGACTCGCTCGCTTACGGAGTCAAAATCTGGTTTCCACTCGCACATTACTACACACCTCCTTCCGCCGGGATGTTGGACATGAACGCGTCAATCTCCTCGCGCGTCTTGCCGAGGGCTTGCGCCGCCCCGTCGAGTAGCGCGGCCCACTTCTCCGCACCGCCGTAGCCTTCCTCGATGTAGTCGCAATCCTGCAACGCCTCTGCGGCGGAGTAGCCCGTGGTAATCTCCACCTGCGCAAGATATGCGAGTGCCTGCGAGAGCATCCCCGCCTGCGCCAACGCCGTCTTTATGGCGAGGCGCGACCATCGGCGCGGAGGTGGCGGCGGGTATTCGCGCACATCGTACTGGCGCACGATTTCTCCGCCCGCCTCGGCCCAGCCTGTCGGCACGGCGTAGTGCGCGGCGTCTGTCTGCGGCGGCGTGTCAACCACGCGCTTGTAGCCAGCCGCCTCGTACTGCGCGTCGGTGGGGTTGCACACGACCGCGCCGCCTACGCGGACGGCGCGCGGCGCGGGGTGGAGTTGGTTATTGATGAGGGTTCCGTAGTTCATGGCTCAATCTCCTATGATTTGTCCGGCCCAATCACGAACGCGCCCGTGCCAGCGTTGCGGAAGAGCGCGCCCGAAACGCGGTCGTACATCGCGCCCTCGGCCTGGCCGAGTTCGTTCGTGAAGCGCACGGGCTGAAAGTCGCGCACGAGTACGCCGTCGTCACAAATCTTCACGCCGTACACCTTCGCACTTGCGACATTACCCAATGTGCCAGCAAGGTTGACAGACCAAATGTATATGGTATATGGCGACGACGAGAACGAACCAGTTGTATCAGTGAACGTCTGCGGGTTTGGGACAAGCTCACGAGTGGCTGTGAACGTAGCCTTGTTGTAGTCAAAGGTGACGACGCCTACGCCGATTGTTGTGTAAGTGAAAGAACCAGACACGATAGAGCCGCGAGCCCGTAACCAACTATTGTTGCCTGTGTTGGAAACTGTGTATACACCAAGCGCTCCGTTCTGGAAAGCGATTCTTGCGCCGAACAGCCACGCTCCAGCGACCGTGTAATCGCTGAACCTCACGTTTATGTGGGTGTCGCTCGTGGCGACAACTCCCGTATCAATCCACTGCGTCCCCGTTGATTGCAGGTACTCCACCTCGGCGTCATACGGCAACGGCGGCGTGGGCGCGCCTCGGCGCTCGAAGAACTGTCTCGCGCCCAACAGCATCACGAACCTCCCTGCGCGGCCTGCGCTACTTCGTTGACCTTCTTTAGCGACACGGCGAACTTGTGAGCGACGCAGTTTTCGGTGAACGAGTAGCTCCACGTCCCCGCCTCGTCGGGCACGGGAAACTCGTCGTCGTCCGTCTCGTATGTAACCGATTCGTTACCATTTGGCGAGAATGTGATGGTCGGCACGGTCGAGCCGCTGATTTCCAGCCGCACGAGGAAGTCACGGCAGTACCCCGCTACGGCGGCGGGGAGCGTGAGCGTCGTGTCGCCCGAAACCACCACGCGGTTGCCCGCGCGGTCGCACAGGTGGCCGGGGAGAGAGGCGCGCGTCGCGGTGATTGGTCCATCTCCATACTCCCATTCAAGCGACAACGCATTCTCTGACCCAGCACACCATATTGGCGCATCTCCATTAACCGACAAACCCCACATCAGGTTGTCGGTGTCCCAAAATGGATCTTCAACAGACGTGCCGCTTGGCAATTCTCCGAACTCCCACTTGCCCGGCTCCACGAGCGCGTATGGTAGGTCGGCGGCGGCGGCGAAGTCAGACGGTTTCGCCCCGCTGTCCGCGATGTTGCCGGACGAATCAAGCGACGCGAGGTTGCCAACAGTCGCGTTCGCCGCCTTGTCCGCCTTGCCAGTCACGTCTGGTATCTGCTCAGTCGTCGCATACGGCGTCCCGCCGCCGTTCGGCGCGCCGTCGTTCATCAGCTGGCTCGTCTTCGTCGGCGTGATGAGGCGACGGGTGGCGGTGACATTCACCCTTTCTTCGCCAACCAACAGCCCATCAACGCTCATCGACAACGCTTCGTTCGGCTTACTGTTGGGGACGAACTGCACGACGCCCACCGAATCATACGTCCCAGGAGGCTCGTCGTCCACTCTAATCGTCAAACTGTTAAACATGCCGTCGCGCAGAATCTCGACACTGTGCCCGTCCGGAACGCCTGTGAACTCCCACTCCGTGAACCCGCTCCGCAGCGCGTCCCCGACGGCCTTCGCGTCCGCCGCCGCGCCCCGCGTCGTGAGAGTCGGGTCCACTGCGACGAGCCCCTTGCCAGCCTCCTTCTGCACGAAACGACCGTCTGCCACAGTCTTGTCGTAGTAGTTCGCCGGGTTGAAGATTTGTGTAAGCGGAATCTCGATGTCCTCAACGCCAGCGTCCGTGTTAAACGAAATCACGAGGTTGCCGCCGGACACCTCCACTCCGTCAACCATGCCGTCCTTGATGAACGCCGTCGCGTCAATCGGATTTGCAAGCCTCGTCGATTCGTGCAGCAGGTATATCTTCTTATTAGTTGAGTCGTACTCCGCTCCGGTTACATACTCGGAGAGGTCGGGCGTGTCGCCTTTATCGCCCTTATCGCCTTTGTCACCCTTGTCGCCCTTGTCGCCCTTGTCGCCCTTGTCGCCCTTGAAGCCTTTCGGACCCCGCGACCCTGTTTCGCCCTTGTCACCCTTGTCACCCTTGTCACCCTTATCGCCCTTTTCACCCTTGTCGCCCTTATCTCCCTTGTCGCCCTTATCTCCCTTGTCGCCCTTATCGCCTTTGTCGCCTTTGAGGAGCGTCAGGCTCTGGTCTTGCGAAATGTAGTACGGCTCTACGACCTTTACGTCAAACTCACCCTCGCCAGCAAGCCCTCCGGCGATTGGGTCGTACACTGCGAACTTCAGAGGCGCGTTCGCGTTCGCTCCGAACTTCTGGATGAAGTCCTTGCACAGGCCCTCCAGCCGCAGGTCAAGGACGCCAGTTGTTTTCCATTCTCCATCGACGAATCTCGTGGTAAGCTCCGCGTACCCATAGACCTCGTTCAAATCCCACTGGAAGTTCTGGTCTGCAACGCGCTCGCCGCCGATGAACTTGACCTCTCCTTCCGGCGGAACATGTCCGACGAACCGCCTGTGCAGGACAAGGTAGCCCTTCACGGTTGACGTGAGAACTCCGCCAACCTCCTCCGTCCTGTCTTCATCGACTTCAAGCGCGGGAGATACGGTCAGCGCATACTTGGCGCACAACGCCACGGTCTCCCTGCAAGAGGCCGTCTTCGTCTTGTCCTTCAGCGTGACAGTTATCCCGTTCATCCCACGACTCCATTACTGCGCGTCCTTGGAAATCTCCGCCGCCGTCGCACCTTTGCCGAGGAACTTGTCGAACAGCTCGCGGATTTCCTTCTCGCCCATATTCTTCTTCAGCGGAACCTTCGCCGCCTTCAGGCGGGAAATCATCACGTCAAGCTCCGGGTCGCGCTCCTTGCCTTTCGCCTCCTCCGGCGTCAAGCACTCGAAGAGGGCCTTCACCCTCGCGTCAACCTGACTGTCCTTCAGCTCGACAGTCTCGTTCTTCACGAAATCCCGCCACGGCATCTGGCAGTTCATCTTCGCGCGCCAAGTCCTGACGACATCCGCCTTCGTCTCTTCGGTCTTTTCCATGTGAAAAACCTCCAATGTCCCGTGCTACGTCAAATCGTGGAACACGAAATCACCCGCGACACTGGCGGCACGGAAACCATCACCAGTGCCGCAGGTGAAATCTGTCACGGACTGTTTTAGCCCGAGGTGATGGCCGTGTGAACCGTGCCGTCGATAACCTCGCCGACGTTCTCGCTCTTCTGGCGGACTTCGGACGTGCCAGTGGCCGCCTTGTAGTTCGTCCAGTCGATGCGGATGTCGGTGTCCACCACGTCCGTGATGCCAGCCGTGAACGACGTGGGCATGTCGTAGTTCGAGGTCACGACATCGACGGTGAAGTATCGCTTCAGGCCGCGAGGCATCGGAATACCGACAACGCCGCCGTTCTTCAGAACGTCCAGCGGGATGTCGAACTCGCCAATCTTATTGGCCGAGCTGATGATTCCGCTGATGGCGCTCTGCACGGAATACGCCACGACCTTTGCGGTCGCGGACGCATTGATGTCCGACTTGCCGTTCACCTGAACGAAGAACGTGTTCCAGTCCGTCTTCTTCACGTCGAAGTCGCCGTTGAAGCCGAGGTCGAGAACCTTGCCCTTGTTCGTGCCGTCGTCCTTGTTCTTGGTGAGCGTAAACCCGTCATGGGTAAGAAGGTCTTTGTGGATTTTCATTTTCTATCCTTTCTTGACTTTAGCCCATCCTCGGGACGGCGCACTCGCACCGCCCCTTCGGAGGGAGCCGTTTACGACTGAACGGGCAGAGCCGTCTCCGCCGTGTTCATGCAGTCCATGATTACCACGCGCTTGCCCCAGAGGACAGGCTGGAGAACGTCCTGAATCGTGGCGTACTGGATGGCGTTGTTCATGGTCAGACGCTCGAAGACCGTCTGAAGGCCCTCGAACACCATGAGCGGCATGACCCACTGCCACTTCGCGCCGTCCTGCTTGCCGCCGCCGACGCGGGTGACGAGACGACGGAGCATCTCCTTGATGTAATGCTCCGCGCCGCGCTTCTCCAGAGCGGTCACGTCAAGGTTCCGAATCCACCCGGCATAACGCCAGTCGCGGATGTCGAGGCCGAAGTCCCAAGACAGGAACTGCGAGCAACCTTCGTACTTGCCGCCGTTCTCGTCCATGAGCGTCTCGTGCTCCTTCCACTGGCCCTTCTTGATTCCGGCGGTCGTGCCGCGCGGATAGAAGCCGCGAACGGTGCGCGTGCCGACGCCGACGAGGCCGATGGAGCGGAGGTTCGTCGCGCTCATCGCACCAACTGCCTGCGGGGTGATTGACGTGGCGTGGCCCTGCGCGTCAAGCGTGCCGAGCGTGAAGTCGCCGCCAGCGTTGAAGACGTAGAAGCTGGGCTTCTTGTCGTCCGTCTCGATGACCGTCCCGCCGATGGAGAAGCCGCACTTCTCCTGATGGGCGAAGAAGCCGTTGTAGCCGCGAACGTTCTTGGCGAGAGAGCCGTAAATCATCTCGCGGGACTGCTTCTGGTTCATCGCCTCAATCTGGTCGAGGGCCGCGTCAGCGAGGAACGCGTTCTTGTCGGGGGCCTCGTCCCACTCGCGCTGGGACATCTCGATGATTGCGTCCATGTGCGCCGCAGTGTTGCGGACGCTCGTGACGCCACCCTTGCTGGGCTTGACGCCTTCGCGGTAGCCAGTGAACTTCGCCTCCGGGAGAGCAACACGATAGGTCGTGATGTTCGAGGAGCCGTCATTCGCCTCGACGACGGGCAAATCCTGCAAAAGCGGATTCGTCTCGTAGACGAGGTTCACCATGTCGCTGTTGAACTTTTCGCCCGACTTATCCATCCGGGCGGCAACATCCCGCAGCGTAAATGCACCTTGGTCGATTACCATAGGTTCATCCTTCCTTCATTGTTGTTGTCGCCAGATAAACAAGCGGTCTGGTGACGCCTTCCGCTTTTCCGTGCTTGTTTTGACGCAAGTATTGTACCATAGGGTTTCCCATGACGCAATAGCATAACGCAAAGTTTTTCACATTTTCTTCCCGGTCCACCGCTCGGCGAACCCGGAAAGTGGCGAGCCGCCCTGACCGCTACCCGCCCCGGCGGTTCCGTCCGCCTTGTGGTGCTCCGCCCAGTTGAGGAGAAGCCTGACGAGCGTCGAGTTGTTCGACAGGTTCGTCGTGGCGACCTTCATGAAGTCCTCGTCGGACGAGAAGGTGGCGAGCGTGCCGACCGCCGTCTCAATCTGCGCCTCGTTGAAGTTCTTCTTCAGGGCCTCGCCCTGCGCCTCGAAGTTCTCCTTGATGGCCTTGGTCTCCGCCGCCTCGCTCTCCTTGTTGGTGTCGTATGCCTTGCGGAACGCCTTGCCCTCCATTTCGAGGTATTCCTTCAGGGCTTCCTGCGGGATGTGGTACTTGCGGAGGAACGCGCCGTAGGTCTTCTTGACGTGCTCCATGTTCATCTCGATGCCATCGACTGCTGGAGCCTCGAAGCCCTCGAAGTATTTCTCGTCCGTCATGGAGTCCCAATCGACGGTAGTCGCCTCTCCTTCGCCGCCATTTCCGGCCCCGGCGAGCGCGCCGCCAGTGGCTCCGCCTTCGCCGCCTTCGCCTCCGTCACCGCCAGTAGTGGCGAACGTCTCGCCGCCGTCGCCTCCCTGACCGCCCTCTCCGCCGCCGGAGGAGCCGCCGCCGCCACCTCCGCCGCCGTTTTCGCCAGTGTTCCCGTCCTCGGGAGCCATCAGGCAGTCGTGCCCGAACATTCCGAACAGTAGGTTCTTCATCTTATTTCTCCGTGCCTTGTTTCGACTTGGCCAGTATCTTCTCCCTGAAGACCCGCGCCAAGAAATCCGCTCCGGCGTCCGACTGCTCGCACAGCCGCTCCACCTCCTGAACAATCCTCCCCCTGCACCCCTGCTGGTAGGGCGTGAGTTCACGCCCTTCGCCGAAGAAGCCGACCTTCGCCATCAGGTCGCCCATCCAATCGACGAACGGCTCGTAGGACAGCAGGGAGTTGGCGCGGTCGCGCAGGCGCGTGGCCTCCGTCTCCGCGCCCTTCGCCCTCGCCTTACGGCGGTCGAGCATCTCTGCGACGGAACGCTCCATTACCTGAAGCCTCCCATCGCGGCCATGAGGTCGCCGCCCATCATCCCGGCCCTGACCTCGCTCTCCTTGGCGCGCCCGCCCTGCGCGGCGGCCTTCATCCGCGCCAAGTCAATCTCCGCCTGCCTCTGCTGGGCGGCCTCGTCCTGCGCCGCCTGCGCGGCCTCCTCGCGGGCCTTGCGAATCTTCGCAACGTCGTCCTTCGACAGCATCCCCGTGTCGCTCGCGCCGACAATCCTGTGGCGCGCCCTGACGATGCGGTCGAAGTCGAAGTTGTCCAGCACCTGCGCCGCGCCCGGAAGGTTCAGCTTCGCGCCGTTCCCGGCGATGCCCATCGCGAAGTTCAGCGAGTTGTCCATCGAGGACAGCTCCTGCGTCCTCTGCGCCAGCTGGAGGTTGCCGACGTACCTCGGCGTCGGGAACTTCCCGTCCAGCTTCGGAACCTGACCGCCCAGCTTCACCACGCCGCTCTTCAGCGCGTAGCGGACGAACACGTTCACTATCGGGTCGAGAAGCTCGTCCTCCAGCATCAGGACGATGCCGCCGAGCTGGAGCATGTTCTCGCTCTTCAGGGCGTTTATCTCCGCCGCCGTCCGCTTGTCCACCGCGTTCACCATCTTCAGCGAGTCGATGGTGGCGAACTCGGACAGGAAGAAAATCTCCTTTATCCTCTGCTCGTACTCCTGCGCCGTGCGCCGCGTCTCGTCGCTCGTCGGCGGGTTGGTCAGGATGGGAACCACGAGGTCAGACCTCTGCTCGCCCATGTTGGTGTACGTCACCGCCCCGCGCGACAGGTCAAGGCCCTCTTCCCGCAAATCGTTCGACGCGAGGAGCGGCGGTTCCGCCCTGTTGCTGGAGATTTCCAGTTCGTCCAGCATTAGGGCCTGAAGCGCGCGGCACGAGTTCAGGGCGTCGTGCCCCCGCCCGCGCCCGTAGACGCCGCCAAGCTCGCAGTCAAGCCTCGGGGCGACGATTGGGTTGAACTTGTACCCCCTGACGCACAGGATTCCATCGTACCCCTTGGTGCTAACGGTCGTCCCGGCGCGCCCCTTCAGCCAGTAGATGCTACGGTACTCCATCGACTTGGCGATTCCGTAGTCCAGAGGCTCCATCGTGCCGCAGGCGAACGTCGGGCAGTTCGGCTCGATGAGGCACTCCACCACGTAGTTGCCGTCCTTACCGTTGTTGCCCCTGCGCCAAGCCTCGACGACATCCGGCGGAAGCGCGTCAAGGCCCCGCTCGCCGCCGCCGAACTCGCGCACCAGCTCCTCCGCCGTCATGGCGAACCTGCGGTTGACGCGAACCACGCGCCCGCGCTCGTCAACGCCAAGGGCGTAGGTTCCGACAGGAAGGCACTCCGCCACTGCCACGAACTTCGCGTCCTCCCTGACGATGATGCACCCGAACCCGAACGCCAGCAGGTGCTCGAACATCTTCTTGTACGCCTTGTAGCTCCCGCCCTTCGACATGATGTCGAACACGAAGCCCTCCAGACGCTCCAGATACTCGCTCATCGACGACTGCCCGTCGTCCTCCTCCTGATTCTCCGCCGTCCACTTGAACGGCTCCAAGTGGAACCACTTCATCGCAGGGTTCATCAGGTTCACGAGGAAGCCCGCGCTACCCTTACGAAGGGCCTCGAACGGAGCCGTGTTCAGAACCTTGTCGTCCTCGTGGCTCTCCGCCCTGTGGAACACCTGCTCCACCTCGTCCGTGAGCGTCCTCTTGGCGAGCGGATAGATGTTCTCCGCGATGTCGCGCAGGGTTCCCTTGATGTCGTCGAACTCCTGCACCATCGGGCGCACGGTGGCCTCGCACCGCTTCCGTATCTCGTTCGCCAAGTCGCCCATTGACTTACACCTCCCCCTCGCCGCCGCCAATGGGCGTCAGCGTGGTTCCCTCCAAGTTGCCCGCGCCAGCTCCGACAGCCGTGTACGAACTCTTCACGCCCTTCTTCTTCTTCTTCAGCCCCTCGGACAGTTCGAGGTTCTTCGCCTCCGAAACCGTGGCCGCCTCCGCCTCGCGGCGAGTCGCCTCCTCCTTGGCCGCCGCCCTGCCCGCAATCTCAGCCTGCGCCTCCGCCGCGTTCTTTGCCGCCTTCTCGCTGGCCTTCGCCGCCTGATGCGAGTCAACGGCGGAGTACGTCCCGGCGGACGCCGCCGCCAGCGTACCTATCGCCGCCACCCACAGCGCAGTGTCAACCCCGAAGCCCATGACCCTACGCCCCCAAGTTGCCGTTCTGACCGAACGTCTGCGCACCCTCGCCAGCGAGCGTCGCGCCCTTCTTCCGCGCCTTGCTCAACGCACCCTTCACACTTTCCTCTTCCGCGCCACGACCGCCAGACGCCTCGCCGACCGCGCTCGCGTTGGCCGCGTCTACCGCCTTCTGCTCCGCCGCCTTTATCTCAGCCTGCTTCTTGGCCTCCGCCTCCTCCTGCTTCTTCTGGATTTTGTACGAAGATGGCCCGCTCGAATGTCCGCCCATATCTGGCTCCTTACTTTTTACCGCGACAGGGCACCATGCCCCGCCAACGCGCACAATGATACCACACACCATTACCCCGCGTCAAGCCCCTTCCGCAAAAAATATTTCCATATTTTTCCAAGCACCCCTCCACTTTTCTCCACCCACACGCCAAAAAATACTTGACAACCAAACCCTTACCCCCCTATAATACCCCCATTCATTCCGTTCGCAGAAACCCCGTCCCCTACATCCCCTCGCAACCATGGCGAACTCCATGCCAGACCGCGCGGATGCAACGCACTTGGAGCGCGCTTGCGAGTGCCGCCTGTTCGTTATCGGCACTTGGCTCGCTCGAAGGGGGCCCCGCGCTCGTTCGTGTTCGGGCATAATGCGTGCTGGCTGGTGTGCGCATAATGCGCGGTGCGTGGCGTGCCTCATGCGTGGCGTGACGCGCTGGGCGCTGGGCGCATAATGCGCGAGGGTGACGCAAGGGCGGCGGCTTGCCGTGACGCGGCGGGAAGTCTTGACGCGGCGACATGGGCTTGACGGCTTGACGCAAAGCGGGCCTTGCGTGGCTTGTCGTGGCGTGACGGCTTGACGCGACTCGGCTTGCGGCCCTCGTGTGCGTGCATGACGCGCCAACGTGTGCGCTCGCCGTCTGCGCCCGTGCATGTACGCGCCTGCGGTGAAACCCCCTGCGCATAATGCGCGCGGGTTTTCGGGCTGTTTCGTCAGTGATTTCGGGCGAAAAAAGCTGGGAAAAACTTTTCACCCCGTAGGGGTGGTTTTTCGTGGCGGCGGGGATTTCGCGGTCGGTTTGCATTTTTACGCAGTTGGTGTTCCGTTCGTCGAAACGCGGCATGAACAACCGCCAGTACGCCGGACGCCCTGAGCCGAGCGGCGCGAGCCGTGAGGCGGGGAACTTGCTCTTTGACAATACGACCTGCGCTCGGGACGAGCGACGCGGAAATGCGTAGCCGTGACATGACCCGCCTTCGTGCGGAGTGTCACGGAGTGACAAGCGGATAAGTCCTTGCGGCGTGGCGGCAGATGCACATGTGAACGCGATGATGCGGTGCGATACCGAAGGTATAGGCGTAAATCCCGCCTTGGCGGGTGGCCGTGACGGAGGGCGCATGACCCCGAAGGGGTCGGCACGCGACCTTGTGCGACGGAGTGCGGCACGGAAAAAGCCGTGATTGCCCGAAGGGCATTGGCGAAACTTGCTTGGCCTTGCAAGCTAGGCGGCGGAGCGGATGCGATAGGGACGCACACGACGAACGAAGTTCGTGAAGCGATGTTGGTAGCCGCGAGTGAGGGCAGACCGTAAACGGTCGTCCGAGCCGGAGTAGCGGCGGCATCGTAGATGGGGAATCGGTTGGAAATGGCGGGAAGCGGGAGCGACGGAAGGCACACCGAAGGTGAGGCAGGTTCCGTATCCGACGGTGGCGATTGCGGGCTACATGCTTCGCATCGCCGTCGCCCGAAGTCGCCCTTGGCTCCGCCACTGGTTCCCGACGCTAATGCGGCGCGCCAAGCGAGTGTTTGGCGCACGGTTCCAAGCCCGTGAAACGCAGAGGAGCAAACCCGACCCCGAAGGGGTCACAAACGAAAGCGAGGCCAGTCATGGCACAGTTGGAAGAAGTCACCGCACACCGCAAGAATTACGCCGCCCTGCCGAAGGCAGACAGCGTGAGCATCCAGTATTGCGGGAATCGCGGCAAGTTCACGGACGGCAAGTATACCGCTTGCTCGTTCGTGGTCATGGTGAACGTCAAGGGCACGTGGAAGCCCGAAGGCGTGTGGATGCACGATGCGGGCATGAAGACCGAGAACCGTCGTGGCGTGTATACCACCATCGCGAAGGCGAAGGAGGCGCGGGAGCGCATCCTGACGCAGTGGGGCAAGACGGAGCGCAAGGACGGCAAGCCGCGTAGCGGGGCGTCCGAGGCGAAGTCGAAGCTCGCGGCGAAGGACGCGGAAATCGAGGCCCTGAAGGCGGAAATCGCTGCAATCAAGGCGTCGCTGGCGAAGTAAACGCGAACACGAACACGAAGAGGTGCGACATGTACGGTCTTGACGCAAACTGCGAACCGCGTCAAAAAGCCCCTCCGACCTCGCGTCCGAGATGGATGCGGGGCCGGAGCGACGAGGTGCGGACGGCGCGTGACGGGCGGAGGTACATCCGCTCAATCGGGTGGGAAATCCGCCCGGAGTGCAGGTGCTACACGACCTGCCCGAAGTACGTGGAGGTCAAGGTCACTTGGAGGCACTGACATGGCAAACACAATCATCTTGCGAAGCAACAAGCCGGGTCTTTCCGACTTCAAGGGCGGGTGGACGTCAATCCGCAAGGATGGCGACTCCTACCTCGTGGAGGTTGACCGGGCGCAGTATGAGGCGATGCCGTACAGCGACCTCTGCCCATTTGACAACGAAAACTAACCAACAGGAGGTAAAATCATGGCTAAAGAAGCTATTCTTGACGCGATAGCGGACTTGTACGCTAAGCGGAACGCTTGCCGTTGCGAGGCGAAGGCTTGGAATGCGCGGCATCACAGGGAACAGGGCGACATCTCTGTGAGGAGTTGGAATCTCCTCCGCCAGTGTGCCCAAATCACGGTGGCGATTCTCGCGCTGAAGGAGGTGATTGCATGAGTACGGAGCAGATTGCGGAGCAGGCGAACCGCGAAATCGCGGAGAGCATCGGCGTCGAACCGCCGAAGGCTAAACCGCCGAAGGCTAAGCGGACGCGTAAGGCGCGCCGTCTGACGTGGAAGGAACGCCAGTATGGTGCGGGGTTCATCAACGGGTTGCTGTGCGGCATCGGCTTGGGCCTGCCGCTCGCAATGGTGATTGCCGCTGTGGCGAAGTGGTTCGTCGACTGGTTGGCGAGGTGAATCGCTAGACCATCGTGAGACAATCGTGAGACCATCGTGAGATGTGTTGAATCCCCCTAAAACCCCCTATTCTGTGTGTATGTATACATGTATGTATAATATACACAGGAGTGGGGGAGTGTGAGGGGGTGTAGCGCATCGTGAGATGGTCGTGAGATTATCGTGAGATGGTCGTGAGAAAGGAGTTCTGAAAATGGGAGACGAAGTAATCGTCACGGTGCGAATCACCGAGACGTTCGAGAAGCAGGTGGCGGTCAAGGTTCCGACCACCGTGTCAGACAAGGGCGCGAAGGCTATGGCCGCATGGATTCGCGAGAACGTTGACGCACGGGTTCTTGACGCGGGGGACATCACCGGCACGTTAGACCCGGCGGAGGACATGGACTACAAGCAGGAGGTTTCGATATGCCAATGAGCAAACGCAAGGCGGCTCGTGACGTGCGGCGGGTGCCGACCGTCAAGACGCTGGCGTACATCCAAGGCTTGATTGCGTACAAACGGACGCACATTGAGCGGGAGACGCAGAGGCTTCAGGAACTGGAGACGATGGAGAGCGAGTTGCTCGCCGTCGTGAAGTGAAACACAAACAACAGAAAGGAAAACGCAAATGGCAAAACTGAACAGCGACGCACGGGACATCCTGTGCAACATGGTTGCGGAGAAGGCGGAGGCAAAGCGCAAGCGGCTGACCGAAGACCTGACCGTGGTGGACAACGAGTGCTACGCCGACTACGAGGCGCGGCTTGCTTCAGCACGTGAGGAGCTTGAGTGTCTGGTCGCGACAATCAACCACGAGATTGACCGCATCTTCCGCAAGCACAAGCTGGAGTGGAAGGCGTGCAGGTACAATGACGACAAGCACACGTTCGAGGACATGCTCACGGACGGCAAGCTGAAACGCGACATTGACGACTACATCGGCGACGCCGCAAAGATTCCCAACCGCAGGTTGCTGGTGGAGACCCAGCTCAAAGACCTTGACGCACGTGTCGCCAAGGCCAAGCAGGAGATTCTCCTGCGGGCCGCCCTCGGCATGAAGTACGACGAGGTTGTCGCAATCGTGAACGGCTTCCAGTTCTGACGGGTGTCGGACTGGCGAAACACAAACAGAAACAAACACACACGAGGAAACGAAGATGATGAAAGACATAGAGATTGACGGCAAGCAGTTCAAGTACGAGAAGCTGATGGCCGAGAGATTCGAGAAGGGGGCCTGCGCCTTCAAGGTTATTGACGCGGACGGCGACACGTCGTACTGGGTCGTGGTTCCCGCCACGTTGCAGAAGCAGGTTGACGGCGAGGTCATCAACACTCCGAACGACGGGCACTTGGCCGCCGTCTGCATGTCCGAGCATGACGCGCTGATGGTTGCGTCGAGCATCTGCATCGCCGCCACGGTGGCGGACATGGAGCAGAAGGCGGCCCGCAGGGCGTTGGCCGAGACCACGGAGCACCTCGCCAAGGCGTGCGGATTCGACATCGAAAAGCTGGAGGCCGAGGTCAAGCGGCTGAAGGCCGAGGGCAAGACCTTGGAGGAGATTGAGAAAATCCTGAAACCCCGCATGGAGGATTTCAAGCGTGCCGACAAGGAGGCCGACGCCAAGCAGGAAGGGGGCGAGTGGTAATGTCCTACAAGGCGGTTCGATTCAGTGCCGGGCGCACTGGTTGGGCTGTCGTGATGACGGTGTACTCCCCTAACGGGGAGCGCACCCTCATCAAGAAGAACCTGACCAAGAAGCGCGCGAACGAAATCGCGGAACGTTTCAACGAGGAGGTTGGCGCATGAGACGGATAGACATCCACGACCTGTGCATGAACAACAAGGCGTTGGTCGTCACGGTTCCAGACTACGAGTTTGGTAGCGGACGGTTCAAGGGATACGTCAAATGGCTGGTGTCATACACCACGACTGTTGCTTGCATCGACACGGACGGCAAGTTCAAGATGCTTGTCGAGCCGTGCGGCGTGAGCAACACGACGGCGAGGCACATCAACAAGTTCGTCGAGCAGTACGCACCTAGCGGGACGGACTGGAAGAAGTGCAAGGTGTTCAAGCCGGAGGTGTGACATGGGAGACAACTTCATGTTCACGGTTGCGGGACAGAGATTCCGTGCCGACATCGCAAGCATAGCGCAATCGCTCCGCGTTATCGCCCAAGCAGTCAAGGAGCAGAACGAACAACAGAAACAGGAGGACAAGAAAGATGAACATCGGTGAGAGAATCAAGGCGGCCATTGGCGAGAACCTTGGCTGGAAGTTGGCGGACAATCCGCAGACGGTTGGCGTGAACAAGCCGAACGTGCTGTGCTGTGGCGAACACTTCGCCATCGTGACATGCACGGAAGACGACACGCCATACATCGAGGCGATGGTCGAGATGGAATCCGACCACGCCGACGACAAGGTGAAGTTCATTGCCAAGCAGAAGGGCGCGAGGGTTCCGGCTGGCAAGGGGTTCGGCGACAGGGTTTGGCGCGAGAACTCCGAGCATGGCGGCATCGAGGTGTCGTTCGCCAAGCGTCCCGACGAGAACGAGCGCGCCACGCTGAAGGCGTTGGGCTTCCGCTGGTCGAGGATGAGCGGCGTGTGGTATCTCCCGCTGAAGAAGATGGGCGACGGCGTTGCCCAGTTCCTTGCGGCTGGCAACTTCAAGAAGGTCGAGGGCGTGTGACCTGCCGCCCAATCCAAGTGCAGGTCAACAAACGAAACAAGAAAGCGAGTCAAGACAAATGACGACAGAACAAATCAAGGCTCTCCGGGACAAGTACCTGCCCGGAAACTTTGCGCAGTACAGGGCTGAACTCCGCGAGGAGGCCCGCCGCCTCGGGCACAAGGTCGGGGCAAACGACATCATCAAGGTGCTGGAGGCCAACGCCAACGACGACAACCGCGTCATCACCGACGCCGCCGAGGGGCGCACGCCGTGGGAGACGGGGCCGGGTACTCCAGAACCCGACGACAAGCCCGACGCCGAGCCACAGCCCATGCCAGACGGCGAGCGGCGTGACGGTGGCGAGGGTGCGCCGCAGAAGGATAGCGGCGAGGGTGACGGCGAACCCCAGCCCAAGCCCGACACGCCTCCGGCTCCGGCCAATCCGTTCGATGACAAGCCCGATGACCTGCCCGATGGCAAGGCGAAGGGCGAGGACATTCCCGTCCCGAGTCCCACGCCGAGCGACGGCGAGGCCAAGGCCGAGGCCAAGCGTCAGAAGATGGCGGACGACCTGTTCGAGTCGCTGTTCGACGACGAGGATGCCGACGCCAAGGCCAAGCAGGAGGCCCTGAAGAAGCAGATGGCCGAGGCCGAGGAGGCCGAGCGTGCCGCCCGCAAAAAGCAGGAGGAGGCCGAGAAGCTCCGCAAGGAACTTGACGAACTCCGCAAGCGGCAGGAGGCCAAGCGCAAGCAGAGGGAAGAGGAGGAACGCAAGCGTCGTGAGGAGGAGGAGCTGAAGAATCTCCGCCACTACAAGACGGACGACCTCATCGAGACCTTGAAGGCGACTGGCTTGGCGTACCTTGTCGGCCCTGCCGGTACTGGCAAGTCCACCCTTGCTATGGATGCCTGCGCCGAGCTGTTCGGCGTGCCGAAGGACGACTTCAAGTTCAACGAGCACTTCGCCCAGATTTCCTTCTCGCCCGACACGACGAGCGGCGAGATGGTCGGGCGGTGCGACATCAACGGCGTGTTCCACCGCTCCGAGGTGGTGCGCGTGTTCGCCGAGGGCGGCCTCATCCTGTTCGACGAAATCGACAACGCCGATGCGTCGATGCTGGTCAAGCTGAACACGGCGATTGCGAACGGCACGTTCGCCACGCCGGAGGGGCTTGTCCGCAAGAACAAGAACACGGTCATCGTCTGCACTGCGAACACCTACGGCACCGGCCCCGACGCCATGTACGTGGGGCGCACGAGGCTTGACGCGGCGACGCTCGACCGCTTCGTCTGCTCGACCATCGAGGTTGACTACGACGTGAAGCTTGAGAAGAAGCTGGCGCACTTCCTCCCTGCGGAGAAGCGTGACTGGCTTACAAGTTTCGTCGCTACGGTGCGTAAGGAAATCAAGGCCAAGCACTTCCGCCGTCTGTGTTCCACCCGCTTCGTCATCAACGCCGTACGCTGGTTCGGTCAGGGCAAGGACAAGAACTTCGTCCGCGACCGCTTCCTCATCGGCTGGACTGATGCGGAGAAGTCGAACATCAAGAGCCTGTAAGGGCGAAGCGAGGGTTGCATACTTACATTACCTGTGTAATGTAAGTATGCAAATGGTTTATATCAAGACAAGTATCAAGACAAGGAGCAAGTCATGGCAAAGGTAATGCGAAACCTGTTCTACGATTCGGTGAAGGACTTCATCGACGACGTGTCGAAGCCGCCCGAGGACGGGTGGAAGCTGGAGTACCACCAAGACAAGTGGCACGAATTGGAAACGAGCCGAGCTGGTTCGTTCCACGGTTCGTTCAACGAGATTGTCGAGAGGTTCAGCAAGCACGACGTCAAGAAGGAGGCGTCTGTGCTCGCCGGAATCATGAATGAAATCAACTGCGCCGACTTCACTGAACGCTCTTGGGAGTACAGGCAACGGCTGGAGGAGGGCGACATCATCGACGTGAACCGATACCTCGACGGCCACGAGAAGTTCTGGTGCGGCGTCAAGCGGGCTTGGCGCACGAAGCAGGTGGTGCGCGTGTACTGCGGGTTCGGCGGCAACTGCGGCAGGAGCGCGACTGAGCTTGCAGTGTGCGGCGCTGTCTGCGTCACGCTCTGCGAAATCCTCGAAAGCATGGGGATTGGCGTGGAGCTGTGGGGCGTGGCGACTGCTGGTGGCCTGTTCGAGAACGGCGACGACGGCGAGACGCTCATCAAGCTGAAAGGTAGCGACGAGTTCGCCGACCTCGGCATGATAAACTTCATCACCGGAACCGACTACGTGTTCCGCAACGGGGTATTCCGCTCGTGGTACAAGCTCGCCAATAGGGATGGGCTGGAGTGCTGTGACAACCTCGGCCGCATGAAGATTCCTTCGGCGGAGGACATCGGGCTGTGCGAGGAGGAGGCTCGCGCCGCAATAATCGTGCCGCAACTGTTCAACATCGAGAGTGCGAAGCAGTGGCTGAAGGTTTTGCTGGAGAAACTTCCAAGCAAGATGGAAGGCAAGAAGGAGGACGTGGAATGAACGGCAACATGTATGTTCTTGAACGCCTTGACTTGGCGCAGGGCAAGGCGTATCTGAAGTGTGTCATCAACGGCATCATGCAGTTCACAGAGAACCCCGACGAGGCGGCCCTGTTCTGCGAGGATGCGGCGATGCATATGGCGATGGCGGCTTGCAGTGGCGGAGAGGGACGATGGCTTTGGCCGTCGCCCTGCCAGTTGCAGGTGCGGTTCGTCGTGAACGGGAGGGACGCATGACAACAAAGCAAGTGACGGTCACGAAGTTCGTATCGTGTAGCGGCGTCGAGTTCGACAACCCGGTTGAGTGCGAGAGCTACGAGTCCAATCTGCGGAGCGAGCTTCACGGAGACAGGTACGAACTCCGAAAGAGAATCAACGAGCTGAAGGAGGAAATCAACGAGTGTCGAATCAAGGCGCAACTTGCGAGGCTTGACGCGCTGAAGCTGAAGCGGGAGTGCGTCATCACGGCGATGGACAGGTCGAGGTTCTGCAAGCTGATGGCAGACCACTTCTGCCACGTCAGCGAATACAACCAGAAGCGACGCAAGTTGTTCGAGGCGCGCCGTGCGTTGAGCATGATTACGGACAATCTGTACATGTGGTACGGCGAGTATGCGCGGAAGTCTTCTGTGGCCCGGCTCGAACGCAAGCGCAAGTCCGACATGTGGCGGCGTGAACACACGCCAGACCAGTGGCGGACACCGCACAAGATTCGCGTCAGCAAACTGCCGAATCCTGCGAGAGAGGAGGACTGATGAAGAAGAAGTACAGAGTTTTGGAAAAGCGGTATTCGGACGGTAATGTCAGATTCTTCCCGCAATCTGGTGACTGGTGGCACGGTTGGAGGTACTTTGCCGACAACTCCTCTCGCTGGGGGTGGGATGAACCTAATTCGTGGATAAGCTATGACACGCACGAAAAGGCGGAGAAGTGGCTCAAACGAGAAATGGCCGCCAGAAGAGAAATCGCCGATGGGAAGAGACCAAAGCCAAGTTTCCCGTCAGTGTTCGCGACCAAGGTGATACCGCATCCAGTTGGGGAGGTGTGAAATGACACGACTGTTCCCTACGGTCCTGATTGTCCTTGACGTGGCGGCGGCTGTGGTGTACATGGCCGGAGGCGACGTGAGGAGGTTCATCTACTGGATGGCGGCGGCTACGCTCACGGCCACCGTCACATACTAACGCAAACACAAGGAGAAAATCATGAAAAGAATCGACAGTCCACGTCCAACAAACCGCGACGCGGACAAGAAGGAACGCCTGTCGGCGGCAGCGATGCTGCTATGGGTCGCAAAAACATGCCTGTCGCAAATCGCTAACACGGCATGGGGTGTGCTTGGCAACCAAACCAAAAGCACATATGTACAAGCTTGCGGGGCGATTGCGGAACTCATGCGGCTTGTTGACAATGCGAAGGACAAGTGCAAGAAATGAGGTGTGGAATGATAGTCATCGACATGAACGGCAAGGTTCGGGAGGAGAAGTACGACGGCTCCCTCGACTGCATCTACAAGGCTGGCAACTTCAGCCTGTTCGACATCGTGAGGTTGCGCAACAACGTCGTCATGTTCGTGGACGACAACGGACTGCTCGCTCCCGACGCCTTCCACCGCATCAACTGGAAGGCCACCTACCTTCGGCTGAATCAGTGGATGGAGAATCCGCAGGACATCAGCTGGCAAGCGGCTCGCGTCTCGCTTCCTCCCTGCATCGTGGGAGACGTGGTTCTGCTCGGCGTCAACGACGACACGGGAGACACGCTCGACCTCGACGACGCGCAGAGGGAGATGTACCTCGAACTGCTCGGGGAGGACGTGTCGTGAAGATGAAACTCGTGCCAAACTGGGGCATCGTGAGCGGCGACATCTGCGGCGTACCGTGCGACGCAGTGGTGAACGCCGCCAACCCCACGCTGATGGGCGGAGGCGGAGTCGATGGAGCGATTCACGACGCCGCAGGAAACGAACTGGCGGGCTTCATAGCGGAGCGCGTCAAGGTCATC
>Ga0326512_10001090_pt1 | contig 21919 bp, 19 predicted proteins | sample 1_2617_0518_D_FD_203652 | JGI IMG/M metagenome (GOLD analysis project Ga0326512, IMG submission 203652) | Bovine rumen microbial communities from UC Davis, California, United States - 1_2617_0518 | ecosystem: Host-associated > Mammals > Digestive system > Stomach > Rumen | place: USA... | reverse complement strand
AGAAGATATATGAATTGGTACAACTATGTAAGACCACATTCAGCTAATGGATATTTGACTCCTATGGAGGCAAGATCAAAGTAGTTATTTTCGGACCAAAGTGTTACCAAAAATCTTGACCAGTACACATGGCTGCATTCAGGACAAGAAACAGAAGCTAATGTTTAAGATTGGCCTGGAGGCGATGCTGGAAGCGTTATCTCCTTCGGCGGTTCTGGTTCACGGCTATATGCCGGAAGAGATTTTTGGAGAATACATAGGTCAGGTGGATTTCCACCGGTATGCAAGTGAGTTCGAACGCACTCACCGAAAGGAAGGTGCGTAAGATGGGAACTTGTTATAAAGGTGGAGCCGACCACTACCATAAGGTCACGGAAAACATAGGTTCCGTGGCCTCAGCCTACAAGTATCATAATGGACTCTTCGGGGATCGCGGGCAAGGCGGGTCAAGCGGGATTCGCAATATTGCCTCTGATGATCCGCAGGCAACGGCAAAAGATTTTTTTGACCGCCTTACATACGGAGGTATAGAAAAGACGCTGTATTACAAGGATGGGACTGAAAAGGGCAAAAGAGTCACCATGGCTGATGGATCGACGATGAACTGGAGAAAAGTTTCATCCTCAGCGGATAAGTCTCCGGCGGTAGATATTGATATCGAACGAAGCAATGACCACGGAGAACTGGTTACACAAAAAATACATTTTACGAAGAGGTAGAGATATGGTTAGCATAGATGTAAGATTAAAAAATGAGGATGTTCAGATCCTGCGGGCGGCTGTTGGGAAGAAGCTGGATAGAATAGAGCATGATGAATTTGTTTTTACAAATGCATCCTCGCAGGCAGTCAGGTTTGTTTTAGGAAACGCTATTTTCTATCTGTACAGCTTTACGGAACCTCTTGATTATTATGGAGCAGAGGAAGATGTGGCAGTCTGGTCAGTTGAAGAAAAGGAATACCCACTGATTGCGGATAAGAGCTTTGTAACGACTCCCATTCAAGAAAAAATCTCTGCTATCCGCATCGTGCAGGAGCATCAGAGGCTGTTTGAAAACGCTCAGCAAACCTATGATGTATGGGTGACCAGAGGAATCATCATTGACTTTGGAGATCATGAGTTGGCTTTTGAAAAGCCGGTCTGGTTTTCAGAGGATATCGTGATTTGTAAAGGGTATGACCTCATTGAAAAATTCCAGCCGGTGGAGGAAATCTGCAAAGCCGGAAAATGGAAGGATGGGGTTACGATGGAGTGTTCCCGTGAAGTGGTGACATTATAACGGAGAGCAAAAGATGCGAACAGCATCTCTTATAAACAGGGATGCTGTTCCGGCTCCTATCCGTCGTAAACCTTGTAGTACACATATCACCGGAGCACAATTCCCATCACCCGGTGATACAAAACGGAAAAGCAACCGTCAAACTTTTTTCAGCGTCCTGCTAACAGAGATGCAAACGAGACGATGAAAAACATGCTGATATCTGCCATCACGGGATGGTACGAGATGGACTTTGAACACGTGAAAAAGTCAGCACGGGAGCGGATTTTCTGGTACTTCCTATCACTCCGCAACATCGTTCCGGGCAAACTCCTAAGCGAGGGGTCGGGCGTTCGAATCGCCTCGGGAACACTGAATGCATAAGAGAACCACTTGTTGGTTCTCTTTTTTTTGTCCTTAATTAGGGGTATAATTAGGAAAAATGTACTTAATTGTGATTGATGAAAGGAATTATTATGAAGGTTTGCTTGTTAAATGATTCATTCCCGCCAGTTATAGACGGTGTGGCCAATGTTGTGATGAACTATGCAAAAATCATGACTGAGGATGGCCTCGCCGAGGTCGAAGTGGGAACTCCACGCTACCCTGATACTGACTACACTGGCTATCCTTATAGGGTAGTTCCTTATCAGAGCTTTGACACAACAAAGATAGTTAAGGGTTACAGGGCCGGCAATCCATTTGTTATTTCGGAACTCAAGAATTTGGCTGATTTTGAGCCAGACTTGATTCACAGCCACTGCCCAGTATCTTCGACACTTTTGGCTAGAATGCTTCGTACAAAGACAGAGGCACCGCTGGTTTTTACCTATCACACAAAGTTTGATATAGATATAGCTAAGGCTGTTAAGTCTCGCCTGATTCAGGAGGGAACGATAAAGGCTCTTGTGTCCAATATTGAGGCCTGCGATGAGGTCTGGGTTGTGAGCCAGGGGGCGGGTGAGAATCTCAGATCTCTTGGCTTTGAGGGCGAATACAGAGTTGTCAACAATGGTGTGGACTTTCCTAAGGGAAAAGTGTCAGATGAAAAAATAAGAGAGGCCTGCAAGGGATATGATTTGCCGTCGGGACTTCCAGTTTTCCTCTATGTCGGTAGAATAATTAAGTATAAGGGTATACCTATGATTCTTGAGGCATTGGGCAAGCTTAAGATGGATGGCTATGACTTTAGAATGGTCTTTATTGGCTCAGGCCCAGATATGGATGAGAGCAAGGAAATAGCTCGACAAGAAGGTTTGCTTGATAGCACAGATGGGGCTGATAAGGCTATATTTGTGGGACCTATCTATGACAGAGACTTGCTCAGAGCATGGAATTCTAGATGCGATCTCTTCCTCTTTCCTTCAACATACGATACTAACGGAATTGTGGTACGTGAAGCTGCAGCTTGCGGATTAGCAAGTGTATTAATAAAAGATTCCTGTGCGGCAGAGGGAATTACTGATAGGGGCAATGGATTCCTTATAGAGGAAAATGCTGATTCTATGCACAACTTACTGCTCAAACTTTGCAAGGAGCCTGAGCTTATGAAAAAGGCGGGAAGCAGGGCCATGAATGAAATCTATATATCCTGGGAGCAGAGCGTCAAGGAGGCTCATGAGCTTTATGGTCAGATTATAGAGAAGAAAAAGGCTGGTCTCTATACTACTAAGCGTCACAGATTTGCCGGCAATATCAAGGAGATTACAGACGACATGGTGCTTGAAACCAGGGCTTTAATCAATATGCCAACTAGAATTTATGACGACATGTTGGACAATGTTGAAGAATTTAAAATTGATATGGAACTGAATACTGAAGAGTTCAAAAAGCTTTTGAGAGAGAATTATGAGGACTTTCGCATAAAGAGGGCAAATTTGAAAAAGAAGACTTATGACAGGCTTTATAATATGTTCAAATTCTAAAATCTAGGGCTTCATTTGGCGCTTGCGGCTTAGGAGGTTGGCTATGAATGATTGGTACAAGAAAATGGCTTTTTATCAGATATGGATCAGAAGCTTTAAAGATGGCAACGAAGATGGAATCGGCGACTTGTATGGAGTTTATGATAAGCTCGAATATATAAAGAGCTTGGGGGTAGATGGTATCTGGTTTTCACCTCTATATCCTTCACCAAATGCTGATTACGGATATGACATAGCTGACTATAAGGATATCCACAAGGATTATGGAGATCTGGGCCAGTTCAAAAAGGTTTTGGCTAAGGCACATGATTTGGGGCTTAAGGTCATTATGGATTTGGTTGTTAATCATACATCTGACGAGCATCCTTGGTTTCTTGAGAGTAAGAAGAGCAAGGACAATCCTTACAGTGATTACTATATCTGGAGGGACGCAAAGAAGGGGAAACTGCCAAATAACTGGGAAAGTCTCTTTGAAGGAAAGGCTTGGGAATACTGCCATGAGAGAGACCAGTACTATTTACACATATTTGCCAAGAAGCAGCCTGATTTAAATATGGATAATCCCAAGGTTAGGGAAGAAGTCAAATCAATCATGCGTTTTTGGCTAGATATGGGAGTTGACGGATTCAGGGAGGATGTAATCAATTTTATTTCCAAGAAGGAGGGCCTTCCAAACGGCCTTCCCTTTATTCCTATGGCAAATGGAATGCCATATTACAAGGATGGCCCACATATTCATGACTATCTTGCCGAATTCAGAGAGGTTGCCAGCGAGTATGACTGTTTCCTTCTAGGTGAAGGTCCTATGACTACGACAAAATCAGCACTCAAGTATATGACAGGCCATCACAAGAATCTTGACATGATGTTTAATTTTGATCATATGATGGCGGATTGTTTTATGACTGAGTATATTCACAGACCATTTGATTTAAGAAGGCTTAAAAAGGCCTTTTCTAAGTGGCAGTATGAATTAAATGGTAAGGCTTGGAACACACTCTATCTGGAAAATCATGATCATCCGCGCATTATCAGCAGATATGGCGATGAGAAGCATTTCCACAGAGAGAGCGGAACTATGTTGGCTGCATCCTACATATTTCAACAGGGAACTCCTTTTATCTACCAAGGTCAGGAGATTGGCATGACTAATATTCACCTTAGAGATATAGAGCAGTACGTGGATGTGTCATCTAAAACTAATTTCTATCGCTTTCACACGGATGAGCCGCTCAGCAAGAGGATGGCAAGGATTTACCACTCAAGCCGAGATTCTTCAAGGACTCCAATGCAGTGGAATGGTGAGAAGTATGCCGGTTTTAGTGGGGCTAAACCTTGGTTTTACGTCAATTCAAATTATAAGAAGATTAATGTTGAGACTGAGGAAAAGGATCCATACAGCATACTTAACTTCTATCGCAAGTGCCTGAAATTGAGGAAGGATAATGATGTTTTTCTCTGGGGAAGTTATAAAGAATACTTTAAGGGACATCCATTTCTTTATGTATATGAGAGGGCTTACAAGGACAAGAGGATGCTTGTGGTCTGTTCTTTTGCAGATAGGCCATTAGCCTTGAGAATTCCAAGGGAGTATGAGAAAGACAAGTCTAGATGCAGGCTTAGGCTTATACTTGATAATTATCCAAGGGAAGATAGGCTTAAGGGTTTACTCAAGCCATATGAAGTAAGAATATATGAGATCTTATAGAAAATGAGAGATTAGGGAGGAGAAAATATGGATGGGTTTTGGGGAGCAGTAAAGGTGTTTTTTTATCTGTATAACAGTGATAATATGCGTTATAATCGTAAGTTTTGCAGCGCTTATGCTTTTTTGATTTATGAGAATTAAGACTTAAACGTAGTCTTTTGATGATCAGGTAGAATATATAACATCGTTTGAAAATGAAAGATATAATAAAAGGTTTTTGTTTGCTGATGCGATATTAGTAGAGGATAGGATATATCTTTCACCAAGATCAGCAAAAGGTATATATGTTTTTAATATTTCGTCAGGTAAAATGGCTTTTATCGAATTAGAAATACCTAAAAACATAAATGCAAGTGCTGATAATAAAATGTCGATGTTAAAATACTATAAAGGTAAAATATTTGTTATGCCTGCAACATATCCCTACATTGTAGTTATTGATCCTCATAATTTAAATATTGAATATATTAAATTTGAAAGTGATTATAAATATGATTTTACAACACAGGGAGAAGTGGATGAAAATTTGATATATTTAGTAGCTTATTCTACTCCAGTAATTTTAATGTTTGATATGGATCTTTTAAATATAAGTTTAAATGTGTATAACAAAACAGATGGTGCTGTTAGTGTTAATAAATTTGATAATAAATTATATGTTACAACATCAAGTAGTAGACCATATATTACAGTTATAAATTTGGATACAAAGCAAAAGGATATTGTAGAATTTGAAAATAAAGAATTAGTTGTTGAAGCTTCAGATAGAGCCTTTTCAGCTTCATTTATAAAATCTGAATTTATGTATTTAATTCCAACGGGGTTAAATGCAGTAATAAAATTTGAATGCAAAACATATGACTATGAGATAACAGATATACCAGGTGTCTTTTTTGATGATAAAAATTTGAATTGTACAAACAAAGATGATAAAACATTATATTTTTATAGACGAAAGAACATGTGGAATGAAAATCGAGTTCAAACTAAAATGTTATTAGATACATTTGAAGTAGAAAATATAACATATGTGATAAAGCATAATAGGCTATTAAAAGAAAAGGACCTTGTTTTGATTGTAAAGCTTCATCCGTTTCAAGATCAGAAGGTTGTAAATCTTTTGAATGAGAGCAATATTGTTGCGATAACTAATAATCAATTATATGAAAACGATGTTCAGATTAATCAATTACTCACTATTTCTGATGCATAGATATAATGATAATAAGAGTTCTAAAAGAATTTGCGATTATTTCGGTATTAAATAATTATAATTTAAAGTAATTTATGTAATAATGGAAGCTAAGATAAGTACAGAAAAACAGAAAAAACAGGAGGCCTCATGCAAATCCACGAAATTACAGAGCCCATATTTCGCCAATACGGAAAAGTTATAAAGAACCTTGATACAGCAGAGCTTGAAGGTGCTATGTTGAAAAAACAATGTCCGGATGATGTTATTTATGTTGCAAGCGATGCAGAGCTTGAAAAGCTTGCTTGTGCAAAAAAGATTCAGTATATCGCCTACGGAGAAGTTCCTATACAGATAGGTTACTGCAATGGACATAATCTTAAGCTCAATGGTCTCGAGTATCACAGGTGTTCAGAGCTAAATATGGCCTGCGGTTCAGATGCAGTCTTATTTTTGGGAAAGCAGAGTGATATTAAAGAAGATTTTACCTATGATACGGCCAATGTGCTTGCATTCAGGCTTCCTCAGGGAGTCTTTGTCGAAATTTTTGCAACCACACTTCACTATGCACCTTGTCATGTGAGCGAGGATGGATTTAGAGTTGTAGTTGTACTTGGCAGGGGAACTAATGAAGAGCTAGAATTTAAGCATGAGACTGACATAGATCCAAAGCATGGCCAGCCTGACGAAGATAGGTTGCTTATGGCAAAGAATAAGTGGCTTTTGGCTCATCCAGATGGCAGACAGGATAAAGATGCCTTTTTAGGCCTGATTGGAGAAAACATAAGCTTGTAAGAGTTAAATGTCTTAATATACAAAAATATAAGGAGTTTGAAATGAAATTTTTTATTGATACAGCAAATATTGAAGAAATCCGTGATGCAGAGGAAATGGGGGTTATCAAGGGAGTTACAACAAATCCTTCACTTATTGCCAAGGAAGGTCGTGACTATATGGCGACACTTAAGGAGATTACTACAATTGTAGATGGTCCCATTAGTGGCGAAGTTAAGGCAAGTACAAGTGATGCAGCAGGCATGATTGAAGAGGGAAGACAGATTGCAGCTATTCATGAGAATATGGTAGTTAAGATCCCTATGACTGCTGAGGGTTTAAAGGCAGTTAAGGTACTCACAAAAGAGGGAATCAAGACCAATGTTACTCTTGTTTTTTCTGCAAACCAGGCTCTTTTAGCAGCTGAGGCTGGAGCTACATACGTTTCTCCATTCTTAGGCAGACTTGATGACATCAGTCAGCATGGCATTGACCTTATATCAGATATAGCTGAAATATTTGACATATACGGTTATGAGACAGAGATAATCGCAGCTTCAGTAAGAAATCCTATACATGTTACTGACTGTGCTCTTGCTGGTGCTGATATTGCAACGGTTCCATACAAGGTAATTATGCAAATGTTGCATCACCCACTCACAGACGAGGGAATTGAGAAATTCAAGAAGGATTATATTGCTGTATTTGGTGAGTAATTCTTATATAAAAGGTAATAGGTCTCAGTGTAGATATTAAGTGAAATACAGCACTTATAATAAATATCAAAAGTGAACAAAAGACGTGCAAAATTGGTCAAAACTTGATATAATATATGCATGATTTATAGCACAAATGATTATGAAAGTAATTACATAAATGATTATATATGACTATATATGATTATATATGATTATATAAATGATCCTGTAAATAATTACATAAATAATCTAATTTGTGATCTTTGGGGAATGTGGAGGAATAGTTATGAGCGAAGTAGTTAAGGGCTTAGTTAATGATGGTAAACTTGTGGTAGAGCTTATTGGACGCGTGGATACAAGTAATGCAGCAGGAGTTGGAGATGAGATCAAAGAACTTATTGCAGGAAATGAGGCATTGCCACTCGTACTTGATTTGGATAAGTTAGACTACATCTCATCAGCAGGACTTAGAGTGCTCTTGATGTTAAAGCAGATGAACGATGCAATCAAGCTTGTTAAGGTTTCTGATGAGATTTATGATATCTTTGATATCACTGGATTTGCCGATATATTTGACATAGAGCGCAAGTAGACTGATAGATGTCGTAGGCTTCGTGCTTGTAGGAGAGGGGGAAAACTCCGACTTAGAATTTTTAATTCGATATTAAAAAAGATGGCACCTTAGGCTGGGGCTGTCCATGCCAGTGACACTAAAATGCGTCATTATGGGCTGGGGAGCTTGGCTTGAGGTGCTTTTTGAATGAATTTGAGCGCTTGGTTTATTGCATTTTTAGCTTTTTTGAACTGATTGGGGAGTTTATATTGGAGGGCTTTTATGGAGACAATACATGTGAATGCTAGTAAAGAAGAGATTGGCCAGGTCTTCGATTTTGTAAATAGTGAGCTTGAGGCGGCGGGGGCAGATCTCAAGATGAGGATGAAGATTCAGCTGGCAGTGGAAGAGATATATGTGAACATAGCTTCCTATGCCTATCCTGCTGGTGCACAGAATTTCGGGGCGGATGTAGCGGTCGATATTAAAGATGGAGTCGCAAGGATTATCTTTAAGGATAGGGGGCTAAAGTACAATCCGCTTGAAAAAGAAGATCCTGATGTGACATTAGCGGCCAATGAGCGCCAGATAGGCGGACTGGGAATTTTCATGGTTAAGAAGATGATGGATGATGTCCTTTATGAATATCGCTACGAGGACGGGGCCAATATTTTGACATTAATTAAGAACTTGTAAGGAGGGACATATATGGTTTTCGTAAAACTTGCTCTGGTAGCCATTCTGCCGGTGTTCTTTACGGTAATGATTGACCAGTTAGATAAAAAGACAGCCTTTGGAAAGCTTGCTTACTGGCCTAAGCAGATAATCATAGGTCTGATATTTGGACTTGTTGCAAGTTATGCAACATCTCACAGCGTGGACTTTTCCACTAGTTCTTGCAATGTGAGGGATTCCGCTCCAATATGTGCGGGCCTCTTTTTTGGAGGACCGGCGGGCATCATAGCTGGTCTGATTGGAGGAATAGAGCGATACTTTGCAACCTACTGGTTTGGAGTAGCAGAATACACCCAGCTTGGATGCTCGATAGCAACCGTTTTAGCGGGTCTCTTTGCAGGCTGTCTTCGCAAGTATATATTCAGCAATAAGCGCCCGAGCTGGGTAAATGCATTTTTGATAGCTACATTTGCCGAATTGGTTCACATGCTCTTTTTATTCTTAACTCATCTGGACGATATAAGCACTGCATACACAGTAGTCAAGGATAATGTGCTTCCAATGTGCACTATCAACGCGATTGCTGTTGGAGTTGCAGCAGAAGTTATAGCAATTATGGATGGAAAGGCCTTTAGAAAGAAGAATGAATATAGGAAGATAAGCCAGACCTTTGCTATATGGCTGGGTGTGACGGTAATCGCTTCATTTACCATTTCAATGCTTTTCTCAAACCTTTTACAGACCAAGATGGCTGATGAATTTGCCGATGACCAGATTCACTTGAATATTGTGGATATAACCAAGGAAGTGCATGATACTTCTGATGCTAACCTTCTTGCCATAAGCCACAGTATCGCCGATGAAATCAAAGAGGACGGCTATGAGACTGAGACCTTGGAAAAATTGGTCAAAAAGTACGATGTGATTGAGATTGATATAATCAATAAGCAGAATGTCAACATTGCATCTAACATTGCGGCCAATGTGGGCTTCAATCTCATGATGGGTGACCAGTCACGCGAATTTACAGTTCTCGCTGATGGAAGTCAGACAGAATATGTACAGGATTATCAGCCTATGGCCCAGGATTCAAGCAAATACCGCAAGTATGCTGGTGTTTATTTAGGAATTGGGCCTGCGGCTTATATACAGGTGGCCTACGATGCTAACCAGCTCCAGTCAGACATAGATGGAAGAATTGTCGGCGTTGCAAAGAACAGGCATATAGGAAAGAGCGGCACTATCATAATCGCTGATGAGTACGGTGATATTGTCTCATCATCTGGTGATTATGTGGGGAAGAATCTTACTGATTTCGGAGTTGAACTTGATAAATCAAGGGCTGACAAGGTTTCCACAACAGTGGTGGATGGACAGAAGTATTATTATGAGTTCACATTTGCCGAGGGATATGCAATTCTAGGAATCCTGCCTAATACAGATGCCATGCAGTTTAGAGATTTGTCGGTATACATTACAATGATTATGCAGATTTTGATTTTTGACATGCTCTTTATCCTGATTTATTTCCTGATTAAGAGGATTGTTGTCAACAATATCAACAAGGTCAATGATTCACTTAATCAGATTACCAATGGCGATTTGAACGTTTTGGTAGATGTGCGCTCCAATGAGGAGTTTCAGACCCTCTCAGAGGATATCAATACTATGGTCAACAGGCTTAAGGACTATATAGCTGAGGCAGCAGCCCGTATTGACAAGGAACTTGAATTTGCAAGAACGATTCAGGAATCGGCGCTGCCTAGGGTCTTTCCACCATTTCCAAATATCAAGGAATTTGACATATTTGCCGACATGTTCACAGCCAAAGAGGTGGGCGGCGATTTCTATGACTTTTATATGCTGTCTGACAACAGGGTTGCTTTTATGATTGCCGATGTCTCAGGTAAGGGCATTCCAGCTGCCATGTTTATGATGCAGTCAAAGGCTATGCTTAAAAGCTTCGCCGAGTCCAATATGTTGGTTGAAGATTGCTTTAATGCTGCCAATGAGCGCATTGCTAAGCAAAATGATGCGAAGATGTTCCTGACAGCTTGGATGGGCATTCTGGATATTGACACGGGACATGTCAACTTCGTAAATGCCGGTCACAATCCGCCACTTCTCTATAGAAATGGTAAGTTTGAGTATTTAAAGACCAGAGCAAACCTCGTGCTCACAGGATTTCCGGGAATCAAGTACAAGAAGGGAGAGCTTGATCTGGCACCTGGCGAGATGATTTTCCTCTACACTGATGGTGTAACTGAGGATCAGAACCTGGCTCAGGAACTTTACGGCGAGGATAGACTTCTCGACCTGCTTAACAGCATTGAGAATCCAGAACCAACTAATATCATTCCAGCTGTCAAGGAGGCGGTCGATGCATTTGCCGGAGAGGCAGCCCAATTTGATGATATAACTATGATTAGTTTAAAATACAAGGGAAAATAGAAAGAATAGGACGATTGATTAGAATAAGATGAGACTTTACATTTCGGATCAGCATTTCTTTGATTCTGGGGTCTGCTTTAATATGGATAAGCGTGGCTTTGAGACGATTGAAGAGATGAATGAATATATGATAAGACAGTGGAATAGCAAAGTTAAAAGAGGCGATGAGATCTTTGTCATAGGGGATATGTTCTCATACAAGGAAACTGGCATAGAGGGAATCAATAAGGTTCTTCATCATCTGAATGGCAAGATTTACCTCTGTATTGGAAACCATGATGAGGGCTGGATTAGGAAGAAGGGGGTAGATCTTGCCAGGTTTACCTGGATCAGACAAACTGCTGTAGTGAGCGACCAGGGCAGGGAAGTTTTGCTTGCTCACTACCCAATTCCCTTTTTTGGCAAGAATCACGCCAGGACCAAGGCTGGTGATTTGAGAACTTTTATGCTGCATGGTCATGTACATGCTTCGCCAGAAGCAGACTTGCTCTATAAGTTTCAGGATATGGCAGCAGATAGCTACTTTACAAACAGGGCGGGAGAGCAGGAGAGCATGAAGATAAACATGCTCAACACCTTTTGCGGATATTCAGATTACAAGCCACTTTCAATAGATGAGTGGATTGAGGTCAACAAGGCTTTACATAGATAAAAAAGCTTATCTTGGGTTGTCATAACAAGATTTAGCATTGACCTAAAATGAAAATTATAGTAAAATATGTATTAAGGGCGCATTCTAGCCTTAATAAAATTTCAAAGGAGATTTAAAAATGTCTGGAATTATTGATCAGTTTAAGTTAACAGGCAAAGTTGCATGGATTACAGGTGCATCTTATGGTTTAGGTCTTGCATACGCTACAGCATTCGCTGAGGCTGGTGCTAAGATTGTTTTCAACGATATTAATCAGGACCTCGTAGATAGAGGACTCGCTGAGTATAAGAAGTTAGGCATTGAGGTTTACGGAGCAGTTTGTGACGTAACTAACGAGGAGCAGGTTAACGCATTCGTAAAGGATGTAGAGGAGAAGGTTGGAACAATCGATATCCTTGTTAACAATGCTGGTATCATCAAGAGAATTCCTATGCACGAGATGTCAAAGGCTCAGTGGGATCAGGTTATCAATGTTGACTTGACAGGTCCATTCCTTTGCTCAAAGGCAGTTCTTCCTAAGATGATGGAGAAGGGTTATGGAAAGATCATCAACGCTTGTTCTATGATGTCTGAGTTCGGCCGTGAGACAGTTTCTGCATACGCAGCTGCTAAGGGTGGTCTCAAGATGCTCACAAGAAATATCTGTTCAGAGTACGGTCAGTACAACATTCAGTGTAATGCTATCGGACCTGGTTACATCGCTACTCCACAGACAGCACCACTTCGTGAGAAGCAGGCTGACGGTTCTATGAACCCATTCGATAGATTCATCCGTTCTAAGACACCAGCTCAGAGATGGGGAAAGACAGAGGATCTTATGGGTCTTGCAGTATTCCTTGCTTCACCAGCTTCTGACTTCATCAACGGTCAGGTTGTTTACATCGATGGTGGTATCTCAGCTTACATCGGTCAGGATCCTAACAATCTTGATGAGTCTAAGTTCGCAGAGCAGGAGACATCTGAGGATGTTCAGGTTGTAGATCGCTAATCAGTGATATGCAAATATGCTTGTAAAGGAATTTAGAATTTAATTTTAGATTTTTCTTAAGTATAATAAAGGCGCTTGCCACAGGCTTTCCTGGGCAAGCGCCTTTTTGTATATTGAGAATTTTTAGGAGAAGTTTATCTAGTGACAAAAGGGGCATTTTTCCTTGATGGAAAAAATGCCCCTTCTTTTGCTTATAAATTGACCTAAGCGTCCAATTCTAATCTTCTTTAAGCTCGTATTTTTTGTAATGGCCGTAATCGCGGTTGCTCAGAGTTGCCTTGATTTTTACTCCCTCGGGAAGGTATTCAATGGCCTCAACTGTGGCATGGGTTTGAATTGTATTTACCGCGGCTCCGTCAGAGTACGGTATCAGCAGACTGCACTGAACATGCCCTTTTGATAAGACTTCCTCTATTAGTTCAATCAGCTTATCTAGGCCAATGCTGTATTTAGCAGACATATAGATGTTTACAGTGTCTCTGTCTTTTCTGACATATGGCAAAGTGCTCTCAGGAGCTTGCTCATCTCTGAAAGTTCTAGGGAGGTCAGCCTTGTTAAAAACATTTATCACGGGAATATCGCCGGCACCTATCTCTTTGAGGGTGCTCAGGGTGACATTCATCTGTTTTGGCCATTCCTCGTCTGAATAGTCGATAACGTTGAGCAGAAGGTCAGCATATGTGGCTTCCTCAAGAGTTGAGTTGAAGGCCTTTACAAGGGTGTGAGGCAGCTCACTTACAAAACCTACAGTGTCTGAGATAAGCATCTTTCTAAAGCCTGGAGCTTGAATGCTTCTGACTGTGGTGTCAAGTGTGGCGAAGAGGAAATTGCCCTCCATAACCTGCTTATCCTTGTCATCTGAGCCGTATGAGCGAAGCAGAGCGTTCATAAGGGATGATTTGCCTGCGTTTGTGTATCCCACAAGGGAAATCCTTGGAATACCAGAGTTGGAGCGCTTCAAAGCCTGAGTGCGGCGCTCTGTTGCGCACTGTTCAAGATCTTTTCTGAGGTCACTCAGTCTTTTTTCTATGATACGTCTGTCGAGCTCAATTTTCTTCTCGCCGGAACCTTTATTACTCAGACTTCCGCTGGCACCGCCCTGTCTGCCGAGTTCCTGGTGCATGCCGGATAGTCTAGGAAGCACATACTGAAGGCGTGCGTACTCAACTTGTAGCTTAGCCTCTCGGCTTCTGGCCCTTATGGCAAATATTTCTAAGATTACATCTGTTCTGTCAATGACCTGAACTTTGCAGGCATCCTCCAGGTTTCGAATCTGCATGGCAGTGAGTGGCTCGTTGGTGATGACAAGGTCAGCATCCATCATATGCACAACTTCTACAAGTTCCATGAGCTTACCTGATCCCATAAGAGTGGCCTTGTTAAGCACAGGATTTCTCTGAGTTACAGTTGTGAGAACTTCTATATCGCAGGCATCAACGAGTTGAGCAAGTTCATCGAGTGATGCGTCAAAGTCGTCATCATCCAAGTCTCTGGAATTGATACCTACTAAAACAGCACGGCGCTTTCTTTCTTGATTGTCGTACATAAAAATAATTTCCTTTCCCAATAAAACTACTTTGTATTATAATATGTCGGTATGTCTGACACAAGACAGATTAGGAAATCTAAGTATCGTGCAGTATTATGTGGACTGATACGGAAGAAGGATTCAGAAAGATATGGAGGATAGGTATGCGGGATTTAACCAAGGGAAGTATAAATAAGCATATATTTGCCTTTGCTTTGCCTGTACTTATAGGCAATCTTTTGCAGCTCACTTACAATTTAGTTGATACAAAGATTGTAAGTATGGTGTTGGGAAGTGGACCGCTTGCAGCAGTCGGCTCGACAAATTCAGTTTACTCGCTGATTATAGGCTTTCTTCAAGGCTTGACCAATGGCTTCGCAATTATTGTCGCACAGAGTTACGGGGCTGGCGACCGCAAACAGCTTAAAAAGGCGGTGGCGCATTCATTGAGCCTGGGTATAGGAACCTCGCTCTTTCTCACCTTTATGGTTTTAGTTTTTTTGAGGCCGCTTTTAATAGCCTTAAATACGCCAACAGCAATCCTGGACGAAGCCTACTCATATATCTTCATAGTATTTGCCGGAATGACGGTGCTTATGCTCTATAACGTCTGTTGCGCCATTCTGAGAGCTATCGGCGACACGATTACGCCCCTTGTCTTTTTGGGCATCTCAGTTATGCTCAATGTTGTCGGAGACTATGTGAGTATGGCTGTTTTTGGCATGGGGGTCAAAGGAGCTGCCTATGCAACCGTTGTCGCCCAGCTTCTTGCTATGATTGCCTGCTTTATATACATGTTCAAGAAGTACGAGATTCTCAGGTTTAGCCGCTCTGATTTAAGCCTTGATTTGGCACTTTCTGGGAAAATGATGTCGACAGGCCTATCTATGGGCTTTATGAGCTCACTTGTCGCTATCGGTACAGTAATCCTACAGGGGGCAATCAACTCATTTGGCGAGGAGACAATTATTGCCCACTCAACAGCTAGACGCCTGACTGAAATGTTTATGATGATGTTTGCGGTTCTTGGCACAACTATGGCCACTTTTTGCGGACAGAATCTGGGAGCTAAGAAATACGGCAGAATTAAGAAGGGTATAAAGCTCTCAATTCTGTATGGTTGGATTTGGTCCTTCACTATGGTGCTGATTGCCTACACTCTGGCTCCATTCATGATTAAGATTTTGATAAGTTCTGACAACAAGACTATTATCGATACAGCTTCTCTCTATCTTCGCATTGATTCGACTCTTTACTGGGTTACAGCGGTTATCACAATCACGAGAAACTCTTTGCAGGGTATAGGTGACAAGATAACACCACTGGTATCAAGCAGTTTAGAGTTAGTTGGCAAGCTCCTTGTAGTAATCTTCCTGGTCCCACCTTTGGGCTACATGGGTGTAATCCTTGCAGAGCCTATAGTGTGGGTAGTTATGGTAATTCCTTTGATTATAAAGCTTTTGAAGGTATTTAAGATGGAGGAAAGCGAGGAAGCAGATTTATTATAAATGTGCTTGACAAATGTATTGGCTTTTGATAAAATAAATTTCACGTTGGGCTGTGATGATACGTCTGGGGCATCCTTGAGATGTTTAGCAACAGTGCGAGTGGCTCGATGTTAAGATATAAATTAAAGCCAATGCAGATCTGGAGTAGTACTCAAGAGGCTGAAGAGGCGCCCCTGCTAAGGGTGTAGGTCGGGTAACCGGCGCGAGGGTTCAAATCCCTCCTGCTCCGTTGGTAGAAGTTGTGGAAAGTAAGAGAAATCTTACTTTCCACTTTTTCGTTTATGGGATTAATTTAAGAAATTATTTTATTGATGATTATAAGACCTGGAATCAGAGCTGATTCCAGGTTTTCTTGGTCACCAGAATGAAAAAAGCAAGTATAAGGGTTAAAAAGGGCCAAGAAAGGGCTAAAAAGTCCAAGAATTTAAATGAAATCCAAGAAAGGAATGGAAAATGCGGATGGTTTATGGTAAAATTAGCTAATGTTCCGACTGATTTGTCAGAAAAAATGTGCAAAATGTGCAAAATTTTCTTGGGATTATGTCTGGAAACTAATAAAAAAGGGGTAATTAGAAGTGTCAAAAAAAGAGATAATGCTTGGCAACGCTGCGATTGCGCGCGGAGCTTGGGAAGCAGGTGTTAAGGTTTCTTCGGCTTATCCTGGTACACCAAGTACAGAGATAAGTGAGAATATAGTTAATTATAAGGAGATTTATGCTGAGTGGGCCCCAAATGAGGCAGTTGCAGCAGAGGTTGCTATAGGTGCTTCACTTGCTGGAACTCGTGCATTGGCTTCAATGAAACTTGTTGGATTGAACGTAGCTTCAGATGCAATGTACACAGCAGCTTATATAGGTGTAAATGGTGGATTGGTAGTAGTTGTGGCAGATGATCCAGGTCTCTACTCATCTCAGAATGAGCAGGATACTAGACTTGTGGCTAGAAGTGCCCATATCCCAGTACTCGAGCCATCTGACTCACAGGAGGCAAAAGATTTCACAAAACTTGCCTATGAGATCAGTGAAAAGTATGACACACCGGTATTTTTAAGGACAACAACAAGACTTGCTCATTCACAGGGAACAGTTGAACTCTGCGATAGGGTTGAGATTGAAGATAAGCCATACGAGAGAGATGTGGCTCACAATGTAATGATGCCGGGCAATGCCAAGAAGAGACACATCTTCGTTGAGCAGAGAGAAAATCAGATGAAGAAGGATGCCTGCGATTTCGAGATAAATCGCGTAGAGATGGGCGACACAAAGATTGGCTTCATCACAAGCGGTATCGCATACCAGTATGTTAAGGAAGTTTGCCCAGAGGCTTCAGTGCTCAAGCTTGGCATGGTATATCCACTTCCAGAGCAGTTGATAAAGGATTTTGCCGCAAAGGTAGACAGACTCATCATATTTGAGGAGTTAGAGCCATTCTTTGAGACAGAGATCAAGTCATGGGGCATAAAGTGCGAAGGTAAAGAGCTTTTCACACTTCAGGGCGAGTATTCGGCAAATATGCTTCGTGAGAAAATCCTTGGTCAGAAGGTAGAAGTTAAGCCAAGTCAGGTGACTGCACGTCCACCAATTTTATGTCCAGGATGCCCTCACAGATCAACATTCTACGTATTGAAGAAGCTTGGAATTCACGCATCAGGAGATATAGGATGTTACACACTTGGTGCTGTTGCTCCGCTTTCAGTAGTTGACACTACTGTCTGCATGGGTGCTTCAATTGCAGTACTTCATGGTATGGAGAAGGCAAAGGGCAGCGAGTGGACTAAGAACTGGGTAGCAGTTATTGGTGATTCAACATTTATGCATACTGGAATTATCTCCCTTGAGAATATGGCTTATAATCAGTCAAAGGGAACAGTTATCATTATGGATAACTCAACCACAGGTATGACAGGACATCAGGACCATGCAGCTACAGGTAAGACATTGGACGGTACTGTTGTTCCAGCAATATCTATATATAAGGTATGTAAGGCCCTCGGAATCGAGAACGTAGTTGAGGTCAATGCATTTGACACAGCAGAACTTGAGAGGGTTGTTAAGGAAGAGACTTCAAGAGATGCACTTTCAGTAATTATCGCTTGTGCGCCATGTGCTCTTCTCAAGGGACAGAAGTTCCCTAATAAGGTTAAGGCCCTTTCTGACAAGTGCAAGAAGTGCGGAGCTTGCTTAAGACCTGGATGCCCAGCAGTTACTAAGACTGAGGATGGCAAGATTAAGATTGATGAAACAATGTGTAATGGATGCGGACTTTGTGCTTCTCTATGTAAGTTCGAAGCCCTTGAGAAATATGAGGTATAAGAGATGACTAAGAATATTATGATAGTTGGTGTCGGAGGACAGGGAACTCTGCTCACAAGTAGAATTCTTGGCGGACTCATGGAAGATGCCGGATATGACGTAAAAATCAGTGAAGTGCACGGAATGGCCCAGAGAGGTGGCTCAGTTGTAACATTTGTCCGTTATGGAGAAAAGGTTGCAGAGCCTATAGTTGAAGAGGGACAGGCTGATGTACTTATAGCCTTTGAGAGACTTGAGGCTTTAAGATATGCTCATTTCCTGAAGAAGGACGGCGTTCTTATTGTAAATGATCAGAGAATTGATCCAATGCCAGTAGTTACAGGAGCTGCAACATATCCTGAAAATATCATTGAGGATTTAAAGAAGCAGTACACTGTATATGACATAGATGCTATGGATGAGGCTAAAAAGCTGGGGAATTCCAGAGTGTTCAATAACATTGTCCTGGGGATGGCTGCTAGACATATGGACTTTACTAAGGATCAGTGGCTTGCAGTTATTGAGAAAAAGGTTCCACCAAAGACAATAGAGATTAATAAAGAAGCTTTCCTTGCTGGTTACGGCAGAGAGTGATAAAACGGGGTTTTTTATGTATTGGAATGAAACAAAAGAGTGTATGAGCCGTGATCAGATTGAAGAACTTCAGTCAAAAAGGCTTGTTAAGCAGATTAACAGAATTTACCACAATGTAGAGTATTATAGAAAGAAAATGCAGGAAGCTGGTCTTGAACCATCTGATATTAGGGGAATCGAGGATTTAGACAAGCTGCCATTTACTACATATGAAGATATTGCAAAGGCCTATCCTTTTGGCCTTTCTGCAGTACCACTCTCTGAGGCAGTCAGAGTACATGCGTCAAGCGGTACAACAGGCAAGCCAAAGATTGCCATCTACACAAGGAAGGATATTGATATCTGGTCAGAGTGCGTTGCAAGATGCTTCTCAATGGCTGGAATCACTAAGAATGACATAATTCAGGTAGGCTACGGCTACGGACTTTTCACAGGCGGACTTGGCGCTCACTATGGTGCTGAGAACCTTGGAGCCCTCGTTATTCCTATGTCTACGGGCAATACTAAGAAGCTTATAGATATGATGATTGACTGCGGAACAACAGCGATTGCCTGCACTCCATCATATTTGCTCCATGTGGCTGAGGCTCTTGAGGCTGAGGGACTTGTGGACAAGATTAAGCTTAAGTACGCTATCTGTGGTGCAGAGCCATGGACAGACAATATGCGCAAGCAGATTGAGGAAAGACTTCATATTAAAGCAGTCGATATATATGGTCTGACAGAGATTATGGGACCTGGTGTTGCAGCAGACTGTAAGTATCACAAGGGCCTTCATATCTGGGAGGACCACTTTATTCCTGAAATTATTGACCCAGATACTCTTGAACAGTTGCCAGCGGGCCAGACTGGAGAGCTTGTAATCACTACAATCACAAAGGAAGGCATGCCTTTGATTCGTTATAGAACTAGAGATCTTACTTCTATAGAAATCGGCAAATGTGATTGTGGCCGTACTATGGCTCGTATCCAGAGATTTAAGGGCAGAAGTGACGATATGCTTGTAATCAGGGGAGTTAATGTATTCCCTTCACAGGTTGAGCAGGCACTTCTTGAGATTGATGGAACTACTCCAAACTACATGATTAACGTCGACAGAGTTGATAATAATGATACATTTGAAGTTCAGATTGAGGTTGAGGAGCGCTTCTTCTCTGATGAGATTAGAAAGCTTGAGGAACTCAGATCTAAAGTTGAGAACTCAATTCACCAGATGACAGGTATTAAGGCTAAGGTAAGACTTGTTGAACCAAACGCCCTTCCTCATTCTGATGGAAAGACAAAGCATGTAAATGACGCTAGAAAGCTTGTGTAAGGAGGGGGTTTATGGTAAAGCAGTTATCAGTTTTTTTGGAAAATAAGCCAGGTACACTTAATAAGGCTCTTTTGATGTTGAAGAATAACGATGTCAATATCGTGGCTATCAGCCTTGCGGATACCAGTGAATTTGGACTTGCAAGACTAATAGTTGATGATCTTGAGAAGGGCAGGAGCGCAATCAGAGAAGGCGGCTATACCTCAACATTGGCCGACGTGATAGCAGTAAGATTAGCTCAGAGAGTGGGCTATCTGCAGGAAATTCTCGATAAGCTCAGTGCAGCAGGTATCAATGTGGAGTACATGTACACAGCTTCAACAGGCCCAGATGGCGCTGATCTTATAATGAAGACATCAGACCCAGCAAAAGCTGAGGAAGTACTCGCAGAGGCCAAGGCAGAGGTTTTGAAACAGGATGATTTGAGAAAGCTAGGCGGAGACAATTGAATATAGTAGATTTTCATACACACATCTTTCCTGACGCAATTGCGGAGAGGACGATTAGTATGCTTAGCGAAAAAACTCAAATAAAGGCATATAGCAATGGAACGCTCGATGGTTTGCGCAGACAGATGCAGACATCGGGCGTTGCCCTTTCTGTGATTTTGCCAGTAATCACAAGAGCTAAGCAATTTGACTCGATATTAAAATTTGCCGTAGAGACCAATGAGCACTATGACGACTTGCTTTCTTTTGGAGCAGTCTTCCCAGGTGACGAGGACTATAAGGCTAAACTTAGATTAATGAAGGAATATGGCATCAAGGGAATCAAGATTCATCCTAACTATCATGCAATTGACTTTAATGATAAGAGGACTATGAACCTGGTGTATGCTGCCTGTGAGGAGGACATGATTATTAGTGTCCATGCTGGTAAGGATGTGGGAATCCCTGAAGTAATCAATAACACTCCAGACATGATTGTTGATGTCCTTGACCAGATTAGGCCCAAGAAGCTCGTTCTGGCCCACGCTGGAGCATGGGGCATGTGGGATGAGGTTGAAGCCAAAATATGTGGCAGAGATGTCTACATGGATCTGGCCTACACGACCGACAATATTGATACTGCCCAGTTAAAGCGTATCATAGAAAGCCACGGCTCAGATAAGGTCCTTTTTGCCACCGATCTACCTTGGAGCGGCCAGAAGGAGTCTATAGAATTCCTTAAATCCCTGGAATTGGGCGACGAGGCAGAGAATAGAATTCTTTCGTCCAATGCTTATACTTTGCTTGGGGTGGGGGAATAGATGGCTAGGTATGTCAGATGAGGAGATAAAAAGCCATCTTTCTTTTGTCTTTTTTGGAATATAAAATAGAAAAATCTCAAAAAATCTTAGAAAAAGTCAAAAATGGTGGAAAAAAAGGCCTTTGATATTTGTTTTAAATACACAACATCTTGGCTTGAATTGTGATAAAATGCCTAAATATAGGGGTATTAAAAGTTTTTTTGAAAAAATCAAAAAAAGTTGAAAAAAGTTGTTGACATACCCTTGCCTAGATGATAATATAATCAAGTCGCCGATGAACAGCGACAAAACAAAAAGCATTAAAGCCTAGCTTTGAAGCGACGGAACATTGATAATTCAATAGTAAGACAACCCTGAAAATTCTTTATGAATTTTCAATTTACGAACAAGCATCTTAACAGATGCATCCTTTAAAACAGTAAATTGCATGGAACTTATTCCATGTTTATCCAACTTTAGTTGGAAGGACTTTTTTAGTAATAGCCAGATTTGACTGGCTGGAACGAACTCAGAAAGAGCAAGCTTCTAGTTCGCAAGTTTCGAAGAAACTTGCAAGCGAAA
>Ga0326512_10001089_pt1 | contig 21931 bp, 25 predicted proteins | sample 1_2617_0518_D_FD_203652 | JGI IMG/M metagenome (GOLD analysis project Ga0326512, IMG submission 203652) | Bovine rumen microbial communities from UC Davis, California, United States - 1_2617_0518 | ecosystem: Host-associated > Mammals > Digestive system > Stomach > Rumen | place: USA... | reverse complement strand
GGGAAAGAAATTCCACTTCTTCCCTGATACTTCCGAACTTCTTCTTTGATATAGTCATAATAGATACCGTTAAATTTCTTCGGTTGATCTTTGAATATATCTGGGAAATCCGTTTCATAAAGTTCCTTGAAATACAGAATGTCATACGCTTTGGAATATGGCGTAATACATCTGTCCAAAAGAAAACTCAAGAACTTCTCATGCACCATCCACGGATCATCATAGTAGTCATTAGCAGGAATAATTTCAACACCGTCTTCATTCAATGCGTCTCCCTTGATAACTAACATTTTCAGGGATTCGTCGCTGATAATCTCGTCTTTGTATTTGATCGTCCCAAGCGTCATGACACCCAGTTGGTTGCTGTAGTACCGAACCATCAGCTTGTAGTCCGGAGACAACAGTATGTTTGAAATAACCCCCCGTGTCGCTATCTCACCGTCTCTGTTTGTGTCAGCAACAAGAAGCCGTTTCTTGCTGTTCCAGAACTCTAAGAAGCTTGCTTCATCATCGTAGCCTTGTGGCATATCAAACCACTTACTGGGATCGGTCATTACAAGCTCATAGGAAGACGTAACGGTTGGATTTCCGTCTTCGTCTACATCATACTTCATGTTTCCGTAATAGTTGATGTATTCTTCCAGAAGGTCTAAATCAAGCTGTCTGACTATATTTCCTTCCAGATGCCCTGTAAAGGGGTTAATATGTGTAGATGGGGTCTTGTATGACTGTCCCTCGTTATAGATCGCACCGAGATACAGGGTCTCGTTTATGTTCTTTGCTTCATCATCGTCATATTCAACTTGAATATAGATGTGTGTGCAATCAGACGGTGTGTCCAAAATATAATACTTTCGTGGAGAAAGAACGATTTCTATAGGGTCTTGCAACAATGTAGATGTGCCCGGCTCAATGTTCGTTGGTGCAGAAGTTGAAAACCCTGCAAAGAACTTTACGTCCGTATTGTATCCGTGATAAATCGTGTACCTTGTATTCGGTTCACACGGTATCACAGCTAACCGATACTTGTTATCTGTGTCATTCACAATTCTCGTGCCGTCAAACTTCATCTTGTAAATGTACTGATTCAAGAAACTGTTGACGAGGTAAACCATTTCTTTGTTCGGGAAATAGTTCTTCCGATCACTGGTTGTGATGACGATCTGATATTGAGACGTTTCGGAATTGACGTTGCTGTATTTTTCAACTACCCATCCCAAGTCCTCTACCGCTTCATAGATTCTTTCCTTCTCGTTGATAAGAAAGTCGTAGTATGTAATATCATCATACAGAACGGTCTTGACTGTCCCCTTTGCCGTGAACGTGATCGTTTCGGCTTCCGTGGTAGAAATGAAATACTTCTCTAAATCGGGAAACTGCTCCTGAAGTTTCATTCTTACGGTGTGCGGATTCAGCTCAAGGTTACTAAGATTTAAGTATGCCAGCAGATTCCTGTGGGTTTCAGTATCGTAGATTCCGGACGGGATAATAGACCGAGAATAGTTCTCTTGCAAGAACATCTGAATGTACTTTACGATCATTCCTTCGTCGCCATATTGAATGTTCAACTAATCACCCCAGTTCGTTTGTTAAGTTCACGTTATTATTTGTGCCCATTCTGTTAAAGATTCCACCGAGAGCTGATACCATTCGATCATATCCCGTCTCTGCTTCTGGATTGTTAAGCAGTTTCAGAGCATCTATGATAGCCATAGCTGCCGTATTGATTGCAACGACAACATCTTCGTTCGGGCTTTTTGTATCAATCTTTGGTGTGATGAGATTCACAAGACCATTGAACGCATTAGAAAGCCCGGAGCCGAGAGAATGAATGGCATTGACACTCTGATTGAAGTTGGCGTTCTCCGCTTTCGTGAGAACACGTTCTCCCTTATGGAGCATCGCCAATTCATCGTTTCTGACAAACGGTGTGCCTGTTGCATACTGAGGAACATTTGCCTCTGCCAGTTTCAGTGCTTCAACACCACGGTTAATTGCTTCCGCTCCGCTGCCACCTTTATCGGTGAATGTTCTACCGTTTGCGGAGATAAAGTCCTGAATAACCCCAATGTCTTCTTCAACTTTTTGTGCCAACGCTTCAGACAAGGAACCAGCCGTGTACTGTAATGCGTATGCTTCTACAGTTCCAACGGCATCAGAGTAAGTCTGCGCCATATCTGCCAGTGCTTCGCTTTCCTCTAACTGATAACTACCACCAAGATACTTTGTACTGTAAGCGTTTAAAGTCTGCGTATCCAGAATATCTTTAAGATTTCCTCTAAGAGCATTTCTAAGTCTTGTTCCTTTGCCAACCTTATCGAATCTGCGGTCGTTAGAATCCCCAAGATTTGATAACTGGTCAGCTCTGGAAGAATCAACCCCAAGCTCTAAGAGACGTTTTTTAACTTCGTCTTTGTCTCCGCTCTCCAGAACACTTGCCAAGTCGTTTAACGCCGCATCTGTAAATTCATTGACTTTTTCTTCGCTAAGATCAGAATTGACGGACTGGAGCTTGTCATAGACTTCATTCGATGTTTTGTCTATCTTCTCCTGCTTGTTGGTGAGGTTATTTGTATACGCTTCAATTTCTCCAGCAGACATCTTGTGCGCTTCGGTCTCTGTGAGAATACCTTCACTGACCAGAACGCTTCGTTTATCTTCTACCGTTTCGAGAGATCGGATTTCATCTTTCAATGACTTCAGATGTTCTATCCGTGTCTTCTGTTCTTCTTTCATGATTTCACGGTGTTCATCGAAAGTCTTATTCAGTTCTTGCGTTATTTTGGATTGACGGGTCAAGTGTCCTATCAGCTTTGCAAGTCCGATAGCCACTCCTCCGGCAGCGATAGCTGCCCATCCGAACGGGTTGGAACCTGCTATCAACAGAGAAGCCGCTCCAACGCCCCCTGCAATCGCTCCAGTGGCATTTAATCCACCAGTAGTAGCAAGTATACCCCTGCGACTATCTCCCGTCTTAGCCGCTCCCGCTGCCGAGAAATCCTTTCCTGCTTCGATGCCACCGTAGATCAATTCGGCTGTTCCAAGCGCAGCACCACCAAGAGTAGCTATTCCAGAACCTACTGAACCAGATGCACCTGTAGCAAGACCGCCACCAAGTTTTGATAAACCTGTTCCAGCGGCTTTACCCACGCCACTAAGCATGGTTCCACCTTTGGATAGCATACCTTTACCAGATGTGACAAGATTCCGCAATCCGCTGAATCCTCCACCTCCGTTGCCTTTCAGCATATTTCCGATGGAACCCCAAGAGATGGATTGCAGTATTTGAAGGACGGCATCGAACCATTTCTCACCGCCCGGAACTGCGGTGATCCATTGTCCAACCGTGGAAGCCGTCATGTTCTCCAACTTGTTTGTCATCTGTTGTGTGGCAGTGACTTTCTGGTTGATGTCTCTGACAGATTGATCGTACTTAGATGTGCTTGTCCCCAGACTGTTCGCTTGTCTTCGTGTCTCATCTTCGTCAATCACAAGTCTGTCTAAGTTGAGAGACGAAACAGACGAACCAACGCCTAAGATGGATTGATATGCGCCCTTCTGCAAGTCGGTTGACGGCATACCACTAAGATACCCTGTAGAGGCATTGTAGGCACCTATCAGGTCATCTCCGTTCTCCATAGCCATCGCCATGAGTTTCTGTGATACGCTACCGCTCGTTAAAGCAGCATAGGTGTTGCTTCTGACTTTGACCATCTCAGAAACAGTAGAATAGGCTTCCTTTTCTGTCAGGCCATTGTCAACAAGCTGTGCCATGATAGCTTGTGCTTCCGCAGACATAGAGGCCGCTCCACCTGTGTTGTAGTCAATGGAACGCATCAGAGGCTCCATTTCTTGTAACAATGTATCTACAACACCAGACTGTAAAAGTCTGTTTCCGCTCTGTGACTGCTGTAACTGGAGCTGTTGAGATTTCAGGATATTAAGTCCGTGCTGATCCATGTTGACGGACATATTCACCCATGCCTCAGAAGCCGTCTGCAACCACGGCAACAGAAGTTTTGCCGTAGAATCATCTACAGCCTTTCTAATCGCCGCATCACCTTGTAAGCCTTGTCTTGCCACGGCTTGCATGGCAGGAACTAAATCGGTAGCGTAGTTAATTGCACTTCCTAACCCACGTTGCCCAGCTAAGTCCATAGCACCGCCGTAATAGCTTCTGGTTCCGTTCCTGTCTGTGCCCATGCGTCCTGCGATCTCAGAATAAGAACTCTCATACGCAGAACTGTATTTATGTACACCTTGAAGCAGTGGATTCAGGAGTACGTCTTTGACAGCCTTGAACGCAATACTCTTGAATTTCTTTATGAATTCAGAGCTTTGTTTGTCCAAATCCTTTGTGGCTTCCTTTACGTTGATAGAAGCCTTTTCATAAATCTTGTCAATTCCAGAAAAGATATTCTTAGAATCTGTGTTGTATTTTCCTGTCTTAGAGAATCCAGACAACCCAACATCGGAATACGCTCTGCCCCACATTTCGGCAACACGCTTTGCTGCCTCCTGTTCTCGCTTCAGAACGCCGTTCAGGTATTTAATGTGATAATCTTCAAGTGAATCATAAAGTCCCGCATACGCCGTCTTAGCAGCCGATACGGTGGCCTTTAAAGTCCGTGCCGTATCTTCATTGAACTTCTTGTTGTAGTCCTGTGCCTGTGACTTAGCATATCCGAAAATGTCTTCGATCTGTCCCTTAACCTTCTGTTGGTTAATGGAAAACATTTCAATTTCTGATTCTTTTCTCTTTCGCTTATCAGCCATCAAATAACCCCCTACTTGTTCGGATTTTCTGCTTCTTTAATTTTCTGAATCATCTTTAAAATCTGTTCCCGATCATAAGGTGTCATCTCGTCCGTGTCTGCTATGGAGATTCCTTTTGACGCATAACTGATAGCAACCTGTTCTTCTACAATCTGATCGTATCGAACCTGTTTCCAGTATCTACCGTCTTGCGTCTTAATATTCGGGTCGAAAAAACTCGCTTGTGATGGGAAGACGATAATCAAAATCTTCCCCGCAACCACAGTGTTCTGTCATTATAAGTTCCATGCCTAAGTCAGCCGCAGCTTGATTGTATTTGGAATCAAAGAACCGCATATCTCTGGCGTGCATGGATTCAACGTAACTCTGAATCTTATGCTTCTGGACAGGTTCACCGTTGACCGTCTGAATCTTGTACTGATAGTTCAGAATGAATTCAGGGTCTCCAACGTATTCAGGGAACTTGTCAAGAATCCGTCTCGCTTCTTTTTCTATCTCAATGGTATCTCCCATAGAGAGAATCTTCGCTCCGATCACGTCACCGGAAATCGGCAGCGGGCCAATCTCAATCGGTTCCTTTACGGAATCATCGTCCAGATACTTTGTCTCGATCTCGTCCAGATTGATAACCTTCTCATGCTTTCTTCCGCAGTTCGGACAGACCAGAGAAATCTTGTAGTCTGCTCCATAGGTTACGATGCGGAGCTTGTACATGAGAAACTGTAAATCAAACGGTTTCAGTTCAAATACATCATACTCCTTCGGAGATACCGTACACGCTTTAATAATATTAGGGATTGTCTCAAATCCACTCCCTGCAAGTCGCATCTTTTCTTCTACGGTTGTCATTGCCCGTAACGTGAATTTTTCGGGAATGTCAGCGTACAGTTTCCCTCTGCTGGGAATAGAAAAAGTCTCCTGAATTGCTACTCTCTTTGCCATAATTTATATCCTCCGTTTAGTGAAATATTATATCCATTTAGGTAAAGAAATTTCTGCACACATAAAAAAACAACCAGCCGTTAAGCTGATTGCCTTTGTGTAAGTTATACGGTTGTCGCAGCCGGAACGTCTGGAGCGCACCAATCGTATGTTATAGTCATGTCAACGGTTTTAACAGCGTTGCCATCGTGAGAAAGCTCTCCGAGGTTCAACTGGGAAGGCCAACAGCCATGCAGTATCCACTGTCTTACGAACGTACCGTCCGGAGCATATTCAAGGACATAAGCTGTTTTCTTATACTTGCTTGCCCAGCCGATCTTCTGTGTCTCGTAATCGTAAACTTGTTTCTGCCACTCGCTGAGAGCGTTTTCTACATCAAGTCCAATGTAGTCGTTCACTCGTACAGAGCAGTCACCGAAGCTGGGTTTGCCCGCATACTTCACAGTGTTGTTCTGGTACGGAACTTCGATGGTGCTAACCTGAATAGATGGAGCTGAAAAACTCGCAACGGAAAGCGTGACAGTGCTTGCAGCGGAATGGTTAATATTATCCTTCCCGTCGAAACCAACCCTATTCACATAGTTAGGAAGTTCAGGGATTTGAATTTCAAAGTTATTCGTTCTCTGCGGTTCAAAAGAATCACGTCCAACCATGTGATATGTACCAAGAACGCCCTTATTAAAGCCTCCATAACTCGTCTTATCTCTTGCCATGTTTTCGCCTCCCTTAGTTTATTGTAATCTCTGTCTGATCCAGAATAGAGACCTCAGAAGGATTGAGTTCAAATCCGATCTCAAACTCTTCGGCTGCTCTGTTGACAGAAATAGATACCATGCCTTTGATCTTGTTATTGTTGACATCTTCATCTGTCATTGTGGTGCTATCCATAACAACAGCATAGTCATCCAGAATACCGTTGGCTTTCATGGAAAGCAGCGTCGGCTCAATACCGCTTCTGAACTCGTTCCATGTCGCAAGGTTGTTCTGGCTGAATGTCAGACGAATACAGGTATTGTAGATCAGACGCTTTACTTCGTTTGCGGTAAGTCTTACGGCAAGTTCCTGAAGGGAAGCTCTGTTGTCTTCGTCACCGTCGATCACCTGATACAGCGTTCTCTGTCCAAAGATGGTATATCCATAGTTTCTAAGTCTCATGATCGGGTTAACACACTGCACCGAGAAATTCTGCCATGCGTCAAGTGTGGTTCCGGAAATCGGATATTCAGTCTCAACGATTTCAGGCACGCTTCCACGCTGTACGCCCGCAGGAGCATCCCACATTGTATCACTCTTAGAGATGTACTTAGAGCAAGTGTGCAGGAAAATGAAGCTCGGAGGCATCCACTTCGCAATAGAAGTTGTCAGTCTAAACATAGCCCACGGTGCGTAAGCCGCTCCGTAAGATGTATTGATAGAGCTGAAGTAAGTCGGAACATCGTCTGCGTCGGTTGCATATGGGATGTCCGCAAGGAAGATACAGTCGCCTCTTGCTTCCGCAAGGCTGGACATAGCCGTAACGATTGCACGGCTGTTTCCTGCATCGGTGTATCCACCAGCAGTAATAAACTTCACGTCATACTCAAACTTGTCTGTCAGTCCTGCGTATGTGTCCGCAATGTTGGCCTGTACGTCCGCTTCAGGAGCATCTGTGCCACCTGTGAAAAGATCAGATGTGAATCCTGGCGCAATGGTGAAGTCTGTGAGATTCTTCACAGTGATCTTGATATAGTCCGTTTCCAGAACTCCTACGGTTCCGGAAATCTCAAAGTTCGCTTTCAGAGCTTCTTTGTATGCCGGAGTGTTTTCAACACCTTCAGTGATTGCCATCGTGACCAGCTTGATGGATTCAAGCAGATTGTAGTAGGTGTTGTTTCCTCTTACGATCTGTCTGTAGACTTTCAGGATTGCAGCAGTGTTGTTGGAGTTTGCTTCCAACTTGATTCTCAGTGTGTTTCCGAAAGTACCACCGAACTTTTCTTCAGCTCTCCAGATTTCAGCAGGAGTTTCACCCGTGGAATTGATAACAACCTTTGCTTTCGCAACTTTGGTCTCATCCACGACACCGCTGGAATCCAACGGAACTACACGTCTGAAAAGAACCGGAAGCCCCTGATTCAGAAGATAGTAGGCATACTCCCACGCAGAACCGATGTTGTCATCTGCTGTACTGGGAGAGTTTACACCAAACACCTTTGTAAAATCGGAAACGGAACCTACCAGAACAGGTGCGTCATACGGCCCGGTTGTTGCCGATCCCGGAACATACACGATATTGTCACTGTCGATAGAAGATACATTGAAGATTGTATTGTCTGTCTCACGCAAAGTGATTCGTGGCATTTATTATTCCCCTTCTTTCTTTGTCTTTCTTTTTGCAGATACCTTTTCGGTGATCCGCACTACCAAAATAAATCCGTTTTTTTCGGCTATTGCCACCTGTTGTGTGTACTCGTTTACCTTGATAGTACCTTTAGGGTCTATCCAGATTCCGTTGATACAGATGGCTCTATTCGTCAGGTTCGATACCTGATACATCAAAATCACCTACTTCCGTAGTTTCTGCTCCGTCATTGATGTCAAGGCTGAGTTCCAGAACATATGGTTTCAGAACTCTGCTCTTCCACAGATACGCATCGTCGGTGTATAGGGAAATCGTCTGCCTAAAATACTCACCGTGGTTTAGTTGTTCTACAATATCGGAGTTGTCCTCAACTTCATTGTCAAAGAAAAGGTTGAACACATGGTTCTGATTGATCCCATACGGTATGGTAACTTCCAACGTAGGGTTGATACTGAAATAGAACAACAGTTCTCTCAGTATCATGTCATTTTCTTCTCTCGTCTTTGACCAAATATCCATTAGGTAATTGATTCTAATGGGGATCGCTTGCAGATACGATGTTGTCTTCGCTTCTTCGTCCACCACCGCCTTTAAGCCATGAAACTTCATGCTGTGCGGTCTTTCGCTTTTCAATCCCCATCCTGTTCGTTGTAGGCTTATGAACGGCATTTCTACCGTGTCTTCCTGCAACTTTGCAATCGTTCTGAATTGCAAACTCGGTGGCACAATGTAGATGTGGCTTTTCTCTGTCAGTGTCCGCAACTTCTGGACAATCGCATCGTCATATAAAAACACACTCATACAATCACCACCGCCTTTGTTGTCGCAAACCGTTTCAGTTTAAGTTGGATATATGCCGTCCAGTATTTGGGAATGTTCCGTTGATAACGATTGAAAATCTTGCTAAAAACCCCAGTCGCTTTGCTTACGTCATTCCCTTTATCCAAGAACCGCACAATCTGTTCCAACTTGTTCTTGCTGCTTCGGAACAGTACGGTTGTATCAAAATAGATTTGATACTGTCCCGTCTCCCGTTCCCTGTACTTGATAGCAGACTTTATGTCTTCTATGATCCACTTCATGTTGATATAGTTCGGTTTGCTTGTCCACTTGATCCATGTAGCCTTGAGCAATTCCCTTGACTTCGCCTGTAACAATTCTATGTTGACTTGTTCGTCGATGTCTTGTCTGAGATTGAATAACAGGAACTCACAGAACGGTTTCATGAGGTTTATTTCCTCTTTGTCAGTTCCTTCAATTTCAAAATCAATCGTCATCGTTCTTCTCCGTCAATAATGCTGTAGTTGGTTTTCATGTAATTGTAGTTCTTTGTGGTATCATCTCTGACTTCATCATTGTTGAATACCGGAGCTACGATACAAACCCAACAGTCAGGATATTCCATTAGCGTTGTGATCCTGTTGATTCGGAATCTCCGTGGCTTTTCTCTGACCACATCAACAGGAGGAATGTCTATGATCGAATCCGTGTCAAGGTTCTTTGCATCAAACGGCAGCATGGCAATATATGGTTTATCATCTGGGTTTTCAGATACCCACCCGATTCGTTTCAGTGTGTTCACTTTCGGGTTTTCCTGAAAGATAATATCCATCATGATGGGTTCGGAATACTCGCTCTGGAATTCCGCATAGATCGTTGTATCAGTCTTGACAGCGTATCTATACTCAACTTCAATTCCTCTGAGTTTCGCCATCTCCTTGAAGAAGCAACGATATAATGTTGAATCTTTTCTTGTGAGAAACCCCATTATTCTTCCTCTCCTTCGTCTCTAAGTTCAGGCTCTTCCTCTTCCGGTTCTTCTTCTGGTTCTTCCACGGGTTCTTCCGTGGGTTCCTCTACGGGTTCTTCCTGCGCTTTCCGTTTCTTTTCTATGTCACCAAACAGGATGATCTCGTTGACATAGAGTTCGTCTTCTGTGGCTCCCAGTGCTGCTCTGACTTCATCAATGTGGTTCCTGATATAACCATTCACCACGGACGAAAGTTTCACCAACCATCTCTTGTTAGATAGCAGCATGGTCAGATGCTTACAGAACGAACCGATGTTATCGTTTGGATTTCTTATCTTCGCAGGACGGGTTTCGGGTTCACCGATCATGTATCCGTGTTCCGTTGCCCAGTAAGCATACCGATACTTGAAATCAGGGCATGAACAGTATACCTGTATATCAGAGTTGTCTATAGCTTTCGTGATCGCCCTTGTCACGGTTTGAAGCGTTACGTTTGGTTTGGGTTGAGCCCAAGCAATATCCAAAAGATAATAGAGCACTCCTGCATACGATATTACGCAAAAATAATCGTGTCCGTCTGCCGTCTTATGATGGATGGGCACCTCTGCAACAAGTATGTCATCGGAAAGCAGTCGGTTGAAATCAACGACCATCTTAGTTCCCGTACCATAATTCTTTCGCTTGTTATACCGTGCAGGGGATTGTGCCTTTGTTTTTCCGACAAGATTATGTCGGTCTACTTCAAGTATTCTTATCACGGCACAACCTTCTTTCTGCGTTATCTAATGATATAATCTCCCGATTCGTAATCTTCCGTAGCGAACTTGTGGGCATCGTATATATTCATACCAAGTGTCCTAATTGCTTCAATCTCCTTGTCAGAGCAAGGATGACGGTCGTATAAACGAAGGCCACCTCGTTGATGGCAGAACATGGTCAGTTCATCTTCTGTCCCTTTAATAAACACACTTACCGGATATTCGTAATCCGAAGACTTTCTCAAATCTAAATTGATTTGCCATACCCGTTCTTCTTCCGTGTTCTCGCTCGGTTCTCCCCACTCTATAATCTTAACCATGAGCTTCACCTCATCTTACTGTAATTACACTATTCTTCAGAGAAGCGTTGTATCCCATGTCCTTAATGAGTTCAAGATACCACTTAACACCAGCGTTACGTTGGTACATATCTTTTCCAGACACCTTGCCTGTTCCGCTCTTGTTCCCTTCGTATACGGTAAAATACGCCGTATCCGCAGCATTGCATACAGTGTCAATGACTTCTTTTACTGTGTCTAAATCGTCAATGACGTTGAGGACATTACTGCAAACAGCATAGTCTACAGTATGGTTTGGAAGTTTAGAACCAGGCTGATTGTATGGGTCATATGGGTAGTATGTACACCCTAAACTTTCAACATAATCCTGAATGTGATCCGTATATCTCCCACACCCATAATCAAGAATTTCAGAACCTTCTTCAAAGTTCACTTTCTTATATACCGCAGGAAGTTTAGTTTTGTTGATGGAGGTTCCAGCAGATGTATAAGTTTGTACTTCGATAACTCTAATCATGGTGTCACCTCATCTGCGTTTACGGGATTCATACAGGTCTTCATCTTCTTCGCCTGGGTATGGGATTTCATAGTTACGGAAGATGTATGCGAACGCATCACACGAACTATCTGCATCTAATGCTCTAACGAGAGCTTCAAAAGCTTCTTCAGCACCCAGATACATAATGCATTGATCCATGCACTCCAACGCATTTTCAAGACTTGTAGGCTTTCCAGTGTGATCGTAATAACTGTCTTCAGATAAGTATTTAATCATACTTCCACCACCTCAAACTGTGTAATAGCATTGACGCAGTAACCGAGATCAATGTCAATCAGTTCGCCGTATTCTTCCCGTTCGTTCTGATCCTCATCATCATAGTCACGTTCAAACGCTCCCATTACTCTCCCCACACTATCTTCATATCCGTTATCAATCAGTTCGTGGAGTGTGTATTCAAGGCAGTTTGCGATGTCACCATCGTAGTCCTGCCCCAAGTCTTCGGGCTCGCAATAAGGGACTAAGCAATAACTATATGTGTAGTCCCCCACCTGTGCAAATTGAGCAATCCCATCGTCTTCTGCTCGGATTTTGTTGAGAATAGCAATCGCATCATCCGCATAGGATTCTTTCATGCGTCTACGTCTGGATTCGGTTCTTCTGCGATAGTTGTCATTGAGCTGTTCGCCCTCTAATTCATCGAGAACTTCACCGATGACTTGTCCAAGCAAGTAACAACGGATAGTTACGTCAAACCATTCCCAGTCTTCGTTAATGAAGTGTTCTCCAATTTCAGATGCTTCAATTCCAAACTCACTGGTAGCTTCCAACAGATAATCCATGCCATCTTCAAGGACATATTCTTTTGCTTGATATGAGCTGAAGGTATATGAGCCTGACGCATTTCCTGTCACGCTGTCATCAACCCAGAGGTCTTCGTTCAGTTGCTCTTCTACTTCGTCACGGTCATAATCTCCATCAAGATAGCCGCCGTCCTCTATAGCGTCCCGAACGTCACTTTTCATCGCTTCTACATAACTGTAACTCACTGTAATCACCTCCGGCTATATCCATAGCTACCCTTCTGTGCCTCTTCCATAAGGTTGGCAGCTTCAGAAAGATGCTCTGCGATTTTCTTTAAAGTGTTTCTTCCTGCACCGTTTTCCAGAACATACCCTTTTAACTCGTTAATATCGTCGATGTACTCTTCAATATACCGAAGGATTGACTGTTCGTTCACGGTGTTGTATGCACTTGCTTTGGAATCTCTAATGTATTTCACCATGCGATTCACCTCATTTACGGACAGGTTTTCTCATGGGTCTTTTTGCAGATGCCTTTCTGACAGGTTTACGGGATTCTTTCATGAGTTTACCGTAAACTCGTGCTCTCTTTTCCTTCAGCCGTGCGATCATGTCATAGTGCAGTCCCTCACAGGTGATGACACCGTTACGGGTTCTGGTCATGAATACGAAAGGTGCCTTGCCACCTCTACGGGATTCAGTCTTGAATGTGCCGTCTTCACGGGCAGCCATTCTGGTCTGTCCTGCACGGAAGTTCTCAACCTTCAGATTGACTTTCTTAGACTTTCCGCTCTTGAATGTGAGCTTGCACTCAAGTGTCAGTCTGTTTCCACGCTTCTTTGCACCGACAAGCTGGAAGGAACGTGTGTTCTTGAAGTTCTCACGAACGAACTTTGTCAGGAACGGATTGAATGTGGTCTCATCAATTCTGAGAGCAGATTCTCTCTTCATAGACTTGCGAACAGGTCTACGCATAGGTCTACGGGATTCTTTGCGTGGCTTTCTGCACTCTTCGGCTGGTTCCTCTGCTGGTTCCAGATCGTCGAACTCCTCATCGCCAAAGTCCTCACCGTCGATCTCATCTTCTATCTCAGGCTCTTCTGCGCTGACCTGTCCAACAAGAACAAAGTCTTCTGGGAAGTCACCGCATACAGGGCACTCGTCGCCCTCGTTCATCTCTACATCAGAGAAGAATGTGTTTCCACAGATCGGGCAAGTGTAGGTGTAGTCTCCCACATATTCATCAGTCTTCGGCTGTTCACCGTCCGGAGTGTTGTCGATGATCTCCTGTGCGTCTTCACCAGCAGCTACGATGTCATCAGCATCCATTTCAGGATCAACAACTACTACGATGTCATCCGCAATATCATCTGCGACTTCGGGAGTGAACTCGTCTGTCTCTTCCTCTTCTCTGAGACGACGTCTTCTGGATTCTTTCAGGTCTTTCTTGCTAACAGGCTTCGCCTTACCTTCAAGGCAGGCGACCATTGTTTCTTCAAAAATACTTGCCATTTTTTAAACCTCTTTCTTTCGTTTTTAATCAATCGGTAACAACAAATCTTTATTGTCATTCAAGTAGGTTCGGATTTCGCTTAGTTCGGCCTGTGCCTCCTGCAACAGTTTGTCGCCGTCTAAGTTATAAGTTGCGGAATTCAGTTGATACTTTCCACGAACTCTTCCAAGAATCTCTTTTGCCATAGCCAAAGAGAGACGTTTCAGCATATTCTGCCAAAACTCATTGATAATGTCTTCTACGGATTCATACTCAGGTGTGTATGCCAAAGTAACCGTAGTTGGGATAGATTGCTGTGCATATAGATACAGCTTCTCGTGGCGTTTGTCGTGATGAAAATCCAAGTCCGTTGCCAGAGCTGACTTATTTTGGTTTGCCATAAGTCCTCTTGCATAGTCGGTCAGTGTGTAGGACGATAGAGCGTTTGCCCTGGAATAAATGTACATGACATCTTGAAAACCACCCGGCCCGCTCGTTGTCTGTCCACGCATGATGTAGGATATGCTTCCTATCTTCATTCCCTCAAGATCAATGACTTGTGAATACGGTAGAGTAATCGTTTCGGTATCCGTGATGTATTGCCTTAACTCATGAAATGCCATGTCTACGATGTCAGGAATTCTGTCATCAATTTCTACGTCAACAACGTCTCCGCTGAGTTGAAGTTCAACGTATCTGACATAATCGTTTAAAGACAATCCTTTAGCCATCGTTCTCAGCCTTCTTCTTCCGTGTCCTTTTCTTGACAGTCGGTTTTTCTTCACCGACAACAGATTCGGTTTTATCTACATCAGGTTTAGTAAACAACGCTCCACGCTTACCGTATGGATTAGATTTTTTTCTATCCTTCAGTTTCATGTTTTCCACCTGCCTTATTTTCAAAATTATGTACCCGCAAAGTAGGAGGATTGGACTTCACGGATACATGATCTATCTAAACTTATCGTAAGATAGCTTAGTCTGCCGCAGTTACTACGACTGCGATTTCGTCATTTGCCAGAGACATGAAGTAAGCTACCTCTTCGGAGGTCTCTGCAACAACCTTAACGCTATCCCCAGAAGGAATAGTTATGAACTGGTTGATTTTGTAAAGCTGAACCTGTCTGTCAGCGTTGGTCAGAACATATTTGCCGTTTGCATCAGTCTGGATTGCAGAAGCATCTGCAAGCTGAATCGCACCAGCATCATAAGCCTTGCGAGGTTCAGCATTATTAGTAATAGTCACGATTGCAGGAATCGTAGAGAAATCTTTTGTTGCCATAGTTATAACCCTCTTTCTTAGTCAGTGATAGCACCACGGATGTACATCTTGCTGTTGATGAACTTCTTACCGTACATGGTTGCCCATCCACGCTGTCCACGGAAGTTAGCATCCATGATCAGATCAGTGGAAGATACAGGCATCTCGCTCTTACATTGCCTACCATTTTGAGTAGACATACACGCCCTTTCGGGTTACCTCTTCCAAAGTAAACTGGGTTATGTACCAGCCGTGGAGAGACTATATCATAAACTTATAAAACTCATTGCAGTTCGTTTATTCCTGCAACTCACCGTTTTATAAGTCCAATCGCACTTCGGTTTAAACGGATTTACACAGCCCCATGAAACCGTACCATTTGGCCCTACTGTTAGTCGTTGCTCTTTCAAGTTAGTTTTTCACATATCCTCGTACCCATCCGTTTGACAGATACCATTCAAGTTCGTGTTCATTTACACGCTTTGTAATCTTACCGTTGTTTATTGTTCGCTTTCCTTTTCCTGCTTCGGAAAGCTTTTTTCTGGTTTCTTCCGAAACCTCACAGCCTGTCCTTATTTCGGAAAGTCTCTTTTTATGTTTTTCACTCGCCGGAAGATGCCACCCGATTTCAAGCCCCCGTGCTTGATTCTCGTTTGGTTTCTTTTGATAGTTTGGATTGTTCTCTCCAACTTTCCCTTCGGCAAGCTTCTGTTTGTGTTCATCAGAAAACCTCATGCCTTTGGAAAACCCTTCGCCACCTACAGCAAGGTTGTAGAACTCCTTGCTCTCAACAGCGTTGTATCGTTTAATCCAAAACCTTTCTTTTCTGTTCAGTTCTTCTCTTGAGTTGCACTCTTCAATAATCGCCACGGTAAAATTTGTTTTGCCATATTTCTTTAACGCTTTTCGTATGTATGTTCCAGAACCGTAGTAGTTCTCAACAAACGATTCTGAAACTTTCTTGCCGATATATCTTTTCCCATTGATATTGTTTGTTGTTAAATAAATATAGCCGTACATATATCTCCTAACTTGCTTAGATCAGGATTGCCCATTGTTTCATATTCAACCTTGTTACCATACCTGAGTGGTTAGTTCAGCCGCATACCCATCACTGGATATGTTTGGTAGTTGAATCTTTAGGGTTTTCCCTGAGTTCACGATTGTCATTTACACTACACATCACTGTATAGCGGTACAGGATAATTAAGCAGCCACGCTTAATTTTTTATACGGGCAATAGAAAGCACCAGCATCAAGCATATTCTGTCCCTTGTAGCCGAGGATAAACTCGTCTGCCGGGTAGTCTGGGTTGACGTATACATTGATGTTGCCAAGTTTGCCCAGAAGGTGCGGGCCAACAGCGGTGATACCAGAAGCCTCAAACTTACGCATCAGTTCAACGACGTTTGCAACACCGAGACCGCAGATCATGAAGTTAGCCTTTACTTTACGGGTAGCACCAAAGATGGCGTTGGAACCCTCGATCAGCTTCGCATTGAAGGAATCATAGTGATCCATGACAGGGATTCCGGTTGTAATAGTCTTAGACCATGTAAGCGGAGTGCCAGCATCAGCAAACTTGTACAGGTCAAGTGTCAGCTCGTTGTCGATTTCGTGAGCGATCTCAGCAGTAACCTGAGTAGCCAGCAGGGTCTCGATGTCCTGACCGTACTCCTTCTGGAGTTCGTACTGTGCATCGAAAGCCCAGTATGCTCTCATGGTTCTTGCGTTCGCAGTTACAGGCAGGGAGTTGATCTTCAGTTCTACTTCCGGAACATTTGTGAAGCCAGCAGCAACCGGGCCATCAGACTGTACGGATTCGTTGTCATAGTTGTACTCGATGACAGGTGCGTCTGTGGTTGCGGAAGTGAATGTCAGATAGAGTTTGCCGTCTGCCGTGATCTTACCGGAAACGCCTGTGCCAGAGATTGTACCAGTAGCATCAGCGGAGCCGATGACTGTTCCAGCCTGAACGGTGAAAGTCTCAACACGAACAGGAAACCACTTGAGCTGAAGCGGTGCGGAGCTTGTGCCGTAGGTAGTGGAGCCAGCCGCTCCGATACCTTCGTCGTGCACCTTATCAGAGGTGTAGTTCAGATCGCTCTGTCCCATGTTGATGGAGGATGCAAACATCTTTCCTGCCGGGGTTGCGCCCTTGTCCTTGCTGTACTGATAGTCGATGTAGTTAATCATGCCGACACGGTTATCCATCGGCTGAACTGCCATGACATCAAAAGCAATCAGGTTCGGAACACAAGCGGTGATGATGTCAAGAGCATATCTCTTGTATGCACCGATGGAGCCGGGGTTGGTTGCTTCCACCATTCTCATTCTGTCGCTGGCGTTCTCCAGTGCGTGTGCCAGTGCAGCTCTCTTTTCCATAGACATTGCTTTTCTATTTGCCTTCTCGACCAGACCGATACGACGGTTCCATTTGCCGATAAGCTGTTTTGTTTTCTGATTTACATTTACAGTAGACATTTATATTCTTCCTTCCTTGTAGTTTTCTAAGAATTTAATGGTTTGTTCGTCTTCGTCACTAATGAGTTTCGGACTTTCCAATACCCTGACCGATTCAGTCTTTACGACATACGGGAGTTTGGAAAGATTGCGGTTTCTGGCTTTCACCTTTTCAGCCGCAGCGTCAACTTCACTTAACGAAAATTCTTTCGGGATCATGCTTTCCACAAGTGCTTCGTCAACACGTTCATGCTTGCATTTCAGTGTCAGGTAACTTCTTCTTGCTTCCTGCAATTCCCTTTGCACATCTGCAATATTCGATTGTTCGGCATCAATTTCTGCCACATACTGCTGTTCTCTGTCCAGTCGCTCTCGCAACCGTTCAGCCTTGTCTTCTGCTCTGTCAATTCCTTCTGACAGGCTTTCAACTTCCTTCTGGAGCTTCTTGTTTGCGAACAGAACTTTGGACATTGTTTTTTCCACGATGTCTCTTTGTCTCTTTGCCACAGAAAGTTCCTTCTGGTAACTGCGTTCAGTGTAGGAAATCTGCCGTGCCCCATCGAACACCGCTTCTCTCAACTCAGCAATCTGTCTTTTGTACTGGGATTCTTTCAAAGATTCTCTCTTAGAACGTCGCCTGATATTATCAGCAGCCTTTACCTTCTTTTTGAGTTCTTCGTTTTCCCGTACAAGATTTTCGATTTCTGATTCAAACAATGGCGAGATATTATCTCCACCAAGTGAATCTATCTTTTCGTCAATCTTTCGTGCAACAGATTTCGGAATCTTTACGGATTCTGCGATCTTCTTCAGAGATTGCAGTTCCGATACACAAGATGCGTTCTCGATCTCACGCTCCATGAAATCCTTTAATTTATTTGCAGATTCAACCACCGCTGGTCTTGCACTAACTACCGCTGGCATAACCACGGCATCGAATCCATAGAAAACGTAGGTTTCGGGGTCAACTATCGTTTCCCCGTCCTGCTCGATTTCTTCACCAAGTCCTCTGCTGGATACTCCGATCTGTGAACCGTAATCCAACAGCTCTTTCAGAATCCGTCCGTTCGGTGTGTCCAGAATGTCAAACTCTGTATAGACGATTCCTTCCATCTCACGGATTTCAAACTTAGTCAGAACAATAGCGATCTCTTTTATGGATGTATCTATTCTTGTTTCCGGATGATCCGCTTCACCAAAAATCGTGAGAGTGGACATTCCCTCTTTGAAGTCTTCACTCTGTTCTACATTTCGCCACAGTTCCAACGGATATTTTCTACCGTTTCTTGTCGGCCTTGAGAAATCCGCTCCTATTCCGGCAAGTTTACCGAGATAGTGTTTCCCGTCTTCTCGTTGTCCAGATTCTTTTATATATTTCAGAGCAGCCGTCCGCTCTATCAATACCGTCTTTCCCAAACTGTTCACCTCTAAAACAATCGTTTAAACACGTCTCTAACAGACATAAAGGTTTCCCGAAGTGTTTTATTATCTCCCTCTGAAAACGCCTCCAGTGCCCTGAGAACCCCCTTTAACTGCATGGTTTCCATATGCTCTATGGATTCTTGCTTTGTAAGGCTTTTCCCACGGATCAAAATCTGCGTTGCCAGAGATGACAAGGCAATCGCTTGTTCCTCCGGAGTGGCAGATTCATTCACAAGACTTTTGTACAGAGGGTTCTTTCTTCTGTTCCTATAGATGTGGTTGTATGTTTCCAAGACAGGTAACGGAAGATGTTTATTGATAAAGACCACAACGTCATAAGGTACAACCTCACTCTTTGCCGTCTCTCTTAGCATTTCGGAAATGTCTTCCCCCTGCGTCTTGATTGCAAACAACTTTTGATACGCCGCACGTTTCGTAAGCCGTTCCATTAGTCCTCCTGTAACTCAAGCTGTTCGTCTTCTTCATCGTCCAGATATAGTCCGTCGTTGTATCTTTCGATGTCGTCAATTTCTACGTCAATGTCACTCTCAGGATCATCTATGTCAGCAAGCCCTTCGTCATCGTCTACATAGATGTCTTCACCGTCCCATGTGGCATCATCGTTCCAATCTTCTTCTACCTGTTCAATGAAATCCTGTTCGATGTTCAGAATGTCGATTCCAGAAGTAAGAGTTGGAACAGCCATAAGGACATAGTTGATAACATCCAGATCGTCTTCGTTGTCGATGTTCACCGTCATGTTTACATGGATATATTCAGTTCCGTTTGATTCCACTGTTTCATAAGAAGATTCTTCAACGGAATAGCTGTCGCTTACTGTGCGTTCTATGTTGGAAACAATGTCCTTTGCCTCCATGTCCGTATCGTTTCGGACATCAAAAGAAATATCACCTGTGTTCATGATTCACCTCAAAACTCGTCGCTGAAATCTCCAAAGTCATCACCGTTGGTTACCTCCGGTTCACCGATGGTTGGTTCCAGTTCTTCACCGCCTATATCGCCACCTGGCTCAAAACCTCCACCGAAGTCACTATCCATGCCACCACCGAAACCACCACCGTAATCGCTTTCAGACGGTTCTTCAGAATGTTTCGCTGTATCGTCCTGTTCCAGTATCTTTCCGATTTCAGGTTCATTCAGCAGACCATTGATAAAGTAGACAAGGATTTCCTTCTTCGTTTCGTCATTAAAGAACTCTGTGTCGATAAGCTCCATGATGGAAGAAATCATATTGACATTCGCTTCTTTAGTTTCGTTCCGCTCCTGATCTTCAATCGTGGACGGAGAGACCATCTTGACAGTGAAGTTTCCTATGTGATCTACCAACCCTGCATCGAGGGCAAACATATTGATAAGGTTCGTGACCCCCTCTATGTATGCGTTCTGGATTCTTTTGACGGTTCGTGCGTACCGTGCATCCAGTTTCGTAAGGGAAGTTCCTGCGGACAGTCCGGAACCTTCCATGTCATCGCCTAAGAACTGTTTCGGAATCTTCAGTCCACCAAAGAGCTTGTTCTTGAAATAGTCAAGGTCAACGATAGACTTTACGTCCACGTCCCCTCCCAAGTTGGTAGCTGTGATAGAACCGTTTCCACGTTTGGTAGGAACATAGATGATGTTGTCTATCGGCCCTGGAGAAGCCATAGACTGGTATTTACCTTCGTTCTTGTCCATGAAGTTCTTCTGCTCTACCATCTGTTTAATGCGTTTCAGTTTCTCACGCATTTCAACTTGTGGCATATCCCCCACTTCGACCTCTAAGATGCGGATGATAGAAGATCGTGTCACACGGTTCAGCAGGATAGCATCTTCCATCAATCGACACTCTTTGTAGATTTTGAAGATGTCATGCAGGATAGACTTACCTCGCATGATCCTGTATTCTTTCCCATCCTCTTCGTCTTCACCGTTTACTACAAGTCTGAAATACTCTGGGTATCTGTCCGTGTTGGTGGAAAGCGGAATGTGTATGAACTTGTCTGGGCGCAGAAGAAGTGTTTCCTCCGTCTGGTAGAATCGGTTAGACGTGAAATAGTTCTCTGTTCCCTGATCCCGTTTTGGTGTACGGATAAACCCAGCGACCTTTCCCTTCTCTTGCAGATCGAAAATCTCTGCTGGGTTTGGAACCATTTCGATATACCGCTCCAGACGGCTACCTTCTTTTTCAACCATCATGGCGGTTGATCCATCTATTTTCCGTTCAACCTCGTCTAAGTCAGAGAAAGTTTCTAAATACAGATCACCGTACTTCACAAGAGAATAGATGTGTGACCATGCAGCTTTGTTCAGGTTCAGTTCCTCTATGAGCTGATTGGCAAACGCAGCTACATCTGAATTATCCGATTCTGCCCAGATGATCTCTCCCTTTTCGCTGTACTGAGTGGAATCATCTGCGTACATTTCAAGGGCAGAAGCTATGATAGAATCGTGTGCCATTTCATCGAAAATCTTGTACTGATTCTCTCTATCATCAGCTATCGTGCGGAACTCATTCAGTCCTGCAATATCAAGTAACTGTGATCCGTCTAACGCATCGTTCACGTCATCTATGATCCCGTTTCCGTCCGTTTCCGTGTTCGGATTAGGCTTCACTCTGATTCGGAGAACATCTTCCATAAATGCTCTGAATCTGCCTTTCGATTCTGCCAAACCTTCACCCCCTGTGTTTATAACCATTTAGGTAAAAATTTTCTTTTCCACATGAAAAAACAGAGTGCTTTCGGATTTTTAGGCAAAAAAAATAAGCCCACCCGTAAAGGTGAGCTTATAAAAAAGACCAGACACGTTGAGCACTGTCAGTAGGCTTGTCTGGTTCTAATATACTGTCTTCCACTGTGCCACATTGTTAAGAGGTGTGGGAAGTCCTATTGAGTTTTATTATAACAAGTTGTTGCAAAAATTGCAACAACTGCGTCCGGTCTTTACTGTTCGTTGTCAATAAGTCGGGTTCTCTTTACTGAGTTCCCATTCCTCTCCATACTTTTTCTCGTGTGCTTCTTCATATGCTGTAAAGAACTCTTGATCTGTGCAAGGAGCAAGTTCAAAATGAAGTTCTTCTCTGATTTCATCATCCATCATTCTCACCGCATAATCAAAGTCAATTT
>Ga0326512_10001088_pt1 | contig 21939 bp, 29 predicted proteins | sample 1_2617_0518_D_FD_203652 | JGI IMG/M metagenome (GOLD analysis project Ga0326512, IMG submission 203652) | Bovine rumen microbial communities from UC Davis, California, United States - 1_2617_0518 | ecosystem: Host-associated > Mammals > Digestive system > Stomach > Rumen | place: USA... | reverse complement strand
GAATGACGGAACATATACCATAAGCTTTGTTTCTGACGATAAATACGCAAACAAAGATGAATTTTTAGAAACCATGTACTCTTTATATGGCGGAGTTTGTCATGACGTTTACCTGGTAAATAAGTATATCAACAAAGTTACTTTTAATATATCTACCAACTTAAAGGATCCAAGCGGCAAAGTGACCACTACAAAAGTTATGACCATCTCCGTCCCCAGAGCAGAATTTGATTCTTACAATTGGGCTGATGTCCGTGAGGATAGAGATGTCTTCGACATCGGGATAGATGGACATGTTAAACGTTATCCCGGCATCGGTGATACTCCGTACCCTGCAATGAAAGATCATAAATTTTTCTAAAAAAAATAAGCCCTACGCAACCCGGCAAGGATAAGTCGTAGGGCAACACGCTCGCCAAAGATTCCGTAGAATAGGGTCTTCGCATGTTTGTTCCATGAGCAGGCCGTCTGAGCTGCCCATGCTGCTTAATGATTCGCTATTATTTTATATTATAAGTTGATTTAAATCAACTGGAAAGGATTTATTTTTGGCTAGTAAATATCAAAAAGGCTTTACAACAGGTCGTTATCTCGAAGATGGAACTCCCGAAAGATTATGGGCAAGAGCATCCAGCAAGCGCGAATTCGACAGAAAATGCGCTGAGATCCGTCACATGATAGATCAAGGCATTTACGTTAAAAGCAACAACTCCACCCTGCAGACTTATGCGGAATCATGGCTTGAAATGAAACGGCCAGCCATCAGCATAAACCGATATGAATCATATAAATATACTCTCAAAAATCATCTGGATCCGGTTCGCTGGATGAAGATCAAGGATATCAGGCTGTCCGATCTGCAGTCGCTTATCTTTTCAAAAGAATCTGCTTACATCCAGAATAATGTCCGGCTCTTACTTAGACAGGTCTTTCAGATGGCTGTTGATGACAAAATTATTTATGATAATCCCGCTGCCAAGCTCAAAGTTAAAAGTATCGAAGCGAAGGAAAAGCGCGCATTATCTGAGGCAGAAAAAGCAGCTATAACAGCTCTTAAAAACTCCGGAGCGTTTACTCCTATGGAGCAGCTTTATATTGATACTCTTTTTGTCACCGGCATGCGCAAGGAAGAAGCTCTCGCTCTTATGCCATCAGATTTCAACGCCAATGGAACTGTGACCGTCTCCAAGGCGCTTCAATGGCGTGGAGGTAAAACTATAAAGCCCCCCAAGTCAAAAGCCGGATACAGGTCGATTTTGATACCATTTTGGTATCAAGATGAAGTCAAGGCATACGACACGGAAGGCAGTTTATACCTCTTTCATGGACGGGATAAAGCTCCGATCAGCGAATCGGTCTACAAAAGAATGTTCAAGCGGATCAGAGACAAGATCAATGCCCAGATGGGCGGAACCGATGCCCTGAGACTCACTGATCTGACAGCGCATACCTTCAGACATAATTATATAACTATGCTTTACTATAATGGAGTTTCCGTCAAAGAAGCCCAGAGGCTTGCAGGCCATTCCAATATCAAAATTACCCTGGAGATTTACTCCCACCTGGACGAATCACTGGAGAAGACCGCTGCCAAAATCAAAAGCATTGTAATTTGATTTATTTTAATTCAAAAACTGTCCTCTGCAAGCTGATATTAAAAGGATTTTGAGGAATACCCGGAATACAAAAGGAATACATTTTTGCATTTCACCGTAATAAAGAACCGCCTGCAGAGCGCGTTTAGACTACATCAGCTTTGCACTAGTTTCGACAGTTTTCGACAGTAAAAAAGAGAAAAAAAGAAGCCCGAAAGCATTCACAAACGTGATACTTTCGAGCTTTTTAAGCTCTGCTGGAACCGAGAGTCGAACTCGGGACCTCATCACTACCAATGATGATATTCGGCATAATTAACCGCATAAATACTGGCATTGGTAGCATTGGAATACAAAAGGAATACATTTTCTTTTCATTGCATAATTTCCGGCTCTTAAGCTATTTCTACCTATTTATAAATAAATGATTGATTATTTATAATCTATCACCAAAGTTTGCGGCCTTATTTTGATACAGGTATTGACTTATATATTATATAGGTGTATACTTATATCATCAAAAGAAAGCAAGCACCGAAAGGAGTTAAATTATGAAGGCGATCGAATTATTACATGAGCACAGAGAAGAACTTACCCCTGAAGCAATAGCAGTTTTAGAGAAAGCTGATAATTACTCTTTAAGCGTAACATTTATCGATGGGGATTCAGAATATTTTAATTCTCAAATTGCTGAAAATCCTCACTCATTTGACGAAGTGCTCGGGATTAACTAATAGCTACCCGCCCCGGAGGTTACGAGGGCAAGGAGTTAGATATGAAAGAATTAGAAATTTTGATGGCTGATCGTTGCACGAAGGCTGAAGCTGAGAATTATCTCAGTAAATCTTCCAGCAGCTCGGTTTTGATCTATGAAAATCCGGAGGAATGGATCCAGAGCCTAAAAGATTGTGGATGCTATGAAGGACAGACGATTTCTGAAGCTAAAAACAATTCTTATCCGGACATCTCGGTGGTAAATTTTGAAAATCATGAATATCTGATCGAATACGCAAATTAAGGAGGCTTGAATGGCAAGTGAAGCGCAAGCAAAGGCAAGCTTGAAATATGATAGGGAAAATACAAGGAGACTCAGTATTAAATTGAATGTCAATACTGATGCTGATATCTTAAAAAAGCTTGATGAGGTCCCTAGCAAGCAGGGCTACATAAAGGAGCTGATTCGGCGAGATTTGGCCAAATAAATTACCCGGTGGGTAACTCCACCGGGATTTTTTGCAGCCTTAAAAGGTTTGAGCTCGAAGTATTGCTCTTTTGCATTTCTCGGATCCTGACGGTCTCCGCTTCACCCTGCTTCTTATGGAACGTTACTGCATGTTAATATTTCCTATTTTACTTTATGCCTTTACAAGCTTTCCAGCCTTAAGTAACTCTAAAAGCTGAGTATTCTGCTCGGCTGTGCCTTTGTATTTACTGATACCATTAGCCGCCGCTATGAGCTTTCTGTGAGTATAGGAGAAATCTACGCCTATCGTCCTCAGAGCTACCGCAATGCTGTCTGTCAGACCTTCGTATGCTGGATAGTATTCGACAGTTGCCTGTGGTTTTGGATTTTCAGCATCGTAACGCAGCAGGTTGTAGTCAACGACTATTTTCTTTAGGGTTGCCGCCTGAGTGGTTGATGTACAGTATACCGGCATAAGACGGTCTATATAGTCTGCGTAGGATACGGATTCCTTAAGCTTGCATCTTTTCGTATAATAACTGCCAGTTACAAGCTTTAAATAATCCTCTATGCTTTCCTTGTAGCTGTCAAAGACCTTGAAATAGGCATAAATCGAAGTCAGGACTCCTTTTTTATACTCTTCCTTTGTTTTTAATCTGACCTTTTTGCCTTTCCATGTGCTGCTTATCTTCATCCCGAACAAATTATTGTAGTTTTTTGCCAGCAGGCTCTGCCCATATTTTCCTTCATTGCAGGCATGGGCTATTACTGCAGACGGATATGCAATACCATACTTTTCACATAAAATTACAACATCGTTTGCAATCTGTTCTATGAAATATTCTGCCTGCTTCGTTGTAACCATGAACGACCTCCTTATATCGTATCTGAATAATAGTTCTTTGACGATATTCCAAGACACACTCCAAGGAAGGTGTCAATTGCGGTAATTGTACCCACGATCTGCTCGCCGTAGGGGAAGCCCCATATCCTTGCGATCGCGAAATAGAACGTACCAAGCGCAGGTAAGAGGATTTGAGCGCCCCATTTAAGAATATCATACATCTGATTTGATAGTTTCATCAAATTCACCCCTTTCCACATACTGCCAATCATCGGCTGTAAGGTCTTTTATTGCATCTTCCATTTTATCCCAGTACCACACTTTTGAAACATTGCTGCAATGTTCAATGAAATTTTCCCCGTCATAGGCCAGATAATGATCTTTTGTCCATGACGCGCGAAAACATCTTGACTGCCGTTTAAATATCTCAGAGTTGAACTTCATAGGTTTCAACCTCCGAAAGATTTTTAAATGTTCAATCCTCTTTCGATTAGAAAATTATTAAGGTCTTTTTTTGCATCAAGTAAGGGTGATTTATCCGTATCATCTATCGCGTTATCAATCAATGCAAGGATTGATTTTTGCAATACTGACATTCCTTTGTCCACAGAGTCAAGTCTTTGCTTGTCACGGTTCAGAAAGCCGTGTATCTTGTCGATCTCCGCTTCAAGTTCCTGTACTTTCTCTGATACATGCTTAATGTCATTCGTAGCCCTTCCCTTAAACTTAATGATTATGTCCACAACCTTATCAATTGTGATAACCGCGCCACAAAGGGAAAGAATCGCGGTCATTGTTTCGGGGTTCATTCGGGTTCACCTCACTTTCTTTCTGTCAAGCTTCCTCAATCTGCGCTCTGACTTCTAAAGTTAAACTACCCATACAGCACTTCCACGGACTCTATAAGTCGATTCCACTTGATCGGTACCGTTTAATATTATACGTACAACTCCTGCATTAGTAATTTCGATAACACCTATCCCTATTGTTTGTGTTTGGTTGTTAGAAGAAACTACACATACAGAACTTATTCTGTATTTGGGCTTGTCCGTTGTTGGTAAAGTCTGAATTACGTCGCTCACAAGCCCGTTATTGGTAACTAGTATCCTAATATTTCCGAATCTTTGTAATACAATAGCGCCAAGAGTCTCTGCCGAATATTCGAATACTTCTGATTTCTTTATTTTACTTTTTGCCATGTTTTGTTAGGCACTGAATTACTTGCACAAATAGCATCCGCTGAAATGATAAACCTCTGAAAAGGCACTTGTCCTGCATTGTAGTAATCCACTGATGTTTACCCATACAAGATGTATAATTTTATCAGCATCACCTATAAAACCTATTGGAACATCATATTGAGGCAGAGGTAAACCACGGCACAAAGTCCATGAAGTGTCAGGCTTAGTAATTGTAGCCTTTACTGTCACTATATTTCCAATCCGCTCCCATTCACAAGATACACCTGTTATTGGTTCTGTTCCTATTCCTTTTTTTGCTATTTGCTTTATCGTACTTTTCGCCATATTCCCTCAGCGTATGTGGCTATGGTGTTGTGATTACCTGCTTGCTGATTACACTATTATTAATGGTGATTTTATAGCTATCTCCATTATTTTCTTGAACTATAAAACTACCATATTCTTTTCCCATGTATAAAAATCCACTAAAATAGCGTAATCCTGACTTATTGTGCAGTCCTTCAATCATCATGTTAGACGGTAGTGTACCAACAGCATTTAGAATATCGTTTGCGATGTCAGTAAATGTATTACCTGTTCCCGAAGTTATATATATTATTCTTTTCCTGTTATTTACACCAAAATCAGCTTTTATCACACTCCTAGCCACGGTGAGTCACCTCACCTTCACGCCTCTGACCTCCTTCCGGAAGTCTTTCGGAGACAAGTATTAGTGCCTTGCCTCCTTTCCTTGAATTGACGGGTTGAGTAATACCCCCCCGATTTGTATACAGTGTAAACATATATACCTCCTTACTCTGTGCTGTCGTCGCTTGAATCAGTTGTTGTGCGGTCAAACGTCCTGCACTCTTTCATGAGACCGTTAGAATCAATAAGGTATGCAGCATTGTAGGTGATGTCTGCATCTGCCAGATCAGCGGCGATAACATTGAAATATCTCTGAAGCGCTGAGTCATAATCGGTGAAAACCTGCACGCTATGCGTCTCAGTACCGCTCTTGTAATACTGTCTGATTACGTTGTAAAAAGTATCCATTTTCCTTTACCTCCTTTATCACATTGCCTCTGCAAGATACAGAGTGATGCCTGTAGTTCCGCTGATGCTTCCGGCTATCGTAACCGAGCCGTCTGAAGTCGTTACTGTCCAGTCTCCTGTCTGTGCTGATGGATTGCTGAGCACGCTGTTAATGACCACCATTGTCGAGGTTATAGCGCTGTTACTGAAGGTGGTTGACAGACTTGATATGCTCGAAAGCGTTACCACCAAGGTCTTTACTGCGGTAACAGCTGTTGCAACTCCTCCAGAAGTAACCGGTTTTGTACTGCCTGTTGTCGGAGCGGTATCCCATGCTGTAGGGTCCGTATCATAAGAATCCATTTTTTCACTATCAAGCGTTTCTACTGCACTATTCGTCGCTGCAATCTGCTCAGTGATCGTATCCGATGCCGTGATATTCGTGCCGTCCTCGAGCGTATCCCCTGCAGCAATATCTGCGGTAACAGTATAGAGGACGCTATTATAGATCAGCTGGTCTCCAGTGGAATAATCCTTAGATGATGTTGAGGATCCTTCAACCGGAGCCACAAAGTCATTAGCTGCCTGTCCTGCCTGCTCTGCATAGTATTTTGCGTTATTATGATACTGATCGGCATCAGATCCGACATCCTCTCCATCAATAGTGCCGACCGCCCAGGCTTCAGCCGCGTCTGCATTTGATGCTGCAGCTGTTGCATTATTCGCTGCAGCTGCAGAATAACCGGAGGCATTGGTCTCTGATCTTGCCGCATTGGATGCTGATTTTGCCGCATTGTCTGCCGATGTCGATGCATTGGATGCATAAGTTGATGCGTTGGATGCTGATTTTGCCGCATTGTCTGCCGATGTCGATGCATTAGTCTCGGACGTTGCCGCATCTTCGGCCGCATTCGAAGCCGAAGATGCATAGTTGGAAATTGTAGTTATTGCATCTGTCGCAGTAGATGCAGAAGTTGCAGCAGAAGTTGCAGATGTTGCCGCCGCTGCTGCTGATTTTGCTGCCGCAGCCGCATTTTCCGCAGTCTGATCATCGGTGCATTTAAACCAATAAGCTGTGTTAACAGTTTCTTCTCCATCTACCGTTATGACCGGCGGATTTCCTTTTTCTACGTCTACAATCGCTATATAGCAGTTGCCATAATGTGTGACCATGTCCAGGATCTCATAGTCGGTCTCTTCGTCATAAACGCCTTTAGGCGTTATTGCCACCTTGCCGGCGTCTCCTGATAATGCCATAATCTACCTCCTTAATTTATAGTCCAGATCAAGTGACCTTTGTCTGTTGATTCTTCGCTCACTTCAAACCCCCAGCCCTCATCCGTCGAGAACATCAGATGCATCGTTGACGTATCTACTTCGCAGGAAGGGACTGCAAGAGTCTCAAGATCTTCCACAAGATCCTCCATATCGCTGTAAGTTGATGCCGCCTGCTGCGCGTAGTACATTGCATTATCTGTATCCTCATCCGTCCGGCTTCCGGTATTTCCATGAGCATAAGACTCTGCTTCCTGGGCATAACCTTCGCCTAACGTGATATAGGACTGAGCCGTCTCAGCATCAGTCTCGATGCTGTCAATGATCGCATCAGCTTCCTCAAGCAGCTCCTCAAATTTAGAGATGTAAGAAGAGCTCTTGACGGCACTGTCTGAGACGGTATTTCTTTCAACGAAAAACGTAAATTTCGCAGAAGATACAACAGAATTTCCAAAATCAAATTTAATGTCGCATAGAACCTTACCTGCAGCTGCCAGTTCGGATCCTAAAAAGGTATATACCCAGACATCATCCACTAACTCCGGAGTACCTACCACAACAGTTCCGTCCGGTTTTGAGAAATTCAGAGTAGGAGTCGCATCTGAAGCTTCATATTTTGCTGAGCCATTCATAACCGCTATCCTCAGGGTCTCCTCTCCTGCATCGCCCTGGGTAAATCTATAGCCCGTATCCAAAGCCGCAGTCTTGGCCATATCGACGCGTATGTCATAATATAATTTCGCCATCAGCTCACCACCTCTCCTAAGATCACATAGGATCCATTAATCTTCGCACAAAGCACTATATCTCCCACTGTCGGGCTGTAAGAGCTCAGATATTTATAACTTTTCGACCTCTGGGAACTGTCCCCGTAAAAAGTAAGATAAGGCGCTCCACTAGTCACCGCCGTAACCTCTGCCATGTGAAAAGATACGTCAGACTTCGACGGTTTCTGCAGGGAGTCGGCCATTTCGTTAGCTGTCATAAAACTCATATCATCACCGCCTTATTACATGAATGATGCATCTTTCCACCCGGGCTCAATTCCATTTCCCATGCATATTCGATATATTTGTCGTCAATCTCAAGGTCCTCACAGGTCACCCTGAGACAGTTACGATATCCATGTCCGGGCATATTAAGAGTATCAAAGCTTATAGTCTCAGTTACCTGCGATGCTGTGAGCGCTGCTCGCCTCACGAGACTATCCAGGACTGTCTGCGAAGCAACGTCTGAGACCGACTGTACATCCGTGATAACACGGCCTCTGTTGACCGTAGATGAAATAATGCTCTCATCAGTTACCGTATAAACACTGCGCAATCTGTCGGAATCTGCATCATCCGTATATCTGATGAATCGATTTGGGATTTCAAAAAGATCCGAAGATTTCTGCACTCCGTCAAACATAACCGACCTGTCATTTGCCTGGTAACTCATCTGTATGGTTCTCATTTCCGGAAAGATGAAGGGCTCCGCTATCGGATTTCCATAATCATCGAAGTACAATGGGAAGTAATTAATGGCATCGAGCATATCGTTGATGACTGTCAGCTGTGAAGTTCCTATTTCATACTCTTTATCAGAAGTCCTGGTCAATGTAGAATCCGCTTCGACCGTGTAATTATCATAAATTTCAGCAACTAACTGTGTTATTGCCGATGTGTAAACAGTCCCGGAAGAAACCAGATAGTTATCTTCCAGCGAGACATCAAGGCACATCTTCGCAAGATCATAGCCCTCTACCGTCACGTAGGCTGAGCGGTTACTCAGCCTCTCCGACGGATTTATAAGAAAAGTTCCAAGAGGGTACTTAAGCCAGTGATTATTTGGAGCCAATAAGCAGAAATACGGCACAATGCGCTCATCGACCGCATTGATGTCCAATATTTCGCTCTTCAGAGCCGTTAGTGAGCATGTCCTCATGACTTCCTGGGTGGAATCAAAGGAGATGGAGCCGCTGGCATTCGTCAGCGCTCCGATCGTATTTCCGGAGGTATCCCGGACAAGAAATTCGTACCTCACTGTCCGGTTCCTCTCGAGCATCGCCCTGACCTCTGCATCAGAGTAGATATCCTGGGAAAGATCTATGTTATTCAAGGAGATCCACCTCCTCCGCATCGACCTGCGATAAAGTAAGTTCTATCGTGTAGCCTTTATTTAAGTAAGTCCTGCTGATCGGCAACGAATCAACAGCACATGCATAGCTGAAGTCTGTTCTCTTGCACCAGCAGGAATGCTCTGACATCATCATCGCCAGAAGGATTTCGTACTGCTCTATGGTCACGTAGCAGGATATTGTGAGAGAATGGTTTTTCCAATCTGAAGACTCTCTTACAGGCCATTCGCGGCCTATCATGTGACTGTAGTTATACTCCTTAGATGCTGACTGTGATATTTCCAGCTGCTGATCTTCAGAGAGGAAAAGATTTACATAAGTTTCATCATCAAAGTCGTATACAACAAGGCCCTTATGCTCCACCATGATCGTAACTGAGTTCGAGTCAGCATAACCGCCGCCGGACAGATAGCTTCTGATAGCGTACTCATATTTAACCCCGGAAATCGGCGTGTAATCATGATAAATCACCATCTCATCGTCTACATCGAGCTGACCTAAAATCTGCCAGTTGTCCGCTCCGTATTCCGACCGGACAACATAAGCCTTGGTCGGTTCACTTCCTTCTGATGAAAGTCCATCATCTGATGAATCCTGAGCATCAGCATCATCAAGCTCAAGAGAACGTCTTATATCTATGCCATATTTACTATTTGCATATGCATAGCAGGTATAGACCGCCGGCTTTTCAGTGCTCAGGATGAAGCTCTGAGCTATCCAGTTAGAGAAGTAGCCATATATGTTCATGGTCCTTATCCTTACCGAATAAGAATCGTCTTCAAGCATTATGTTCGGAGTGAATGAGGTCACGTTCTGTCCGATCTGGACTCCGGACTCATAAATTCTTTCGTCATTGTAAAAAATCTCAATCTCGAAAGTATCCTGATCTGTTGAAGTCCATGTGATAGTCGGGATCGACGAATTTGTGATATCAGTGATCTCCGGATCCTCTGACTGGCCAACTACTACAAAATCTGCATAATTATATGCACTAGTCAATCCATCAGAGTTTGTTACTCTCACCCTGACTGTATAATTGCCGGTATCAAAAGTGCTGGCAGCAAATTCATAATACGTTCTGCTGTCGCTTACTACGACAGTCGTATAAGACGTTTCATCCTCTGCTTTATATCCAAGCTCAAAGGCAGTCTGAGGAACTGACAGCGCATCCTCATAAGCAAAGGTAAATATTTGCAAAACGTCGTTCCGAATATTGACCTCTCTGGGATAGGTCACTTCACATGTAGGAGTCGAACCGCAATATGCAGATGATACCGCGCTTGTCGCACTCACTCCGTCCGCGTTGGTTGCCTGGACATACCAGTACACAGTGCCAACCGAAAATCTATTAGCCGCGAAAGTATAGGATGTCGCTCCAGCCGATAATGTAATCGCGTTATAAGAGCCGGCTCCGGACATCTTCCAGTAAAGCTTTGTAGAAGTAACGTTTAAATCGGTGGTTATAGCCCATTCAAAAGTATTTGCTAAGCTCTTTGGAATCGTAGTACCGATAGGGCTTGTCAGAGACACGCTTATCGGCTGTCCGCAGGTAAATGTTCTCGAAGCGGAGGCATTGCTGATTCCATCCGTATTTGATGCTTTGATATACCATCGAATCGTACCAAGTGGGAATGTATTAGCAGCTATATCATATTCATCGTCATCTGTCGGAAGAGTGATCGTGTTCCAGGATGATGATGTAGTCTTTTTCCAGTAAAGCTTAACTGAGGAAACTGTAATGCTGCAGCTTACTGACCACTTGAATGTATTTACTATGCTCCTTGTCAATGTCGCATTATTTGCCGGACTTGAAAGTTTAACAGTTATCGGATAACCGGAAGTAAATGCTGCAACGCTTGACGTAACTGTTGCATCTGTATTTACAATCTTCAGATACCACTGGATAGTTCCTATTGGAAATGTATTTGCATTAAATGTATAAGCTCTTACATCTTTGGAAACTGTCACAGCGTTATAACTCGTAGCCGTACTCAGCTTCCAGTAAAGAGTCTGACTCGTTACATCCACCTTTGACGTGACCGACCAGCTAAATTTGACTTTTTTCCCTCTCTCGACGGTTGTTTCATCCGGTGAAAGATCTGTGACGCTGGGAGCGTACATACCCACATCGAAAGAACGCGTTACGCTCTGTTTCGAGGAATATGTGCATACAGCCTTAACATACCAAAGCCATGTACCTACGCTTAAATATTTAGCGGCAAAAGTATAACTATACTTTCCTTCAGATAATGTATCCTGCGGAATGTTAATAGAATTCCAGGTCGATGCAGTACTTTTTTTGTAATATAAGGTTTGAGATACATAGGTATCATCAGTCGAAAGAGTCCATGCGAGTTTTTTATCCGAACCATAAGAAAGTTCTGCTTCGTCGCTTGGGCTGGTAAGAGCTATGGAAGTGCTATGTTCTGTATAATTTGCGGTTATTGATATATTAGAAACAGTTACATTTGAGGTCCAGCCTACTTTTCCAAAATGTATACTTATCGTATTTGGCTTGTTATTTGTAGATATTGAGCAGCTAACATTTACGGGATTCAGCTTACTATCTCGTGTAAAAGAAAAGCTGCTCGAGTATATACAACCTCCGTCAGCATATACTTGATAATCACATTTACCGCTTATGCTCGTACTCCATGTATGATTTAAAACCCATGTAAAATTGACCGAATAGCTTGTTACATCTAAGCTTTTAGCTGTATTGGTATAGGAACAAGAACCTCCGTTATAACCTGTGTATGTGGTACTTCCCCCACTTACAATTGATATACTTCCCATTATCTATTCAACCTCCCCCCTCTGTTCAATGACTGAGAAAGTCCGTTGAAGACTCTGACAACTTTACTCATCTCGTCTACTGACTGGGCATCTATAGTGACATTGAAGTAGTTGGTTGTGCTGGCCATGTTACGGGAATCCTCATGGTTATAGACTGTACTGCCGACGGGAAGATCCACGAGCTCAGCGCCCTGCTCTCCTACCCATACACTCTCATATCCTGCGGCCGCATGAGGGTATATCTTTCCTCCAAGTGCCCTGTGAATTGAGTTTGAAGAAGCCGACCGGCTGATAGAGTTCTGACCTACTGAGGCATTAGCGGCAGCAAATTTGCTTGAAGCATCAGAGGCATTATTTGCCGAGTTTGCCTCGCTGTCATAAGCCTGAGCGAGCTGATATATGACATATATAAGTGCTATTATTCCGGCAGCGATAAGTGCGACCAATCCGACTTGAGCTAAAAGCGCCGCATTAAGTGCCCACGTACTGGCAGTCGCAGCTGTATCAGCGCCGACTTTTGTGTACTCTGCAGCCGTAAGAGTACCATTAGCAACAGCAGAAGCTATCGTCTGGGTATTGACCATCGTCATGATCGGGACAAATGCCGATGCTATACTCATGATCGACTTAAAAGCTACGATAGACATCTGAACTGGCTGAGGAAGATCACTAAAGCCTTGAGCTACAAGTTCCACAGCTGGAGACAGTGCTTCTCCAAGCGCTATAGAAGCTGTCTCCATCTCAATATTCATTGTGTCCAGGATATCTTGTGTGGCTCCAAAACCTTCAACAGCATCTTTACCAAATACATTTCCTGTTTCATGCGCCTCTTTTCTAAGTTCATCAAGACGCTCTGACCCTGCTTCTATTAATGGATTGAGTTGCTGAGCAGATCTTCCAAATATTTCCATAGCTATAGCATCTCGCTCAGTTTCATTAGACATCCCGCCTAACGCATCAATCACTTCATCAAAAACTTCCTGCGTACCCCTCAGATGACCTGAACTGTCTGCAATCTTTACACCAAGGTTTTGAAATTTTTCAGCTGCAGCTTCTGATCCGGCCTGAGCCTCCCCCATAACCCTGATCATCTTAGCCTGTGATCCTGTTATCGTAGTTGTTTCAACATCCACAAAGTGCGCGGCATAAGCTAATTCCTGCAATTCGTCGGTTGTTAACCCTGTGATCTGTGACTGCGTAAGTAAATCATCGCCTAGCTGAGCCGTATCAGAAGCAAGCCCTCCAAGCTCAGACCCAACAGCTTCTATCGCTGCAGAAAATGCAGATATAGTCGAGACAGCATTTGATACTTTACTTGAAAAACTCTCAGTATTTGTCCCCGCTTCATCAAAAGCCTCACTGGTTTCCGCAGTTGTCTCGACAACATTTTGTTCTTCAGCGACAACTCCAGCAAGCTCTGACTGCATCTGAGCGAGAGCAGTTTCCTGTTTCAAAACAGCCTGTTCCATTCTCTCGACTGCAGCTGTTGTTGCGTCAGAGTCTTCGGTAAGTTCTCGATATTTCACTATCGTCTGCTCGACTATCTTCTGCTGAAGCTGGATCTTAGCTGTAAGTAGTTCTTCTTTTTCGGCCAAGGCTTTTGAGCTGTCACTGTTCTCATCCAAGGTCGCGGTTGAAAGCTTCATGGCCGCATTTAAGGTTTTCATCTTAGCCTGGCACTGGGATATTCCGCCCGAGAAGCTCGAATAATCCAGATTTATTTTTATATTTTTATCGTAACTCGCCATTATTCAATCTTCCTTCCTGTCCATCCCTGCAGATCCTTCATGGACTTAATGAGCGGAACATTCGCCGCCGACATCTGACTCTGCCCCTGTGAAGCATTTTCCATCAGTTCATTGAGCTTTCCGATCACATAATTAACCTGTGACCAACGTGCTTCCCAGAATTCTTCTGCAGGTCGGTTTCCGAGGATGCAATAGTCAAAAAATGCCAGATCAATATCGATTTTTAAGACTCTTCCTTCATCGCTTCCGCTTCCCGGTAAATCCGTGTCAAATTTTTTTTTACAAAATCATTAATATCGATTCCTGCGCTGCTGTAATATTCCTGGAGAATTCCCTCAAGAGCTCCGGGCTGCATCTCCTGAAGCTGGACATAGAGATTTTCAGCTTCTTCAAAGGTGAAATCCGGATCACATACCTTCGCTCCGGCATAGATAACAGCCGCATAAAAGTAAGCAAGATCGGCAGGAGTGATCTTCTTTCCTTCCATGATCTCGCCCAGATAGCTCATCGCCCTCGTATTAAACTTGAGGGCAATGGTCTTACCATCTTCAAATTCCAGTCCTATTACTTCTGCAGGCTTAACTTTATATGTCTTCATAAATCCCTTTCTCACTCATCGCTTGATGCTACCGGGTAACTTGCAGGTCCTTCATCAAACCATGCCTCAGCCTGGGTCTCATCAAATTCGCCGTTAGCTGTATCCGCATAATAACGAAGACAATCGTCATAATCTCTCTTGATGAAGTTGATGGTTATCTGATCAGTAGAGAAATTGACATCCTTTGTCTGCTGCTGGACTGTCTGATTTCCTTCCTGGACTCTTCCTTTAAGGAACCATAAAAACTCTGAGTAACCGTTCGTCTGCTCAACTTCATAACCAAGAGCCAGATAAGGAGCCTCATCACCGGCTTTCTCAATCATTACACCGTTCTCGAAAGTATGGCCAAGCATTGCCGCCCTATACTCGATCGGGATCTTATTAACGTCAAGCTGAAGAGCTATGCCTGTAAGTCTGCCGATATTCTCCTGCTGGGCTCCATCGCCGTAAAGAACGCCTGTCGCCTGTGAGGGAGTAACCTGAGCCTGCATCGCATAAGGAAGAGCTATGGGAGTATCGTATGCTACCCCATTACTGTCATCCTGAGTGAGCAGAGCGAAGTGAATATTTTTGATATTAATTCTGTTAGCTTTTGAGCTGCTCATGAATCTACCTCCAATTTCTTGACAGTCATATACGCTCTCCAGAGCTTGACCGTCGATTCATATGTAAAATTCCATGCTCCAAGTACGTTGCATACGTCCTTCAGAGCCTTTCTTAACTGTTTTGCCTTTTCATGTACTTCTGATTTCGTCACATAGAAAATATCAATCTGATATGCCGTGGATATCTCTTCCTCGTCTCCGTCTCCGTCAAGCTCGGAGTCAAGCATGAATGGACTTACGATGAATCCGTCAGGAACCACGCGCTTGTCATCTTCTATTTCGTGACCGATTATCTCAGATATAGCGCTAATTATTTCTTCCATTCATAACCTCCGATATAACCCTGTCCATAATGCCATCTACAGCTGCGCTTGACTGCTCACTTGCCCTATCGAGGAAGTGAAAAGCTTCACCTCTCGCCATCCGTCCATTAGGCGCGACATGCCCGTCGTTGATGATCTGCCAAAGTCCTTTTGTTTTGGGACCGCCTTTAACCTTTACATAGCCGCCGGTATTTCCAAAAACCTTGATTTCTGTCCTCACATCGTCGCGGATCCTTGGCCTTCCACTCGAGTTTGGCTGTTTTGAATACGGGATGTTTGACTGGACAGCCTGCTTTACAACTTCACCGGCCTCTGCAAGTCCGCTTTTCGTCACGTTCTTCAGATTAACCTGGATTCCTTCGAGCATGTCAGAGATATCATTCTCATCTGTCTCAAATCCGTTGTTCATAGGCCGCTCCAGTCTATCCCGTTAGAGAGGATTTCAATATATTGGTGGGAAAAACCATACTCATTGACGTAGGTTATCGGATATCTTTTGTCTCTAAAGACCACTTCCATATCCGTATCAATGACTTTATCTGTATATCTGATCAGAAATCTTGTCTTAACGGAGTTAAGCTCTCCGCCATTTCTCAGCTGCTGGCTTCCTGATACGTTGCCAACAGAAGCACGACAACTATGTATTGTCTCATCGTCTTTTACGATCTTTATCTTTTTATTTAAATCTCCCGGATTGATCTGTTCCATGTCAGCCTCCCAACAGCGTTTTAGCCGTTACATGCATGCCCAGAGCCGTCTCGACTGCCCGATTGAGGTTACTCTTATCAGGGTAAAGAGTACGGTTATCGAAAGCATCCTGGCATAAGATCATGCAGGGAAGCCATAAATCTTCATAATCATCCAGATTTTCCGGAGCTGAGTCCAGCGCATTGCCATCTTTATCCACGTATGTAGTGGTCTCTGTCCCGTCAGAGTCAATGACGATCGTAGTGACATTACCGGCACTGTCAGTCTTCGTAACTGTCGAAGTCGTGACAGCTATATCATCATCGTCAGAGCTGGACTCTGCTTCAACGACAGAAGCTGTATATGGAATGCCGGTGTACGAGGAGATAAAAGCCCTGGCATTTACATATATGGCTTCAAGCATCGCTTTATCCGCATCCGTTGCGTCATCGATCCTCAGATATTCAATTAAATCATTAACGGTGATGTCACTGATCGTCATAATTTACTCCTTTTTATCAGTCAGAGCTGGATGAACCTGCCATTACAAGGGCTGCAACAGCCTGCTGATTCTGAATCTTTGAGTCAAACTCTGTCCAGCCAACAATGCCAATGGCATGCTGAGTGGCGTACTTCTCGGTGAGGACCTGGATGTCCATATTCTCAGTGATCTTAGCTGCAAGACCTGCACCCGGATTTACATAGAATACAGCTGCATTGCCGGCTGTCATTGCAGGGCACTGATCTGAAGTGTAAACAGGCTTTCCAAGAAGAGTTTCACCGAACTCGGAAGTGATATCATCGTTAAGAAGATATCTCTTGTTAGCATCCTTAAGGAGTCTTACAGCTGTAAGAGTTTCAGGAGCCATAACGAAGTAAGCGCCTTTCTGATAAACGCTCTTAAGCTTATCCTTGAGAGTGATGAGCTCGTCAGCTGTGATGGCTATCTCAGATGCTGCAGTAATCGTCTGATTCTCAGAAATTGTGGAAAGACCTGTTGCCTTGCCGCTTGTGCCAACGAGAGTTTCATGCTCGTAGAAAAGAGCGATGGACGCAGCGATCTTATCGATAACAAAAGATACGATATCAAGATCTGAGTTGTTTACGAGGCTCTTGGAGACCTTTGAAAGCACGCCTGCAAGATAACCGGTGAGGTCAACTGTCAGGAGCTTTGCGCTCTTGCTTTCAAGGTCGGTAAACTCTGTAGCATAAGCCATCTCAAGGTTATCGTTCTCTGCGTCAACATAAGGAATGGAGAGAGTACCCTTTACATTAAAATGCTCTGCATCCCTAAAGAGAGGAGAAATGTCCTTAACCTTGTCGATGATCTTCCGAGCGATAGTCTTAGGGATAACCGCACCGTTATCAGACTTGGTCATGTTGCTGGCTGCTCTTTTCTGGACTAATCCAGCCTCAGAACGGATATATGCAGCAAAACTTGCAATATCTCTCTCTTCAACAGTCTGAGTATTCTCAGCTGCGCCAGTCTCAATAACAGAAAGGCTTCTGCTCTCTGTGTCTTTTACTGCTTCGATAGATGCATCAAGAGCATCTACTTCTTTTCTGAGGCCTTCAAATTTCTCGTTTTCCTCAGCTGTAAAAGCTCTCTTTTCCTCGACGATAGATCCTGTCATGGCCCTCATCTGCTCGACGAGGTCATTTCTTTTTTCCATGAGTTCCTTTAAATTCATAACTTTTTACCTCCGTAGATGTCTAAAATCTGGTTATAGTAGTCATAATTTCCCTTATCTCTGATCGAGCGACTGTCCACCAGATCAATGTCAGTGGTCAAGGCTCTGATCCTGAGACATCTCTTGTCATCAGCATCTTCTGACGTTGCGGCCGCCCCGTCGGGCTTAGTATCGTCTGCTGACGACTTGATCGACGTTCCGGCATATGCCGGATATGCCTGATCATCTATGATTGAAACCTCCTTGAGGTCCAATTCCTTAACAATCCGCCTCGTAGCACCTTCATAAGTGTGTTCCTCGACTTCATCAAGGCATATAAATCCAAAGCTCCAGCCTCGTAGCTTTTTTGCAGCAGCCTTATCGATTATCTCTGCATCCGTGACCTCTGCCCTTGCATAAAGTCCTATACTGTCCTCGATAAGATATAACCCGTTTTTCGTATCACCGATAACTCGCTCATGGTTGACCTTGGCCTGAATCGGCTCAACCGCTGTATCTATCGCCTTTTGAAAAGCGCCAGGAGCGATCTGTTCCGTGAAGCTATATCCATAATCATCAACCAAGGTTCTGCTGTCACGACCTACTGCGTTGACGTATCCTTCTATGATGACGCTGTTTTCTCTTAGCTCTACCTTCATCTTCATTTTTCTGTCCGGCATATCTCACCTCTCCTTCCTCTGCGATATCATCGTCAGAGCCATATAATTTATCTGCCTTTTTCGCCGCATCCTTTGCTTCCTCAGGATTATGGCCGTCTGTTATCTCTCCGGTATTCGGGATGAAAAATTCCTTCTTCTTCGGATCGTAGAAGATACCGGAAAGGTCAAATCTGAGCCAGTCCATACCAAGCGAAGCCATATTTTCTTTCCGTCTGACTTCATCCGGCTGGATCCATCCGCTCTTAATAGCCACTGAGTAAGCGTTATATCTTGTAAGCATATCGCCCTTAACCAACTCACCCACATCAGCCTGGAAAAATAACCTGTCTTTTTCTTTTTCAAGAAGGAGATCGCGGTTCAAAGCATTCTGAAATTCCTCCAAGATAGGGATAATACAGAACTGTGCAAAGTTAATCTTGTCTGACTGCGTCGCTCCTCCGGTAATAATCGATTCCGGGATTCCGAATATCTTGCAGATTTCTGTGGCATTCAGCTTCCTATTCTCGTTCATCTGATTCTCAACTGCCGTTGATGATGCTTCCTGGAAGCTTATCCCATCATTCAGGACAACCACGTTCTCTGCAGAATCGCTGTAAAGCCGCTTGAAGGCTTCTTTTAAGCTTGTTATCACGGATTCTGACAAATGTTTTGCACTCTGCAGGAATCCACGCTTGTTTCCGCCTGTCTTAACGAGCGTATTTTCGTATTTCAGCTCGTTATAGGCCGTTGCCAGTATCTTTGGGCACTGGTCGATTATCGACTTGCCATAATATCCGTTTTCCGTTTGTCTCAAGACCTTAAGGAACTGATAAGGATAATATTGTTTACCTCTGACCATGATCCGGTATGCCTTGAAAATCGGATCCGCATTATGGATAAAGCTGACCTCTGCTTCCTCGACGTAATGGAGAGATTTTATGTTATTTCCAAGCCTGTTGATAAAAACATAGCCGCCCTTATGAAGCAGATAGTCCATGACTATCGCTTTTTTAAATTCCGCGCCGGAAAGAGTATCACCGGTATCGGAATTAAGAAGCCTGACTCTCGGATCATCCTTTAATTCCGTAGTATCCTCACCCTTACGCTCATAAAGCTTGATGGGAAGAGTCGAGATGGTCTCAGATATCTTACTCACACAGGCCGCAAAGGTCGGAATATTCATCGCCAGCTCTTCAGTGACGTTGTCTTCGCTTACAAGCGCTTTAAGGAGAGCGCCGTCACTGTCGAAATATCCTTCAGACTCTCTTTTTTCAATTGTCTTTTTTTTCGTAAATGGCCACATATCAGCTCCTTAAAATTAAATTACTTGCACGACGAATCCATCATCAAAGAGGATGTTCTGCTGGATCAGGTAGACCGCATTGATAAGCGAAACCACCATATCCACTTTTCCTGTGGATTTCTTTTTATTGACGTATTTATTGAGGTTTGTATCCTCCGTACACTTCGCATTCTCAAAGTTAATCTCCAGTAACCGGTTTGAATCATAGACAAATTCCCTTGATAGAATCTTTTCTTTCAAGAGTTTTGTGGGCATATGCAGAACTGATGAATGCTGCTTTATCTCAACGCATTCAAGTTCTTCTGCTTCCAGTTTCTGGACTGTGCTCAATGCATTCCATCGGTCATAACCGACCTGCATGATCTCAACACCGAGCTCTCCTTTGAGTTTTAAGATAAATTCCTCGATGAATCTGTAATCTATGACTTCATCGCCACAGGAATAACAGAATCCTTCCTGGATAAATCTCTTATAATCCAGATGCTCACGATGAGACTTCTCATCGACCCTCGCCTCAGGGATAAAGCTATACACTCTTGCATATATATTTCCGTCCTCTTCCGTAGCAATGGCGACCGATGTGTTGTCGTCCGTCATCGACAGATCAAGGCCGATCCATACACTTCTTCCCTGCCACCATTCGTCATTTCTCGGCCGGCGGCACATTTTGACCTTCTCAATATCAATAAAAGCTTCAGTTCCAAGCGATTTATAGCGGATATTGCAATGCTTGCAAAGGAAATTCTCGCGCTTATTTTCATAAAGGATCGCAAGCTCACGCTTTTTCTTAAGGTCCTCCATGATATAATCATGGGCAACCGCTACCGGATTGGCTTGATATAAGACCCTGTCGTTATCTTTCCAGCCCTCATTGGCTGTGATATCACTGTCCGGCTCGTACAATAATGCGAAATATCGGCGGTCTGACATCAGTCCGTCGATGGTCTTTTTTGCGACATCGATTTCGGTGATCATCACATTCGAATCGTTAGGATATTGCGTTGAGATGATGATGCCTAATTTATTTTTCAAGGTTATCTGTGATGATCTCATTGCCTCGACTGGATATTCGTCCAAGTTGCCGGCTTCATCAGCAAGAAAAGCGTTGGCCAACTTACCATCGAGGTCGTCCTGCGAGTACGCCAATGGAGTATACTCATTTTCGTTGAGCTTACAGATGATCTGCTTCTGCAGTACCTTAAACGCCTTCTCAGGAATGTTAAGGTTAGGACTCTGGTTGATGATCTTGCGAATCGCAAGCTTCAGCTCGTTAGACAGAGCCAGATCCGGCGCCACTGAGAAATAACGGCTGTAATCCGGCTCCGTCAAGAGGAGGATAATGAAAATAACAGCACTTACAAAGGTTTTGAAATTCTTTCGTGCTATTTCAAGAAGACCCGTAATATAAAATCTTGTATCCGGCGCATCCCTGCAGACAGTGCAGAGCACTGCTGTAATGAATAGCCAGGCATAATCCTCAAGTCCTTCATCCATCGGGACATGCAGGTCGGGATGCTCTATAACATGCAAAATCCTGCATATCCTGTCATAGCGTTTTTCGTCAACTATCGCATCAGGATCCTTATCGTCAACTATATCGATCCATAGCTTCGCCTGCTTTTTAACATAAATACCGACATCTTGGTTGTCTTCCCTGATGCATTCCTGAGCATATCTGTAACCTATGCCGTCCTTAACCATCCATTAGCGCCCTTGCAAGCGGAGACATCTCAGCTTTCGGAGCTTTAGGAACCGAGCGAAGCTGTGAAGCTATGGTCATGAGATTTTCTTTTTCGATGTCAAACATCATCTTTCTTTTCTGCTGCAGATTGGAATCGATCTTGTTAAGATCCGCTTCCAGACTCAGAAGAAGCTGTGCTCTTTCACCTGCGTCCATATCCGGATCAGACTTAAGGTCGCTCTCTGCTTCAATGATGTCCTTCGCTCTTTCCTTCAGAGCCTTACATTCAGAAAAAAGCATCGCATATCGATTTACGACTGCTTCATAACCGGCATCATCTTTGTCTATGGATCTCAAAATTTTGACAACTCTTTTAAATTCTTCGTTTGCAATCGGATCCGCTTTTACTTCTTTTCGCGCCTTAATCTTCTGTCCGGAAAGGTTAGCCGCTTCACCTTTGCGTCTTATCTCAAGCTCTGCTTTTGTCCGATGGGACTTCCCTTCCATCTCGATTATCGCTGCAGTTTTTGCAGGTCTGCCGGCCATAATATCACCTCCCTTTCTTTAGATTTGTATTTTGTTTTTCGATTGTTCTTTGTATTCCCTTTTGATTTTGGGAGAAAAGTGTATATTTGGG
>Ga0326512_10001087_pt1 | contig 21947 bp, 27 predicted proteins | sample 1_2617_0518_D_FD_203652 | JGI IMG/M metagenome (GOLD analysis project Ga0326512, IMG submission 203652) | Bovine rumen microbial communities from UC Davis, California, United States - 1_2617_0518 | ecosystem: Host-associated > Mammals > Digestive system > Stomach > Rumen | place: USA... | reverse complement strand
AACCGTTTGCTCTGGCATCCTTGACAGCCATAAGCTGCTCCTTAGGATCCATAGTAAAATGCTCATTTGAATGATCAATATTGGTCAAGATGTAGACCTTCTCTACAGTATAGTGATTATCCTTCTTGCTTCCAGCAATCAAACCACATGCCTCCTCTGGGACATGTTCTTTACAATGCTTTAAAATAAGCTCATAATCTTCTTTTTTCAAACTGATACTCTCTCCTGTTTCAGGATAAGGCACTATAATTGCTGCCATCCTTATACCTCCATATATCCTAGAGGGCTATCAGTGCTTCATATCACACTCAGCCTGCTCGTAATCGATTAATTCTGTGATAGTTCTGTTAGAAGAACAGATTGCACAGTTGCAATCTCTAGGAACCTTGATAGTTCTGAAATTCATCTTAAGTGAATCATATGTTAAGAGTCTTCCTGTAAGAAGATCGCCATGACCTATGATATACTTGATAGCTTCCATTGCCTGTAAACATCCGATAACACCGGCCATAGCACCGATAACACCAGCCTGCTTACATGTAGGAACCGCATCCTTTGGTGGTGGGTTCTTAAATACACATCTGTAACATGGACCTTCTCCAGGAACATATGTCATAAGCTGACCCTGGAAACGAATGATACCAGCGTGGCAGAAAGGCTTTCCAGCCATTACACATGCATCGTTGATAAGGAACTTAGCAGGGAAGTTGTCTGTTCCATCGAGGATGAAATCATACTGCTCGATAAGCTCCATAATGTTTGTTGAATCAACAAACATGCGGTATGTATTAACTGTTACATCTGGATTGATATCCTGCATAGTCTCAGCTGCAGACTTAACCTTAGCCTTGCCTAAATCTTTTGTAGTGTGAATTACCTGACGCTGAAGGTTTGAAAGATCAACCTCATCTGCATCAACGATACCGATTGTACCTACACCTGCTGCTGCAAGGTAGAGAGCTGCTGGTGCACCAAGTCCACCTGCGCCTATGATTAATACCTTAGCATTAAGAAGCTTCTTCTGGCCCTTAACACCAACCTCCTTGAGGATGATGTGTCTAGAATAACGCTCCAACTGTTCGTTAGTGAATGCCATTATCTAGCTCCTCCTCCCATGAAATATAAGAATTCAACCTCATCTGCCTCTTTGATAGCATATGTAGGGAATGAATCGCGCTCTACGAATTCATCATTTACTGTAACTGTTACATACTCAGGATTCTCAACATTTTCAGCCTCAATCAACTGTGCAATTGTTGTGCCCTCAGCATATTCCTTCTTCTCTCCTGCTACTTTGATAATCATTTTATTTCCTCCAAATTTCAATTATTATCTGCAAAACTAATAGCAAGATTCTTTTATTAGTTTGCCTTTTTATTCAAGGCTTAATTTTTAGCCTTTTTGTCTTATGTTTAGATGTGCTCAGCTATAAGCTCATCAATCTCATCGTAACTCAAAGCTCCAACGCTTCTTGCCACTTCAGCTCCATCCTTGATCAATACAAGAGTTGGAACACTCTCAACACCATACTCAGAAGTTAGTTCTTCTTCATAGTTAGTGTTAACCTTTAAAACCTTAATTTTGCCCTCATTGTCATCCTCAATATCACCCAAAGGTCCATTGATTTTCTTACAAGGAACACAGCTGTCTGAGTAGAAATCAAGAAGTACTGGCAATTCTGACTTAAGAACAAGCTCTTCAAACTGATCTTTGCTAACTCTTGCTGCCATCTTAGTCCTCTACTTTCTTAACTATAAGTGTGTATGTGCCATCACCGTTGTCATCAAGCTTTAAGATCTGATGTCCCTCTTCCTTGATTGATCTTGGTACATTTTCAACTGGCTCGCCATCATTCATGCGGATTGCAAGAATCTGACCATCATCGAGCTCCTCAAGAGCAACCTTAGCCTTTACAAATGTCACTGGACATACCACATCAGTGATATCTACCTTGTCATCAATATTAAAATCAGCCATTATATGCCTCCTTAAGTACCTTCTCTAAGCTTTCTGTGCCAACTCTATCTATAGTCTTAAAGAATCTCTCTCCAGCCTTAGCGTTGTCATTGAACCAGTTAATAGCAGCATCTGTAACTCTAAATAACTGTTCCTCTGATGTTACAAGTGGAAGTGGGTTGTAACCAGCCTTAATGCTGTTGCCAAATGTTCCACCAAAAGATAACTCGAAGGCTTCACTAGCATCCCAAGCATCTGTAGGACAGCTCTTTACACAACGTCCACAAGCATTACACTTGTCATAATCTACGATAACCTTGCCATCCTTAATCTCGATAGCATCCTCTCTACATACCTTTGCACAGAGGCCACAGTTGATACAAGAATCCTCTTTCCACTTAACCTGAGTAGCACCCTTGATACCTACATCGTTCTCCTCAGTCTTAAGACAGTTGTTACGGCAACCTGTAACACCAAACTTAAACTTGTGAGGAAGCTCCTTAGCAAAGTATCTATCATCAAGCTTAACAGCAATATCATATGAATCTATATTGCCGCTTGGACAGATCTGATTACCCTGACAAGCAGTTACAGTTCTAACTCTAGGTCCACATACGCCTGGCTTGCATCCGCCCTCTGCAAGAGCAGCCTTAACCTCATCGATATCATCAAGCTTGATGAAAGGAATCTCTACACCCTGTCTAGATGTGAGATGAACGTGTCCATCACCATACTTTTCAGCAACTTCAGCAATCTTTGCCAAATTTTCAGATGTAAGTGTTCCACCTACAACTGCAAGTCTGAGTGAAAAATTGTTCTTCTGCTTCTGTCTCATGAAGCCGCCTTTTTTAAGTGTAGCATAATCTACTGCCATTTCTTAACCCTCCACCTTTTCTAAAGCCTGTTTAAAATCTTCTTTTAAATCTTTTATATCTTCAATTCCAACACTGATTCTGATCAAATCATCATAAACACCTGACTGTTCTTTTTCCTGATCTGATAGATGTGTTGCAATAGTAGATTCTGGATGAATAACAAGTGTCTTTGTGTCACCTATATTCGCAAGTATGAATGGTAATTTGAGAGCATTGATAATTTTAAATGCCTTCTCCTTACTTCCAACTCTTACAGTAATTACGGCTCCATAGCCATGTTCAAGCATTTTGTCTGCCAAAGCATGATATGGGCTTGACTCCAAGCCAGGATAGTTAACTTTAAGTCCCATATCTTCCTCAAGGAACTTAGCCAGCTCAAGCGCATTGGCACACTCCCTGTCCATTCTAAGGCCCAAAGTCTCAAGGCCTAAATTGTTGTAAAATGCAGCCTGTGGTGCCAAACAAGCACCTGTGTTTCTGAAGAGTCCATTTCTAAGTTTTACAATGTATGACATTGCGCCAAACTTCTGATATGGCTTAAGTCCAGGATACTTTTCATAATCCCACTTAAACTTTCCGCTCCAAGTAAGGATTCCACTTATTGAGTTGCTGTGGCCATTCATATACTTAGACGATGAATTTACAACAATATCTGCCCCTAAGTCAATTGGTCTTACAAGATAAGGTGTTGTAACTGTATTATCTATCACAAGAGGTATATTATGAGCATGAGCAATCTTTGCAACAGCCTCAATATCTGTGATATCAAGCTTTGGATTTCCCATAGTCTCAGCATATACAAGCTTAGTTTTTTCTGTGATTAAAGCCTCATAATTCTCAGGGCTGTTGTCTACGACATACTTTGTTTTGATGCCAAAACCCTCAAGGTCATCAAAAAGTTCAACTGTACCGCCGTAAAGGCCAGCAGCAGCCACAACTTCATCTCCAGCCTGAAGAATATTGGTCATAGCATTAAAGAGCGCAGCCATACCTGATGAACATGCTACTGAAGATAAACCGCCTTCCAACTGATTTACTCTCTTTTCAAAGGCCTCAACCGTAGGATTGTTGATTCTTGTGTAAGAGAATCCCATAGCCTTATTGTTAAAAATCTTCTCAAGAGTCTCAGCATCTGGCTGTCTAAAAGCACTGCTCTGATAGATTGGAACTGTAGTAGCTCCATAAGGATTATTATCATCTATTCCGTGCAGTAAGTTTGTGTTAAAACCATATTTATTGTCTGCCATAATCCACAAAATGGTCCAAACACTATACAGTGATTGGGCCCATCCTTTCTTGCCAATTTCAACTCAATTACTTATGAAATTATAATAAACTTTTATCCCCTACTATGTCAATAGGATTTGTCAATTATATAAAAATTTTTTTCATCAACATTAACTTATTCTTAAATAAATGCTCCGCCTGCTACCTCGTCACTGTGGATTCCTGAATACTTGTAAACAAGATCAGCTGCCTCGCTTGCACTGAGTTTTTCTTCCTGCCAATCACTAATATACTTGTGATCCTCGGCAAATACTGATGTATCAACTCCATCTGCATAGAGGAGGACAAGGATACCAGCCTTGTTGAGGTGCTTAACAACATTTGCCACGTCCTCACCAGCCTTAGGTGCATAGAGGTAAGTGTGTCTTCCTCTGATTGCAAGCTCCTTCTCAACCTTCTGAACAAAGCTTATGTCTGTGTCAAATTCTCCTGCCTTAAACTCTACAGTTACAGCTCTCTGACCCTTGAAGTTACTTCTTGCCTCAGAATCGATAACAGCATCGCTTGAATCGTTAGAATCAGCTAAAAGCTCAGTAACAATACCACAAGCAGATGTCATATTAGTAACTCTGTCGATAAGAATAAGCTCACCGAGAGTCTTATGATTCTCGAAAAGGTCTACAACGATTGAATCTGCAAAGCTGAGCTCACATACAGCAATCTCATTCTTCTTTAATGTCTTTGCATCCTTCTTCTCGCCTGTATTTACATCAATTGCGTACTGAATATTCTTCAAAACACCAGGGATAAGCTTAGTTCCAAGCTTTACAAAGTAGTTCTTACCCTCTTCAAGCTCAGCATCATCCATCCAGAGAAGTGTTGCCACAACTGATGATGTAACTGAGATATTTGAATCAACTGAGAGTACACATCCACGAGATACATCAACCTCACGGTCCAGCTGGATTGTAACTGGCTGTCCTACTTCAGCCTGTTCTGCATCCTTATCAGCTATGTGAAGACTCTTAACATGTGCCTTCTCATTGCTAGGGAAAGTAGTAATCTCATCACCAACCTTGATAATTCCAGCCTCAATCTGACCCTGGAAACCACGGAATGTGTGGTTAGGACGACATACTCTCTGAACTGGCATGTAGAAGCCCTGCTCATGACGGTTCTCCTTGATATCAACCTGCTCAAGGTACTGTAAGAGTACTGGGCCATCATACCATGTGATATTCTCACTTCTCTTAGTGATATTGTCACCCTCAGTAGCTGAAACTGGGATAATAACTACATTCTCAAGGCCAAGCTCCTTCTTTAAGTCCTCAATCTGAGCCTCGATTTCCTTAAATCTAGCCTCATCGTACTTAACAAGGTCCATCTTATTAACTGCGAAAACAAAGTACTTGATACCCATAAGAGAACAAATTCTAGCATGTCTCTTAGTCTGGATAAGAACGCCCTGCTTTGCATCTATAAGGATTACTGCCAAATCGGCAAATGAAGCTCCAACCGCCATGTTTCTGGTGTACTCCTCATGTCCTGGAGTATCAGCAACGATAAAGCTTCTGTTGTCTGTTGTGAAATATCTGTAAGCAACGTCAATTGTGATACCCTGCTCACGCTCTGCCATAAGGCCATCGAGAAGGAGTGAGTAATCAATTGCACCATCTCTGCTGCCGACCTTAGAGTCAAGCTCCAAAGCCTTCTCCTGATCAGCATATAAAAGCTTAGAATCGTATAAGATATGGCCAATCAAAGTAGACTTACCATCATCTACACTTCCGCATGTAATAAACTTAAGTAACTGCATCTTTGTCTACCTCCTAGAAATATCCTTCTCTTTTTCTACGTTCCATGGAACCTGCTGCCTCATTATCGATAACTCTTGTAGTACGCTCACTTGAAACCGCACTAAGTGTCTCTTCAATAATTGCATCGAGTGTATCAGCATCAGACTCTACGCCACCTGTGAGTGGATAACATCCAAGAGTTCTGAAACGAACCTTCTTGTTAACGATCTTCTCGCCAGGAAGCAAACGCTCCTTCAAACGATCATCATCAACCATGATTATATTGCCATCTCTTTCAATAACAGGTCTCTCCTTAGCAAAGTAAAGCGAAGGAATCTCAATATTCTCTCTTGCTATATACTGCCAAATATCCTTCTCTGTCCAGTTAGAAAGAGGGAATACTCTAACCTCTTCACCCTTGAAAAGCTTTGTATTGAAAAGCTTCCACATCTCAGGTCTCTGATTCTTTGGATCCCAGGCATGAGCTGAATTACGGAAGGAGAATATTCTTTCCTTAGCTCTAGACTTCTCTTCGTCTCTTCTACCGCCACCGAAAGCAGCTGTGAAGCCATACTTATCGAGAGCCTGTTTTAAGGCCTGTGTCTTCATGATATCTGTATATGCTGAACCGTGATCAAAAGGATTGATACCCTGAGCTACACCTTCCTGATTGATATACTCAAGCATCTCAAGGCCATACTTTTCAGCTACGTGATCTCTAAACTCGATCATCTCCTTAAACTTCCATGTTGTATTGACATGTAAGAATGGAAATGGTGGTTTCTCTGGATAGAAAGCCTTCAAGGCTAAGTGAAGCATTACTGAGCTATCTTTACCGATAGAGTAAAGCATAACTGGCTTTTCGCATTCTGCAGCAACTTCTCTCATGATGTATATTGCTTCTGCTTCTAATTCGTCTAAGTGTGTCATAGTACTCATAGATATTCTCCTTTAATATTTATTGGATTCATTGGTATTGATTACAATTGTCTTCTTATTACCGTCTGGTGCTGTAACAGTCCAGAATCTCTCATTACCTTTCTGCTCAACAGAAAGCAGAGATCCCTTTCCTCCGACATCAGCGCCAAGGAAGAAGGATATAGCGCCAACCTTGCACTCTTTAAGGCAAGATGTACAACCCCAACAATCTTTTTCTCTCTTAATACAAGCCTTGCCTTCGTTTAGCTTAATTAAGTTTCCTGGGCATACCTCAACGCATTTCTTACAGCCCACACATTTATTAGGATTAATTGCTATACTCATTCTGCCTCACCCCCAAACTTTACTCTATTATCTTCATCATATGAAAATACAAGCTTATTCTTGGCATCAACCAAATCTCTCATAACAATCTTTATCTTACCGTCCTCCATGTAAGAATTCACATATTTATTGAATTCCTCACTCTCTGAAGGATAGTTCATATTCTCAGCGAAACTGTGCCATCTGGTCTCTTTTCTAGCTTTGAGATGCTCTATAAGGCTGAATGCAAGCGTCATTCTCTCCTTGATCTCATATATCTGAAGAAGCTCATCCATATCACTGGCATGAAGGGCATCTATTACTGGAAGGAGATCTTCTAACCTCTCACGGCATAAGTCAAGTCCACACTCATTGAACTGGTATGAACTACCTATTCCACCAGCATAGGTATCCATGAGCTTCTGCATAGTCTCCTCAACCTGCTCTATAGTAATCAAGGTTTCCTTATTGTCAAAGTAATGACCATAAGACTCAATCATAGCCTTAGCTTGGCTATCAAGACTAGCATCTATGTCAGCCTTAGCCTCAGCCTCATGACCCTCATCAAGGAAGGATTCGATACTCTGTGCTGCAATCTTACCCTCGACAATAGCACCAGTGACATACTTCTGAGGTGCACCGCCAGCTACATCTCCTGCTGCATATAAGCCCTTGATTGTAGTTGATCTTCCATTGTCAACCCAGTAACCTGAAGCTGTATGGCCTCCAACTATATATGGCTCAGTTCCCTCAATCTCAACATTCTGGCTCGCTGGGCCCTGACCACCCTCAAGCCATTTAAGAGTCTGGCTTGGTGCCATATTTAAGTAAGCCTTGTAAAGGTCTTCCTCCTGCTCCTTACTTATCTCATCTGTTTTGAGATAGCAAGGACCGCGACCTTCCTGATTTTCTTTAGTAGTTCCATAAACTCGCTCACAAGTTGCAATACCGTACTTAGTCTCATAGATCTCTCCCAAGCCATTCATCTGTTTAGCCTTAACGCCCTGAGCAATTGTACCTGTTGGAGCAATTGTGTCCTTACATCTAAGTGCTATAAATCTCATCTCAAATGTTGTCATCTCGGCACCAGCTCTGATTCCCATCGCATAGCCAGCACCTGTATTAAATGGTGGATACCACATCTTATGTCTTGAGAAGCCCGGATTGTTTGGTCTGTAAAGTCCAGCAGCTCCTCCAGTTGCCACAAGAACTGTCTTAGCCTTGATAATATAGGCTATCTGCTCATCCACATTAAAACCTACAGCTCCGTAAATCTGATTATTCTCAACCAAATAATCAGTGATATTTACATGGTTTAAAACTTCAACATTGTCACTTTCTTTTGCCATCTTTGCCAGTATAGGCTTTATGTTCTCACCGTTAATTTTGATATTACGGTTACCTCTTGTGACGTATTTGCCGTTTTCATCCTTAAGAATTACTAAGCCGTGATCCTCAAGATCCTTTGTAACCTCATTGAGACCCTCAGACATTGATAAGAGCAAATCCTCTCTCACAATCCCCTTGGCATCCTGCTTTGCATAGTTTACATAATCCATAGGAACTCTGCCCTCTGTGATGTAGGCATTGATAGCGTTTACACCAGCCGCAAGACATCCGCTTCGCGAAATATTGGCCTTTTCTGCTATAAGGACCTTATGTTTTCCCTCTTTGCCAAGCATGTAGGCTGCATAGCATCCAGCAGTACCACCGCCGATAATCAAGGCATCTGTTTCTATTCTCTTAATTTCCAAACTCATCTCTCAACCTCATACTTTCTCTACATAAATACTTCATCGCCAAGCAATACGTAGTTATCAAGGATTTTAACATCATCGCCCTTGGTTAAGAGCAATCTGTAGACAAGGACATAGACATTCTCGCCCACAGATACCTGTGGATCGCCCATGCTTCTTGAACCTACAATTATCTTATCAGCAACCTTTACTGTGATTTCTGAATAATCCCCTCTAAATACCACCTTCAAAACCTTACCCGGTGTTGATGTCGCGGCAAATGCTGTAATAAGCATCATGAGCGCTATACCAGCAACTGCAGTTGGAAGCGCAAAAGGCAGGTTATCGATACCGAAGGCACAACAATCTCATCTTGTCCTAAACCCTTGTCTTCAAAATAAGCCCAGGCTGCAAGATAGTTCCATCTTGCGCCACCCTTGATATCCTTCCAGTGCTTTACAAACATGTCGTTGTAGTCTGCATAAAACTCTCTTGTCGCATCGTAAGACACATTGATTATATAATTGTTCTTCTTGATACCACAAGAACTTGTCGAAAGCAAAAGCACTAAGGCAGACAAGAATCAAGACTTTCTAATGATTTGCATCTTAAAAGATTTTGTCTTAAAAGATTTTGTCCTAAAAGATTTTGTCTTAAAAATTTTCATCTAAAAATCACAACCCTTAGTTTGTAAAAAGTGAAGTTGAAAGGTAACGATCACCAGAATCAGGCAGAAGGGCAACAATTGTCTTACCCTTATTTTCAGGTCTTGCAGCCAAAATCAAAGCTGCCTTGAGAGCTGCTCCAGAAGAGATACCAACAAGGATACCTTCAGACTGAGCAAACTTTCTGCCCTCGTCAAATGCATCATCATTTTCTATAGTAATGACTTCGTCGTAAATTTCTGTGTTGAGAGTCTCTGGAATAAAACCTGCTCCTATACCCTGAATCTTGTGAGGACCAGCTGTGCCTTTAGAAAGAACCGGGCTTGTAACAGGCTCAACTGCTACAATCTCTACCTTATCATTCTTAGACTTTAAGTATTCACCGATACCAGTAACTGTACCGCCTGTACCTACACCTGCAACAAAGATATCTACCTTTCCATCAGTCTGCTCCCAGATTTCAGGACCTGTTGTCTCTCTGTGCATCTTTGGATTAGCTGGATTTACAAACTGGCCTAAAATAACAGAACCAGGTGTAGAAGCCTTGATCTCCTCAGCCTTCTCGATAGCTCCCTTCATTCCCTTAAAGCCCTCAGTAAGGAAGATCTGAGCTCCGTATGCCTTCAAAAGATTTCTTCTCTCTACGCTCATTGTATCTGGAAGTGTAAGAACAGCCTTATATCCCTTAGCTGCTGCAACTGAAGCGATACCAATTCCAGTGTTTCCACTAGTTGGCTCAATAATTGTTGCGCCAGGTTTTAATAAACCTTTCTTTTCGGCATCCTCTATCATAGCAAGAGCTATACGATCCTTAACTGATCCAGCTGGATTTAAATACTCCAACTTTGCAAGAATAGTAGCATTTTCTACATTTGAATCCTTCATATAATTGTTTAACTGTAAGATTGGTGTCTTACCAATTAACTCTGTTGCACTCTGCTTAATATCTGCCATAAATCTACCTCCAAATTATTTAAAACTGAATGTAAAATTTTTTCATCCTACATTTCCTATCAGGTTAGTAGAATATTATCATAGGTCTTTTTTTCAAGTCAATAAAAAAAAGTTGGAATTTTTCATCCCAACTAAAAAAATTCAAAATTTAAAGCTAAGCTCTCCAATCCTTTAAAGAGTCCTCTATATAGGTTTCCAGCTCCTGCATTCCCTCTCCAGTCTTTGCCGATACAGGAAAAATCTTGATATCCGGATTCAGCCTTTTAACCCTCTCTTTACACTTTTCAAGATCAAAATCAAAATAATCAATAGTGTCTATTTTGGTCAAAATCAAGGCATCGCTCTTCTCAAACATAAGCGGATACTTGAGTGGCTTATCGTCTCCCTCTGGTATACTCAAAATCATAAGATTTATGCCAGCTCCAGTATCAAATTCAGCAGGACATATAAGATTTCCAACATTTTCCAAAAAGATTAAGTCAAGCTCATTCTCATCCATAGCCTCATAGGCTCTCTTAGTCATGCCAGCATCCATATGACACATGCCATCTGTATGGGCCTGAATTGCGCATGCTCCAAGATCCTCTATCTTTTTTGCATCTACATCTGAGGCTATATCTGCCTCCATAACGCCGATTTCAAACTTCTTTGCCATGTCCTTAATCAAACGGGATAAAAGGCTGGTTTTGCCAGAGCCTGGTGATGACATAAGATTAAAAAGTAAGGTTCCACTCTGTCTGAAATCATTTCTGAGTGCTTCTGCATCAGCATCATTAGACTCAGTTACTGACTTATTTAACTCTATAACTCTCACGCCCTATCCTCCTCTCTTTTTTCTTTATCAAAATCCTGTCTGAAACTCTCTATCTGGGCTTCAAGCCAGTCTATCCATTTGTCAAAATTTTCTCCCGTCTTAGCTGATACAGGAATCACCTCAATCTGTGGATTAAGCTTTTTTACATACTCCTCACAGGCTGCAAGGTCAAAATCAAAGACCTCAGCCACATCGGTCTTGCCCACCATAAGCAGGTCACAAACAGTAAACATGAGCGGATACTTAAGTGGCTTATCATGGCCTTCAGGTACAGAGAGTATAGCCACCCTCTTGTTGGCTCCCACGTCAAATTCAGCCGGACAGACCAAGTTGCCTACATTCTCAAGCACGACCAAATCAAGGTCATCCAGTCCCAGACCTTCAAGTCCTCTATGAGTCATATTAGCGTCCATATGGCAAGCGCCACCGGTGTGCAGCTGTATAACCTTAGCGCCAGCTGCAGCAACAGTCTTTGCATCCACATCACTATCTACATCTGCCTCAATAACGCCTATTCTGTACTTATCCTTGAGGGCCTCAATGGTCCTTACCAGACTTGTTGTCTTACCAGCCCCTGGTGATGCCATAAGGTTGACCATAAATACCTTTTTCTGCTTAAGCAGGTCTCTAACCTTGGCAGCCTCCCTGTCATTGTCAGCGATCACGTCGCTCTTTACTTCTAGGATATCAATCTCGTTTTTATTCATGTCCCACGCCTTTCCAAAAATTTCCTAAGCCATAAAAGAAAAGCTCCGCCCTACACGGGGGATGTAGAGCGGAACTTTAAATAATGCTATCTTAAATAATGCTATCTTAAATAAAATACTTTTTAAAAGCAAAAGCAAAGAAGATAATCAGTTTAATTTAAGCAAATTCCGCTAATAACACAAGAATTATAGCACAATCAAGCCTGTCCAAGACATATGATCGAGCATCTCCTGAAGTTTCCCCTCATGTTTCGTCAAAGCATTAACAATCGCGCCTTCAAAAGGGCTCAGCGGAAACCAAAAAAACTTTAAAGTTTCCTTCTTTTTATAAAATTGATAGAAGACTCCCCCAGTCTTCTATCATAATTATTCAAAAGTAAAACCTACAGAGCAGACAGTTTTGACCTCAAATTCGCTTTGATTGCATCAGAGGCAAATGCCCCCTCTATTGCGTTCTGACTCACCTCTAGATAATCATCATAGCTAAAGCCAAACTTATCAGCAATATAGTTAAATTCTTTGCTTATAGATGTTCCCTCAATGGCTGGATCATCTGTATTAATTGTCACTTTAATTCCCTCATCAAGGAATTTTCTCAAAGGATATAGGCTCATATCAGCAAGGGCCTGGGTCTGTCTATTGCTGGTAGGACACATTTCAAGATATATCCCCCTCTCTTTGACAAGCCTGCATACTTCCTCATCTGCTGCCATCCTCACGCCATGGCCAATTCTACTTGCCCCATAATCCACAGCTTCCCTAACACTCTCAGGGCCATCTGCCTCTCCAGCGTGTATAGTAAAGGGTAGGCCCTCATTTTTGGCAAGCATAAAAAGCTCTCGATAATCCCTGGTAGGAAAGAGAGCCTCAGCACCAGCCAAATCCATGGCCGCCACTCCGCCCTCGCAATTAAGATACTTTTTAGCAAGCTGCATAGTCTCATAATTGGCTTTTTGACAATCACTGCCTCTCATGGCACACAGAATAAGATTCGCCGGAATCTCAGCCTTTTCAAGGCCTTTGATAGCAGCTCTCACTGCATCCTCCTGACTCATCCCCCTCCTCATATGCAGCTGAGGAGCAAACCTAATCTCAGCATAGATAAGGCCCTCATCCCTCATCTTGTCCAAAAGTCTCCTCACAGCATAAGTCAAGCTTTCTTCCCGCTGCAAAAGGCTATCTGGCAGTTCAAAGCATTTCAAAAAATCATTTAGACTCTCACATACAGGTGGAAGGGTCAGCATAGTCTCAAGTTCTGCATCTAAAGCAGGCAAGGCAACTTTCTCTATATCCGCAAGTTCCCTGGCCAGTTCCTTATCTATGGCCCCATCCAAATGTAGGTGTAAATCTATATATTTGCCGCTTTTATCAAAGATATCTCCCATAGGCTTCGCCTCACTTTATCAGTTTTACTACCAATTCTGCAGGATTCTCAACTTCAGACGCATACATAACTGCAGTTGAAGGAAAGCAGGTGCATTTGCACGAATGCACTGAACTTATTCCACTTATCTCTTTTTTTATTTCATAGAGAGTTTCATCCAACTCATTGCCCTTAAGATTCTTGACAAAAATTATGAAACGAGCTGCATAAAGTCTTCCTATGCTTGCAATCTTGCCTAGTCTTGCCTGCAATATTTCAGCAATAAATTTCAGTAAATCATCAGCCACGCTATCTCCATAACCTTTTCAATATCAGTCAGAATAAAATCAAGTTTAGAAAGATTAAAAGATACAGGTATCATTTCTATCTTGTTATCTATATTGAACCTGTAAATCTTGCAAACCTCTTTAATTATATAGCTATCCAGTTTGTGGATAAGCTGGGAATTTTCCAAGGCTGGTATAAAAACTGCTGGTGATATAAAACCTCTTTCAGGATCTATCCATCTGCAAAGAGCCTCCATACCGCACAAATCACCAGATACAGCTCTGACTACAGGCTGAAAATAAGGCTTAATATATCCCTTTTCCAGGGCCTCATCCAGGTGGTTAACAACGAAATACTGGTCATCAATCATTTTCTTTATCACCCAGGTCTTCAGACGCCTTAACTACTACTTCTCTGTTATAACAAGTAAACATCTCATCCACCTTATCTTTAGGCAGTTTAGGTGTAATAAGTGATACTATTGGCACGATTACTAAGCCACAAAGCATGGCACATGCACCAGCATTTATAGGCGACTGCAAGAGCTTTGGAAAAGCTGGTCTGAACAAAAGATTAGCTATCATAAGTCCTGCGCCAAAGATAAAGCAAACCCAAACTGAAGCTTTACTTGTCTTCTTCCAATAGAGTCCATACATAAAAGGTGCCAAAAATGCTCCAGCAAGAGCTCCCCATGAAACTCCCATAAGCTGAGCTATAAAAGCTATTGAATACTTATACTGAATTATTGCCAAAATAACAGATACAATTATGAAAAAGACTATAAGCACCCTGATTATAAATACCTGTCTTTTCTCTTTCATATCCTTGTTAAAAAGCTCTTTGATAAAATCAATTGTGAGAGTAGAGCTGGATGCCATTACAAGCGACGATAATGTCGACATAGAGGCAGAGAGCACCAATATTACAACCAAGCCTATAAGGATAGGTGAAAGATTAGACAGCATAGCAGGCACAATTGCATCGTAGCCTTCTGTCTTCACATCTATCACGCCAGAATAAAGTCTTCCAAAACCTCCAAGGAAGTAACAGCCACCAGAGATAACAATTGCAAAAAATGTTGAGATGATTGTACCCTTTTTAATTGAATTCTCACTCTTGATTGCATAGAATTTTTGGACCATCTGAGGAAGTCCCCATGTTCCAAGTGATGTAAGGATTACTACTCCCAAGAGATTAAGTGGATCTGGTCCGAAGAAAGAAGCAAATACACCTGGCTGAGTGCTAACACTACTGTCCTCCACTCTTGCAAGCGCATCGACAGCTGCGAGGAAGCCACCATTAGTATTTAAAACAGCAAGTATAATTAAAACAATGCCAAAAAGCATTACTATTCCTTGAATAAAGTCATTCATTGCTGTAGCCATATATCCACCAGCAATTACATAAATACCTGTTAAAATAGCCATAACTACAATACAAACTGTGTAGTCTATATTAAAAGCCATACCAAAAAGTCTTGATAAACCATTGTAGAGTGAAGCTGTATAAGGAATAAGGAAGACAAAGATAATAACTGAAGCTGCTACCTTCAACCCCCTTGACATATACCTGTGTCCGAAAAATTCGGGCATAGTCGAAGAATCAAAGTGATGAGTCATAACTCTTGTTCTTCTTCCAAGTATCACCCAGGCAAGCATAGATCCTATAAGGGCATTTCCTATTCCAATCCATGTCGAAGCAAGGCCATATCTATATCCAAACTGTCCTGCATATCCCACGAATATTACAGCTGAAAAGTAAGATGTTCCATAGGCAAATGCTGTGAGCCATGGGCCTACCGACCTTCCTCCAAGTACAAATCCATTAACATCCACCGTACTCTTTCTGCAGTACAAACCAACTCCAACCATAACCGCAAAAAAAGCTACCAACATCAAAACCTTTGCAAGCATAAATACCTCCGATAAATGATTTTTTTCACCCCATAAAAGCAATACTTTTTATGCCTTTATATTTAATTCATTTTATCACAAATTCACTTCCATTTCCAACTGAATAAGCATAATTTAAATAAGTAAAATCAGTTTTTAAGTTATTCTTGCTTATTTTTGCTCTTTTATTCATAATAGAATTCCCTTTCTTGCTCTTTTTACCAGGCAGTTTTGATTGCATTTGATTGTTATTTATCATTTAAAGTGATAAAATATCATAAAACAGAGAAAAATATTTATATTATATAAACAAGGCGAAAGGGGGTAGCTAAATGATTTACACGCTTACCTTTAATCCGGCTCTTGACTATGTCATGTTCATGGATCAAGATCCTTTAAGTGGCCAGACTAACCGTTCTCGTGCAGAAGCCATATATTATGGTGGCAAAGGAATCAATGTTTCCATGGTACTTAAAGCCCTAGGACTAGATAGCACGGCCTTAGGTTTTATCGCAGGCTTCACAGGTAAGGCTATTGAGGATGGTCTTCATGCAAAAGGTATAAGAACAGATTTCATCAAGCTTCCCGCCGGAAATAGTAGAATCAATATAAAACTGAAGTCCCAAAGTGAGACAGAAATTAATGCCCAAGGACCAGATATCCCCGACACCAGCATAGCTGCTCTTTTTGACAAACTTAAGATGCTAAATGACGGTGACACTTTGATTCTTGCCGGCAGTATTCCATCAAGTCTTGAGGACAACACATATGAGCTTATTATAAAGAGCTTAAAAGACAAAAAGGTTCGCCTAGTGATAGATGCCAGCGGAGATTTACTCCTCAACGTCCTCCCCTACAGACCTTTTCTTATAAAACCCAATTTAGATGAACTCGAAGAAATATTTAAAATTAAAATTCAAACTGATGATGAAATTGTAAAATACGCTTCCCAGCTTCGTTCTCGTGGTGCCTTTAATGTTTTGGTAAGTCTTGCAGGACGTGGAGCAATTCTTCTGACCCAGAATGACCAAATCATAAAAATAGATGCCTGTAAAGGTCATGTTAAGAACTCTGTAGGCGCTGGTGACTCCATGGTTGCCGGTTTCCTATATGGCTACTTTACTTATGGCAACTTTGAAGATGCATTGAAAATGGGCACTGCAGCCGGCTGTGCCAGCGCATTTTCCGAGAATTTGGCTAGCAGAGCCTTAATTGAGACCTTATATAAGGATTTAAAACAGGCTTAAGTCTTACATTTTTCATATTACATGCGACAGGAACTTAAGGAGGGCATAATTATGATTACTAAAAAGGTTAAAGTCACAAACAAAGAAGGCATGCATATGAGACCAGCCTCTATAATCAGCCAGAATCTGGCCTCTTTCAAATCAGAGATTGATATTATATATTTGGATTCTGCCTACAATGCAAAATCTATCATGCACCTTATGAACGCACCTATAAAATACGGTTCTGAGCTGACAATCTGCTGCAATGGTTCTGACGAAGAGCAGGCTCTCGACTGGCTAGACAATTTCATCCAATCAGGTATGGGTGACAAAGAAGAGATAAGAGGAGATTATTAGTAAGATGGAATATCGTGGATTAGCCCTTTCTAGTGGGATTGGAATCGGTAAGATAAAAAAAATCACTGAATGCGATTTAAGCTACAAAAGCCCAAAATCGACTGATTCAAATACGGAAAAGCTGCGTCTTTCAAAGGCTATAGACGAATTTTGCCAAAATACAGAACTCATAGCAAAGGACCTACTCCAAAAGCTTTCCAGCAAAGATGCCGAAATTTTAAAAGGCCATATTTCTATGGCCAAAGACCCTTATTTTATAGACCAGATTCACACTCTCATAGATCAGGCTTACTGCGCTGAAGATGCCCTATCTATGACCTGCGACCAGCTTATTGAAACTTTTTCTAACATGGATGATCCCTTTATGCAGGAGCGAAGTCAAGATATTCGTGATTTAAAAAGAAGCTTACTAAAAAAACTTCTCGGAGTTGAAGATTCTATAAAAATAACTGCCGAATTTGAAACAATAATTGTCTTATCTGAACTGACACCATCCATAATATCTAAACTTGACAGCAAAAACATAGTTGGCATTATCACAGAAAAAGGTGGAAGCACATCACATTCTGCAATTCTTGCAAGAGGACTAGGTATCCCTGCCATTTCTTCTTTTATGGGAATTATGGATATGGTCAATGATGACGATTATGGAATTATCGACGGAAATAATGGCTTAGCCTATATTAATCCCGATAATGCTACCCTATCGTCATATCAAGATAAACTTAGGACATGGCAAGAAAAAGTCAAAATTAATATGGCCTTTGCTAATAAGACCAGCCTCACTGGTGATGGGCATTGCAAAAAGATTTATTGCAATATTGGCCAAATTGATGATATTCAACAGGCCATGGAATACGGAGCCGATGGCATAGGCCTTTTCAGGACCGAATTCCTTTTTATGCATAAAGACGCTCTTCCTAACGAAGAATACCAATTCCAAGCCTACAAAAAGGTAATTAGTGCCATGCAAGGGAAAGAAGTAATCATCCGAACTCTCGATATTGGCGGTGATAAAACTCTTCCCTACCTTAAAGCCGAAGAGGAAAGTAATCCATTCCTAGGTATAAGAGGTATTCGTTTTTGTCTAAAGCATGATCAGATCTTTAAAAGTCAGCTTAGGGCTATTTTGCGTGCTAGTGCTTATGGAAAAGTCAAGATTATGCTGCCTATGATTACTTGCCTAGAAGAAGTAAGACAGAGCAAAAAAATCCTATCTGACCTAATGGATAATTTAAAAAATGACAATATAGATTTTGATAAGAACATAGCCCTAGGTTGCATGATCGAGACCTCATCTGCAGCCTTTATTGCTGATTCTTTAGCTAAAGAGGTGAATTTTTTCTCAATTGGCAGTAATGATTTAATTCAATATATAATGTGTTCAGATCGCACCAATACTGACGTTGACTACCTCAGTTCCTGTTTCCAACCTTCGGTTTTAAGAGCCATAAAGCACATAATCTCATGTGCAAATGAAGCGTCAATTCCTGTCGGTATGTGCGGAGAAGCTGCAGCCAATCCAGCAATGATGCCTCTGCTTATTGCATTCGGTCTTGATGAGTTCAGTGTCTCTCCCTCACTTGTGTCGGAATGCAGGTGTAAATTGAATAACTGGAAGCTTAAAGATGCCTTATACATCGCCGATCATGTAATGAAACTAAAGACGAAATCAGAGGTACTTTCATATTTAGATAAAAAAAGCACGATAATTCAGTAATATTTTTCACACTAATTATATTAGACTATTATAAATTTTCTGGGGATTTATGGAGAAAAGAAGTTCAATTGCCTTAATAACATCAATTTTAGTTATATCAGGAATATTTTTAGCAATTCTTTTTAACTTCAAAATTAAAAATACAGAATCCCCAGCTGCTTCAAGTAGCGAAATTTCAAAAACAGAAACCAAAGCAGAGACTAACAATACGGATTCAAAAAAAGAAATAATGGAATAACTCAATTAATATTCACGACAAGTGAACAGCAAAAGGCATATATGAGATTAATCTCATATATGCCTTTTCTAATCTCAACCCTCTCATTTTTTGATAGGTTGTTTATCATTATATAATTTTAAAGACTATGATTAGCAAACAAATCAAGTGAACAATTAAGGCCAAAGGAACCCAAACCTTAAACTTAATCTTCCTCGTTTTGTGATGAAATAGGAGCATACCCAAGATTGCTCCTATGCTTCCACCAAACCAGGCCAGAAGAATAAGACTCAACTCTGGTATTCTCCACTTCTTATGTATAGCCTTATACTTATCTATTCCATAAGTTGCAAAGGCTACAATATTTATTATCACACAATATACAAGTAAAACTTTGATCCAAATCGTCATAATTCCTCTTTCTTAATCCTTAAAACTAAGCATTATTTTGTTAAGTATCCTTGCAAGTTCCTTTGAATCCTGTCTATCAAGTGAAAGACATGATGCCATCTGTTTAGGCACCATAACAGCCTTCTTCTTGAGTTCTTCACCTTCATCAGTAATAGTTACAAGAAGAACTCTCTCATCTTTTGTATCTCTTCTCCTATTTACCAAACCTTTAGTTTCAAGTTTTTTTAAAACAGGAGTCAAAGTACCCGAATCTAAGAAAAGGCACTCACCTAAATCCTTCACATTGATTTTCTTTACTTCCCACATAACCATCATAGTTATATACTGAGTATATGTAAGATCAATCTGGTCCAAATATGGCTTATACTTCTTTACAATCTCTCTAGAGCAAGCATACAAAGGGAAACACAATTGATTTCCCAGTTTTAGTAAATCATACTCATCTGACATAAGTACTCCCTCGATCCATAATTATTATGCCAATCACCCACATCAGCAACCAGCATGAAAGATTATATCAATTCTGCTACGGCTTCTTCAACCTTTTTCATATCAACTGTTGGCTCAAATCTTGCAACAACCTCACCCTCTCGGTTGATAAGAAACTTAGTGAAATTCCACTTGATTTCTGAATTATTCTTATAATCCTTGTCAATTTTCTTAAGCAGTGCTGACATAGCCAAAGCTTTTGGTCCCTTTCCAAATCCCTCAAAGCCTTTTTTTTCTTTAAGGTACTTGAATAAATCTATTGCATTCTCGCCGTTTACATCTGACTTTTTCATCTGTGGAAACTGTGTGTGATACTTCAAAGTACAAAATTCATGTATCTCCTCATCAGATTCTGGTGCCTGTCCAGCAAACTGATTACAAGGCACATCAATCACTTCAAAGCCATCATTATGATACTTTTCATACATCTCTTCGATTGGCGCATAGTGTGGTGTAAATCCACAACCAGTTGCTGTATTAACCACAAGAATCACCTTACCCTTGTAATCTGAAAGATTTAAAAAACTTCCATCCGCTGCTTCTACTTTTAAATCATAAATACTGCTCATATCAAACCTCGTCCAAAAATATTCTAAATAAATTCCAATTACTATTAACAAGCTTACTATTTAAGCTAATTATGAAAAACCAAATTTTAAATTCTTTTTAAAGGAACTGATTAAAGAATTCCTTCAAAGCCTCAGCTGGCTGAAAACCAACTGTCATACTCTTAGCTTCGCCATCTTTAAAGGCAATAATAGATGGAACTGAACTGATGCCATATCTTTCAGCGATACTCATAGACTCATCAACATCAACATTGTAAAAATTAATCTTTCCTTCATATTCTTCTGATACTGCATCGAGCACAGGTGCAAGCATCTTACATGGACCACACCATGTTGCACTAAAGTCTACAACCGATACACCATTTGCAATTGCCTCATTGAACTCGTTTTCTGAAATCTTCTTAACCATAATAATTCTCCTACTATTATATAAAGTCATAGTCTTTCTTTACCTTTTCTATAGGTTCGACTATGCTATTTTAAGATACTGTGGATTGGTACAGTCCCCCTACCACTTGATGGTTTTTAAAAGGCTCCAACCACAGTCTCTTTGTTCATTTGTTAATCAGTTAGTTACCGCATGACGGTTTATCAAGAAGTAGGTTACGATTACAAAGAGCCCTGTGGGTCTTAAAACAGTATCAATACTATCATAAGGAGGTTCTATATGATTTTTGTAGGAATTGATGTCGCTAAAGATAAGCATGATTGCTTTATCACAAACTCTGATGGAGAAGTTCTTTTTAAGCCCTTCACCATCACCAACAACCTCGATGGATTCGATGAACTTTATCAGAAAATAGAATCCGTTATGGAAGATGTTTCTAAAGCAAAAGTAGGGCTAGAAGCCACTGGACACTATAGTTACAATCTTCTCGGATATCTTCTTGATAAAGGTTTGCCGACCTACGTTATCAATCCGTTACATACTAATCTGTACAGAAAAAGTCTAAGCCTTAGACAGACCAAAACGGATAAAGTAGATGCCCGTACAATTGCTTCTATGCTAATGTCTGATGTGAACTTAAAGTCCTACTCAGACACATCGTACCATAACGAAGAACTCAAGTCACTAACACGTTATCGCTTTGATAAAGTTAAGGAACGTGCACAGCTCAAACAGTCCATTTCTCGCCTTGTATGCATCCTATTTCCAGAACTAGAAAAGCTTGTTCCAACTCTTCATCAGAATTCTGTATATGAACTTCTTTACGAATTCCCTGGAGCAAAGCACGTAGCTAATGCTCATCTTACAAGGTTATCTAATCTTGTAGAAACAGCTTCCAAAGGCCATTACACCAAAGATACAGCTATTATGTTCAGAGAAGCTGCAAGAACTTCCATAGGCTCGAATATGCCAGCAAAATCTCTCGAGTTAAAGCACACAATTAAACTTATCCGTGAGCTTGATTCTGAGATTGAAGAAATTGAAACCGAAAT
>Ga0326512_10001086_pt1 | contig 21953 bp, 33 predicted proteins | sample 1_2617_0518_D_FD_203652 | JGI IMG/M metagenome (GOLD analysis project Ga0326512, IMG submission 203652) | Bovine rumen microbial communities from UC Davis, California, United States - 1_2617_0518 | ecosystem: Host-associated > Mammals > Digestive system > Stomach > Rumen | place: USA... | reverse complement strand
ACTTGTCCTGTCTTGAATCCGTGTGCTACGGCGTTCGGGAAGAATGTTTCTGCGTTGCCTGAAAGGAAGTTCCCGATGTCAGACCAAGCCTTCGTATCGTTGCACAATTCTCTGTATCTGCCCTGTGCATATCCGACACAATTCGGCATAACCCATCCGTCAGTTTTATCTATCGGGATAGCCACATTGCAGCCACCGAATTGATAGTTGCGATAATACAGGTTATCTCTACTAGGGCAAGTAGTTCTAGGTACATAATTAAGCATTTTATCCCTCCTTGTGTTCAAGGTCTGCTATGCGATCGTTGGCAACCTTGATTTTTTCATCAAGAACGCTCGTTATTTCTTCGAGCTTGTAAGTCCGTGATATAAGGTTGTTGTGCTCCTCAACCTTTTTGGTAAGGTTTTCAATCTTATAAGTTATAAGGTTGATCGTTTCGTTCTGCTTTGCTTCGGAGCTGCGTCTTGTGGCAGCGTTATTGATAAGGCATACAGCTAGTGTAGTGACGCTTGATACAACCGCTGTTATAACCGGAAGCCATTCACCCATTCTCGGAATCCTCCTCGGTTTTAGTCTTGTAAGTAGCATTGCTGATACAAAGGATTGCACCGAGGAATGTAGCGATAGCCGTTACTGTCTGTGCGATTTCTGCGCCATACGGAATATTCCATACACGGAATACCACCGTTACAAGCGTGGCAAGTGCAGGAAGCACGATTATTGCCACCCATTTAAGAACATCATAAACTTTTGAATTTAACATTTTGAATACCTCCTTAAAGTTATATGCTTGTTTCTGCACCCATTGTAAACGGAGCATAATACCAAGTAGTTCCTGCTCTGAAAGTCAAATGCCAATTTGCGTTGGCGGCATAAGATGACTGCACGATAAATGTTGCATAGTTAGCTGAGGCTTTTATACCCACAAAGTGATATACGGCAGTACCTGCAACAACTATTCCCATTAAAGTCTTGTATGTTGGCAAATTCGCATATACATTCGCCAACTGTTCAGCGACACCTGCTATTCCTGCGGTGGATGTTGTAAAACTGTACTCGTAGTCATCCAGACTATCCTTTAGCTCATCCACTCCGTCACAAGCCGCTTTGATGCCATCATCCATTTTGTTCATGTTCGTGGGATTTACATACTTGCTCGTATCCCATCCGACCTTCGTGTAGTTAATCGCCATTCTTCTGCGCCTCCTTATACTCCTGTTCTGCTCTCTGCTCTTCCTGAACTGCTAACTGCTCAAGCTGTGCTGTAAAGCCCTTGAAGATATCCTTGAGCACCCAAGCAGGTAAATGTGAGTCCTGAATACTCTTCACTGTCTGTTCCTTAAATTCCTTGATAACCATTGTGATTGGCTTGTCCATTTTGTTCCTCCCTTTAAGTAGTTGATAAATAAATTCTTCCGACTGATGTACCATTGAGGAATACCGTTATATAATTACCAGACGATACATATCGAAATTCCAAGTTACTTGGCGAACCAATGCAATACTTCGTGCCACCGTTCTGCGTTTGTCTGACGAGTGAACCTGATGATACATAACCTGATGCAGAGATGTTACTGCTCGATGATATGGTCGATGCTGATAAACTTAAAGTTTCAATACTATCGCTCCTTATAATTCCCTCGATATTTGCATCACCAGCGTAAAGTAATGTTGCATAAATCAAACCAGCTCCACTTATAAAAGCTTTTGCGTCTCCGTTTTGATGCAAAAGCAACGGAACACCTACATTCTGCGTAGAACCCAACTCCAAAGTGTATGTTGTACCGCTATAACTTTTTGTTACTTTTAATGCATCGGTACCTATACTCCATCCGCCTATCATGCCGCCTGTTGCAGTAAGATTACTTGTGCTTATCGCTCCTGTTATGTTCGCATTAGTTGCCGTTAACGCTCCTGCACTTGTTACTTTGAATGCACCTTTACCAAGCGCAATTCCGGTTGTTCCAAGATATATCCCATTGTGTGTTGTATCAGTGAGGCTTGTCATACCGCTATACAAACAACTTGAGCCAATATAAAAACCACCCGACATAGTGCCTTGGTCAAGGTCAAGTGTTGCACCTATTCTTGCTCCGTTGGCTCCAATGTTTAACTTCTGGAATGATGCTGTACCTGCTGAATCAATCTGCCATACCTTGCTACCGCCACTGCTACCGACCATTGAACCGGCGGAGTTGAGTACAATGTTCTGATTGGTGGAATATATCGAATTTGAATTGAAGTTCCATCCGCCTATGGTTCCACCTGTGGCAGTAATAGTACCGTTAGCGGCTAGTGTGAAGTAGTCACTCGTCAGAGTGATAACATTCGCCTTGGCGTTGAATTCTGATACCAAATCGCTTGTGTTTAGCTTTAACTCAACTCGGCCTGCAAGAGTCTGCGTAGTGGTCTTGGTTGTATATGTGCCACTTACAGTCGCCAGTATAGATGAGCTTGTTTGTGATATGGCCGACTGTGTTTCACTGATAGTATAGTAGTCATTGTCAAGAGTAAGGGACAGCTCGGACACTTCAGAACTTAAGCTCTCGGCAGTCGCTTCTACCTGGGAGAGCCTTGAGAGGATCAGCGTTGTCTCTGTGTTAGATACCTCTTGCCATATCCACTGGCCACTCGACTTTATGAATCTATAAGTGATATTGTCGGTCTCGTCATAAGCTATGGACCTTAAATTCTTTTTGTAATAAGTGTCGTTATATTCAAACGCCAAGTCATCGGCAAGCTGGACTGTATCGTTACAGGGAATGTTATAAGTGAAGTCCCATGCCGGATAGTTCAGCAGTGTCGGAGTCTCTTGCGTGTAGTAGAGGTTGATATCCCCATCAACTTCTGCGTATAATTCATTTATTTGTATTTGCAAGGTGTCAGCCGTTTGAGTGATAATGGTCCTTGTTTCCGCGTCCATATCCACAAGTTCGCTTCGTGTTTCATCGATTGTACGCTCAAGAGTGTTACTCTTGCCTCGAAGCTGAATAAGCTGACTGTGGATAGAATTATTGTTGTTATTAAACACTTTCGTTCCTGTTGCTTTAATGGTATCTTTTAGCGACTGTACGCCTTTCATAGTGCGCTGGAGTACATAGGTCATCACCGTGTTATAGGTTGTCACAACTTGTATTCCGTCACCAGCTTCAATACAGGGATTACCTTTTACCTCGATCTTGCAAGGCCTGTATGATGCAATGCTTATTTTTGCAAGGATGTTATTTCCGATCGTCGTAAGCTCCGATTGATCCTTGCCAAAAAGAAGCGGATTGCCTTCAATCACATAATCATTTGATCCGGATCCTACAATAACGCCGATGTCATTTTCTTCTTGACGGATCTGCAACTTTGTGAGTGGCTCTGTTACAAAGTCCTCATAAGTCACAGATGTATATGTTTTATCGTCTCCTATAACAATTGCACTCGCACTTGTAAGCTGATCGAGATATACATAGCGAAACGTGCCTCCTCGGGTCATATGTCCAAAGCAAGCATTCATTTCGCAGATACTTTCAAGAATATCTTTGCCGGTTATCCCGTCATATTCGATTGTTTTATTTATGGAAATATCGTCGTTTATTAGAGTAGTCTCTTCTTGATAGATATTGAGATACTCGAAGAAACTATCTCGAAACTGTTTAACAGTAACAGAACTGGTCATGTCGGGTAAGATGCTATTATACCAGTCGGACACATTTTTCTTTAGAACCGCATTAAGAGCGTCGTACGCCACAATATCTCGGTATCGCTTGTCTGCTGATAACGTATCTGAAGTGATCGTATATACGCCTATCGGCATTATGTCTTGCGCTCCGGAAAGCTGCATAGATATAGTTATTCTTTCTCCTTCGAGCGATTGAGCCCCATATCCAATTCTGAACTTCACATATGCGCTCTCACAAACACCAAACTTCAAGGTATTTTCAGAACACAGCGATTCGTAGAGCTCAAAGGATTCGCTGTCAATATCTGAATTTGTATATCGAAAACCATTACCTTCGATTATTAAGTTTTTTGAAACGTTATCCTGTTCGAATAACTCATATCCGCTGTAATCTACCATTTATTGCTCCTGAACATTGAATGTAACCCTTTTTACAACCACATTACTGCCGTTTTTTGCATATAACATGGGATTTGCTTGTATATCCACGTAACACGATATGGTTTTTAATTCCGCATTAAGATTGTTTACTGTTAATCGCAAAGTCGTTACTCCATCAGTTGTGTTTGCTTCAACCAGATCAAGCAGATCTGCAAATTTATCAACAGTAACACCATTCACGGAGTAACCGTCAAAGAACACCATCTGGAATGAACCACTTATTTTTTCATAAATGTTATCCCGGTGTTCTCTGAAGTTTGAATCCGTCCATGATGTATAAGATCTCTGCGCATTTATATCGTATGTCTTTTCCTGGATATATTCGGTTATATCTGTGCTACCAATAATTACCTGCATTTATAACCTCCTATAAAAACGCATAATTGCCGGTTGATTCATAGTATTCGAAATTCTTGCGCCTTACAATGTTAAAGATACCGTCAGAATCTGCGGATATCTCAATGACTTCTTTATCAACGAGGGCTTGTAATAAGCGTATGACGGTATCAAGCCCGTTGCTACCTGATGCCACTGCACCATTGTTTGCTGTCTTTGTCGGAGCAACAATCTCGTTTTCAAAGTTAAAACTTTTTGCGATCTGGTCGGTAACAACATCCTCATTTTCTTTGATACCTTTTGCGAAGAGGTCCATCATATCGGGAGCGTATGTGTGGAAGTTCGACAGAGGTCCTTCATCCGGTTCAGAGAATCCAAGGAAACTCTTTATCTTACTGCCGACATTCTTCACAGCATCAACAACGGCGGTAACCTTTTCCTTGATACCGCTTACAAAATTCATGAGCATATCCTTGCCCCATTCTTTTGCAGTATCAAGTTTTTCTTTGAATGCGTTCTTGATCGCTGTCCATACCTTTACAACGGCATCTTTTATTGCAGTGCCGATATTCTTAAAGCCATTTATAAACGATGTAAAGATGCCTATACCAGCCTCTTTAATTTGCGGCCATGCCTCTTTGAAACCGTTCACAATTCCTATGATGATCTGCGGAATTGCCTTTACGATCTCAATAATGATCGTAGGGAGCGCGGTTATAAGACTTATAAATAATTGAATCCCGGCTTCAATAATCTGCGGTATGGCCGATAATATAGCTGTGATAATACCAACTATGATCTGGGGCAATGCGTTAACGATTGATGTTATAATCGTCGGAAATGCATCAATAATTGCCATCACAATGCTAATGACTGCATTTGTGACCTGCGGTATCGAGTTTACAATAAAATTCACAATGCCCAGTATGATATCAGGGAGCGCGTCAATAATCATAGGCAGACCGTCGTGTAAAATGCTATCCGCTACTGATACAATGAGATCAAGCACCGCTTGAAGAATCGTAGGCAGATTATCAAGAAGCGTTTGAACAACCATAAGCACTGCCTGAATAACCACAGGAATGAGTACAGGGAGCATCTCCGTAAGGCCGTTTACAATTTCAAGAATAATCTCAGCCGCAACATTCACTAATTCAGGGAGCATTTCTATGATGCCGGTTGCAAGTTTCTGTATGATCTTGATGCCGGTTTGAATTATTTTTGGCAGGTTTACGATAATGGAATCTGCAATTGAAAGAATAATACCCGCGCCCACATCCAAGAACTTCGGAAGTTCGTCAACTATTTTTGCAACTGTATTTTCAATGCCTTCAGAAATTTGTGCAATGCCTTCTTCACTGTTGCCCGTGATAACTTCTGTAAGCCCACCCATTACTTTTGTGATGCCGGGCAAGAAATTCGTCATCAGATTTCTTGTGAGACTTGATTGCGCCGTCTGCATATCTTGTAATTGGTCTTGGAATGCAGCTCCGGCTTTTACCGCTTCATCAGAAAGAACACCGCCGAGCTCATGCACTCGGTCTTTCATTGCCTGCGTATCTTCAGCAGAAGTATTTAATAAAGCACCAAGCTCCGTGGCACCTCTACCAAGTAATTGACCTGCGAGATATGTTCGCTCAGTCTCATTGCTTACATTTTGTAAGGCTGTTATCGTCGCGGAAAATAACTCCTCCTGATTCATAGAGGCAATATCTTCTTGTGATATTCCAAGCCTTTCAAAAGCATCGTTTCCACTTTCAACAGCATTGGCCAATGTTTTCATACCCGCCTTAAGTGTTTCCATTGAGGTACCGGAATGTTGCATTACTGCCTCCCATTCCTGATATGCCTCTGCGGATATACCCATCTTCTGTGACATCTTATCAATATTATCCGCATATGATGCCACATCTGATGTTTCTTTTGCGAGGGCAGTTGATGCGGCGGATATTCCTGCTGCCACAGTTGTCACTGCAACACCAATCCCCGCTCCTACCTTGCCAACGGTACCAAGTACATTGCTTATGGTTGAGCCTTTGGAGCTGGCTGCACTTTCTGCATTATCAAGACCACTCTCATATTCACTTGAATCAAGCGTTAATTTCGCTACTAAATCAAATACGTCCATGCTAACCTCTTAATTTGGCTCGTATGCCATCTATAATCTCGTTAGGAGTGCGTTCTTCCTCGACCGGATATAAAATATCATATAAACGAATATTGAGCCCGAAATAGCCTTTAAATGCGTCTGTAATGTAAATGCGGTATGCCTCTTCGCGTTGGCTTATCTTGAAACGGGCCACGGTATATCGCAAAAAGGGCTTTAGTTCTCGCTTGCCTCTGTATTCACCATAGCAGGTCCAGAAGAGGTCTCTTCCTTGCTCTGAACCTGCGAGGGAAAAAGGCTAGTAAAAGCAGGATCGTTGAATACTTCCAAGAGCATTACAGGAATCTCAGCAAGGCTCGGTTCAAATGTCTTTGCATCCTGCTGATTAAGCACTGCGAGTATTGTGAGAATACTCTTTTTATGCTTCTTGATGCCAAGTTTGATCGCTTCTGAATAATTCTTGAGCCTTATAAGGCCCACAAGAATCTTGTCCTGTGCAATCTCCGCTATGGGTTCAATCAAATCTGCGACAGCATCAAGTGCTGCTTCTCCTTTAATGTCTGAAAGCTTCATATCTCACCTACTCCTCCGTTGCTGTTGCTATAATTACAATGTCGCCAGATGCACTTGCTACCGTTACCGTGCCCGCGCTGTATGCTGTATCGGTGATATCCTCACCATCCATAAGCACGATTACGTTGCTGATTGTGTAGCCTGTATTAGCCGTAAGTGTTGCGGTAAATGCCTCGCCACTTGCTACATAATTCTCTGTAAATGAAGATGCCACGTGTGAGAGTGTCTGCGTCACTCTGTAATTAGTATCCTCACTTGCATCCATTGAGTAGAATATCATAGGCACTTCACTCTGTGCGGTAATGGACACATGGCCAGTGATCTCAAGCGAGATCTGGCCTTTGCCATTCTTTGTTGTCTGTAAACTAAATCCGGCTGTTGAAAGTGCGTTCTTAAGCTGAATAGCAACAAGGCCACCGTCAGCTTTATCACCTACCCACCAGATATCGGAGAAATCCGTCTGGCTAAGGTCTGCCCTCGGTACGATCCTTGATGTCGTTGCATCAATGTCTGCACATCCAAGTGCGAGTTTGATAAGCTCTGCACTAGTACCAAGTGATGTGGTTGCGATCTTGCATTCCCACGAATCAAGGTGTTTAAGCTCCTTCATGTTCACGGGCACATTGTCAACATCTTCGCCAAGGTCCGAGAATGTCGGAACACATGACGGATTCACGCCACCGGTTGTTGCACAAATGATGTCCTCATCTGCCGGAGCAACAGGGTTTGCCGGATTAAACGTCTTTAAAAGTACACCTGCATCGAGCTGTAAACTATTAAAGGTATCTTCCGGGATAACTGTAAATCTTCCCATCTTTGTTTGATCTCCTTTCGTTAGTAAGCCGAGAAATACTCGGCTTGTATGTTTAAGTACATTCTGCGTATCACATCATCGCTTGGGTCGGTCATTCGCTGTGCAAACGGCGTTCCCTTTGCGATATACAACCTGCCTCCATCAAACTTGATTGTAGGCGGTTGCATTTCTATGATACTTTTTGCAATCTCTTCTGCTTTTTGTGAAATATCTGCCCACGATGTCGAGCGATACCAAACCGATGCACTTAAATTGACCACGTTATCAAGGCTATCCGTAGCAACCGAATAAGTAATATAGGGCATCTGTGCATCGTCAGGAACCGTTGTCGAATCATATGCAGGAAGCCCAAATGATGCCCAAAATGATTGAATTGCTTGTCCTTTATCCATTTGGTAAGCTCCATTCTTCTGCGGACACCTGACGCATATTTAGAGTCGCACTTGCGGGAGTGAGTTTATCATCCCCGTCCGATGTGACCCGAAAAATCTTGCCGTCTCGGGTTCGCTTGAAAACATCGTGATATTGCAAGTTCATGGCCTTTTGTGTGGTCACGGTATAGAGGGCGGTTACTCCTTGCTTTTCAGCCATCCGCGCTTCAATAGAGGAGTCGAGAATAACCGCAGCCGAAAAATCCGCCCCCTCAACCCATGTAGTGATATAGCCACCGTACCCGTCGGATTGTGTTTGCTTATCTATCAATATGCAATTTTCCATCTGATCGGATAAAAGACTCATATCTTCCTCCACTTATTCAGCCTGTTTGCAAAAAAACTCTGCCAGGTTAGTCCACCATCCGTAGATGTAGCTTTACTGTAGGAATACCCCCCGAAGGACTCGCTCTGATATGGCGAATTTATAACATTTGCATTCTTACTAATCCACTCATCAATCTCATCAGATAATGCAACCACTTCTTTCGGAATGGCCATAAGCCATACAGCACCCACAAATAATTCATCGGTCAATTCAAGATCATTCGTGTTCTTGTAAATTCCATCATTGAACACCGAGCCGACAATCCGGAAATATTGACCCTCCTGAATTGCTTCAGTAAAATCGGAATCAACAATCTTTCCTCCGGAGATCTCAAACGCACCGAACAAACGGGGTTGACCTCGGTCAAACCAATTCTTCAATTCCTGGCACAAACTACTTAACATCGGTTTTCTTTCTACCGCTCTTTTTGGGAGCGGATTTTTGTTCTACTTTTTCTTCTTCGACTACTTCAGCAATAACAGGAATATGTCTGCGGTTCTTGTCGGTCGATAATTCTTCGATTCGTTCCGCCGACACCTCCATACCCTTGTGGGGGAATGTATCCCCCACATGGTATTTGTAGTTATTATCTTGAAGGTCTGTAAAAGTTGTTAAGACTTTGTACATATTATACTCCTGTGTCTTCAAGTGTCAATCCACTTAATCCGAAGTACTGGATGTTCTTGTGTCCGGCACTATCAGCTTGAACAACCTTAAGTTTCTGATTATTCTTATCGGTGATCTTAAATACTGCATCCTTATCAGAATCAAGTGTAACAAGATCCATACCAGAAGCAGAAGGAACTAATCCTACCTTAACATTTGCATATGTAAGACCGGATGAGAAGTTATCAAATTTAAGAGCTAAGAAATAGCCATCTCCTGCAAGTGGACCTGAAGGGGATAATCCGCCTTCCATAAATGTAAGTTCGCCGGTAATCTCACCGTCTGCTACTGTAACATTATCCTGGAAATCTGAAGGTGTCTTGTCAGTCCAGGGATAAGTCTTATCAGCTGCATCGGCTGCTACGGTGAGATCAGTTAAAAAGAATCATCGATGTCTACAATAGCTACGCCATCTGCGTATTCAAACCAAAGGGTCATACCCATAAGAGCAAATGACTCTCCAACTGCTGTACCATAATTACCCTGAACGTGGAACCCAATGAGATTTGTTTCACCATCGGTCGTGTAAACAAGACCAAGCTTAGCAAACTCGCTTGAAGGATCTACAGCGTAAAGAACTAAGTTATCAGCAGGAACTGCAATAACCTTTCGGGGTTCAATCTCCGAGGAGATGATCATCGTATCAGCTCCGAGGAAGTTCTTGATGTACTGAAGACCAAACATGTTCTGGATTGTTACCTCTGCACCACCAAGATATGCATAAAGATCAAGAGTGTTAACAAACACTACTGTGCCTGTAACGTTCTTATGCATCTTCTTGAACTTATCCTGCACTTTACCGATCGCCATAGATACTGCCATCTGGAATGTTGCGTATGCACCGGTTAATGCGTATGTGTCACCAGTAAGTTCACCGTAGAAGTCGTCCATTACAACTGTCTGCAACTCATTCAAGAATGCTTCATCGGTCTTCTGAACCGCGATCTCTGCACCATACTTATCAACATCTTCAACTGGAACTGCCTTAGCATACTTTTTAAGTGTCAGATCTTTGTAACCAACCTGAGTAATGGTAGCCTTGGAGTAAGGAATTACTTCACCGGCATCAACGTCACCATCTTCAAGAGCAACTGATGCGGTGTAAGACTTCAGCTGTGTACCAGCCTGCTTTACGATCGGTCTCATAATACCGAGAACCTCACGAAGAGAATCCCAGTTTCTACCGAATCTTGTTACAAAATCGAGTTCCCTCGCGGTTACATCTACGTATACATTGGGTAGACTGTCGCGAGGATTTGTTAATGTTTCAACATTTGTTGCTGCCATTTTTTACTTTCCTCCATTAGTTAAATACTCACCCCAAGCTTTTTGTCGCTCTGAGGTATCTTTGATTTTCATGATCTCTTCTCTACTCTTTGTACTGCTATTACCAGTAGGAGGAGTAGAAGTTCCGGCACCTTCTTTGCCATCTTTAACAATGAAATCTGCCCACTCTTCACTAAGAGATTTCTTAAGATCATCAGATCCTTCAATCTTACCATCCTTGTCAAGCTTAATCTTATCTAGCTCAACAAGTTTAGCAACAGCATCTATCCTCTTATCGGCAATACCAATCTCCTTGAGGAGTGCCCTGTAAGCGGATCTCTTATCAGTGTTGGATTTCTCCGTCTGGATCTCCTTCTTGTAGTTGTCGAAGTCTTCTTTAAGGGCATCATACTTTACTTTGTATGAATCCTGCTTTGAAAGATCCTCGATTTTGCGATTGGCGGCATCTAGATCACTCTGAGCTTTATCATACCTCTCAGCTTTATCCTTGAATGAGTCTCTTTCTTCTTTAAGAGCTTCCACGGTATCACTGTGAGCTTTGATAATTTCATCGATCTTTTCCGGATCGATATCAAGCGCCGCTAAAAATTTCCTTGAAAGTGCCATAACACAATCTCCTTTCCCTCGGGGGCTATACTTTGCCCTTTGATTATAAGGTTATTATATCATGGCACTAGGTTTTTATAAAAGGATTTGTAATATAAAACTTTTTTTATAAAAAATCCTTTACAATTCTCCGGATATATGATATACTAATAATGTAATAAATAACTAATACATTTTTAGGAGGTTTTAAAATATGGCAAGGTTAATTAGAGATAAGAAAACTGGTAATTATTACACAGAAGATAAAAAATTTGAAATTGAAAAAGGCATTATCGGTTGGAACGTAAATGAATGGGATGTACGGGGTTGGTATAGATATAGCTTTACTTGCATGACACTTAAAGAAGTTAAAGAAAGCTTATAAGGGGGGAGGGTAACTAATATGACAAGAACATTAGAGATAGAGTCCAATACAAATAAATCCGGAAAGAAGGCCATAAGGTATTTCTTCAGAAGACATCCGGAACTTATCTACTGGAAGGAAACCTTCGAATACATGTTAAACAACAACCTCGATTTCTTCTGTGATAACACCTACGGGGATGGAACAAAAAACAATGACTGGTCATACGCTTTACATCTGGATGCAGAAGAAGATCACACATACATTTGCATTATAGAAAGATCTTAATAAACAATCCCGCCACGGAGGTTACGACGGCAGAAGGAGATAATAACATGGAAAAATATTCACTGGTAGGACAAGATGGTAACGCATACGCACTCATGGGGTACACCGCACAGGCTCTCAAACATGAGGGACTTGGGGATAAGGTAAACCAGATGTATGAAGAAGCTACATCCGGAGATTACAACAACCTAATATGTGTTTGTGATCGATATGTACAGATGGCAAACGAAGCAGCCGGAGACGTAGAAGAAGATTAAATCCGGATATTAAAAAAAGAGGAGGGGGGTCACTCCCCCCTTTTTTTAATGCCGAAAATAAGCTCATTTAAGGCCCTTTTCTATTATATCCTTATAATCCTCCAAGTAGTTACTGATGGCATTTCTAAGAAACGGTCTAGCAGCCATCCGGTAGGTGCCAAACTCTACATACGGGGCATATTCTACATTACTTCCTATGTAAGCAGTGTCATTATCCGACGCATGAGATATAGATCCACGAAGTCTTCCTGTATCTACCGCACCAAGAGAGGTGATTTCATCAACGGCATTACCCTCAGCCTGTAAAGCTACTGCTTCCATAATAACTGGAATACGAGACTCTAACTCGGCTTTTACTTCTGGGACATGACTAGTAATATCTATACTATAATTACTCATTTCTTCACCTCGTCACCCATGCTTCTAATCTCACCTATCTTCTTACCATTCTTCCACACTTCAAGTATTCCAGTTTTTTTGTTCCGTTTGAATTCAATCATGATCATTCTCCCTTAAATATACATTTAGTTCTATTCAAAATTACAAAATACCCTTGAGTCTCTCCGCAATCTATGGCATCATAACCTAACATAGCAGCAACTACTCCCTGATCAGAACTTAACTTGATGTATTCTTCTGACATTTTTATCATCTGAGAACTTAATTCCGGATCAGAAGATATTTTTTTCATTAGCTCTACAGCACTCTCTCTATTGGATGAAAGATACTCAGTAACAAAACCACTGTTACCTCCTAATCCGGCATAATTACTTAGAAACTTTATCTCATCATTTGAAAACTCGAAATCTGATAGATATTTTTTAGCTATTCCTTGCCCTAATTCCGGATATAAATCTTTAATATCGCTTTCTTTTATCACCTTAGCATCTTTAAGAGTAAATGTTTCTACGTTAGCAAAATCACTATTAGCTCCATAACTTATCATAGTATCTTTCATTCGCTCAGTAATTTCAGTAGAATGTTCTCCGACACAATACATACCTTTACCATGAGCCGCACCCCCACTTGAGCAATCAACATACCATTTACCATTATACAACTGTTCTCTATAAGCATCAAGTGTTTCTTGATCTGGAGCAGAATACGTTCTTTGCGCTATAAAATTACTTTCTTCAACATATCTGTCGAATTCTTCCGCATCTACTACTTTCGGCAAACCATCAAAGCCTTGTGCGTTTATCACATCTTCAATCTCAAGGTCAAATTCATCAGGTCTTCTTTCCCAGGTCTCAGATAGGTCTTTACCCTGTACAACGTTCGTTTCTTCAATCTCCTCTTCAACTTCTTCATTCCACTTAAATCCTTTTACGATACTTCTTATGCTGCATCGGCAATTGTACACATTCGCTGGATCTGCGCTAGGATCTCCCGGGTACATGATCTCTCCGTATTCATTCTCCCAAGGCTCATCTAGATCTACCTCTACACCGTCCAGTTCTTCATGTGCAGCTCGGGTTCGGTCATCATGTGTAGCAACCCACCGTCGCTTCATAATCACCCCATCACTTTCGGCTTTCTTAAAACTATCCTGTCTGCCTTTATTCTCTGCTGAGGTAACCATAGTTCTAGCATTCCGGATACTAGAGTTGCGGTTCATATCAGTCACATGCTGGAGGCGATCGGCTATCTTAGTGATATTCTCTCCCTGAAGTATTCCCTGCAACACTTCACTATTGATATTCTTCTGGTTCCATAGCTTATCCTTTGGAATATCTACTTTCTTCTTAGGTAAGAGGCTCTTATCTTCCGTAGCAAGGTTCTTCACGGCTTGTTCATTCACCAAAGTAAAAGTATATCCGGTTATATCCTGATTTGCAAACTCATTGTAATTAAGAGTATAAATCTTGGCCATGTTTCCGTTTACATAGTCTAAAGCTACCTCATTTGTATGAGATAGCTTAGCAGTAGTCTCGTTTAACATGGACTTATAGCGATCATTGTTAAGGGTGACATTCTTCACTACTCTCTCATAATCCGATCTAGCTTTAGTGACGGCATCATCATCTCCGGATTTAAGAGCCTCCTGTAACGCATCATACGCGCTTTTAAGGCTCTTTTCATGTGATTCCATATATTTATACCACTTAGCTGATATATCGGCGGATGCACGGTCATATATGCTCCATACCTCCTTCTCCATATCATTCAATATTTTGTCCGTCTGTTTCCTCGCTTGATCCGCCATTATTCATTCCTTCCTGGGCAAACCGATTAGCCTCTTCTCTAGTCACATTATCCAATATGCTATCAATCTCATCTACATTGATGAATGGAAGATGCTTGAGTATTGTTTCACTATCCAGATACTGAGCAGCCGCCAGAACCATGTTTGTTTCTTCCGTTTGGTTAATAATGGTTGACCTCTTGAAAGTAGGATCATCTTCTATTCCAGCAAGATCAAGTATGTTCTGGATAAACTCAATTATGCAATACTCAAAATCATCCGTTTTATTATTGAGGGGTTCATACGCAGCTCTTATCGCAGTAGCCACCGTGTTGCCATTTGCAATGGCCTCCGTATCAAGTGCCATCGCATCTTTGTAAAGATCCTTCTCCAGTCTAGTCAAATAAGTCTCTCTTGCTACAACCGGAACGTCTTGTGTATGTGATTCTATGTGAGCACCATCATCCTGAACTATTGCTGCTTTAACACTCTTCATATGCTGAATAAATTCAGCAAGATCTATATCATCCATACCACCGGCATTCTCAATTGTCCAGTAAATAAGAGAAGCATCATCAATATCATTAGCGAATCCAGACTTGATAAGATCATAGCAATCGATACCTCTTTTCCATCCTTTAATCTTACATACGTGATCTTGATTGCCCCATAACGGAACTACGGGAAATCCGGAATAGTTCTCCCCGTCTACGATTTCCTTGCCGTCTACAGCTGTATATCGCGTTTTTAAGACGTATTTCCTCTTGGGCTGATATATTTCTAGATCTCGATCCGAAGAACGTCTAATATACTCCGTATAACCATCCAGCTCATAGAGTGTTACTCTTAAGGGTTTCCGATCATCAATTTGCCAGAATCGGATACCAGCTTTCATAGACCCATCTTCTTCATCCAGTAATGGAACAAACTCCAGTGGAGTAAATACATCTATGTGATCTAGATTGAAGAATCCGAAAGCCTGTCCCTGAGTAAGTGCTATCTTACCCAGCTTCTGTATCTGAGTATCAAAGCTTTTCTTCTTAGTTCCGAGCTTATTCTTTGTGTCTTCATTATCAAAGTTCACTCCGTTACCAAGAAGATATTGGTTTTCCTGTACATTGAATCGGTTGTAGAAGTTGCTGGCAAGCTTGTGATTAGCGCTGTAATTATCCGGAACTACATTCCCAGTGATAGTATGGAGAAGCTTTACATAAGCCATGATAGTAGTATTCTGTTGCTTGTCATATGCTTCACCTTCTTTAGCCCACCTGTAAAGCTCACTAGATTTATGATCGTTGATTGCAGCAATGAGAAATTCCTTTATATCTGACTCATCTTCACCCAGCTCTAATAAATCTTGATATGTTTTCATAAATACCTCCTTTATAATAATATACTAACGGGCCTATTTATTCCATCCCGCTCTTTTCTTACCCATAGTTTCCGGATTAAAGATGCTAAACTATCAGGACAGTCATCATGTTCCGCATTCTCATTATAATCACAAATCTGGTTTATATATTCCGGATCGGTGCCCTCTACAAAAATAACATCCGCCCAGACGCCTTTGAGATAACTGGTGATCTTAAGGAATTTATTCATGTTTTCATGATAAGACACAACTCTTTCTCCCTTAGACCTCATTTGTTTAGCTAAGTACCCTTTATCCCCGTTATTTTCAAGGTATATTTTGCCACCGTTGAATTGTTTTCGTAAACGAATGATTTCATCTTCACAATCATCAACGTGTTTGTGCCAGCACTTACCAAGTATGTAGTATTTCCCGCCGGATTTACGACCCATAGTGAATGCCGTCCAGTCTTCTCCTCCATACGCAGCATCAATTTGGCACTCACCTTGTTCAACAAGTGATGGATCTCCGCCTATAACCGGATCGTAAAAGATGACATCTTCTGCAGCAATATGCCGGAGCTCATAGTTAGCAGCAAATAGAGATGATAGCATACTCTTCCGGATTACAGCTAATTCTTCCTTACCAATAAGACCAGTCTGATAACAGTCATATTTGATAGGATCTGGCATAAGAGAGAATGCATCTTCCTTGTGCCACGGAGTACCAGTATTGAAGATCCTGCCTCCACGATTCTTGATATTTTGCAACTCCTGATAGATTATCTTAGTATGATCTCTCTCTGCTTTACTCACTCTATCCTGCACATTGACAATATCATCCGTAAAGATTATGTCAAAATGCTTACCAGTTAAAGAAGATCCCGTTCCTATGCCCACTAATTGAGGTGTTCCTTTTACATCCGTAGTGAGATTAGTGCTTACTTCAGTTGCACTAGCTATTGTTAGTTTAACCTGAACTCCGTATATTGCCATCACAAATACTTGGAAATGAAGATCCACGAGAATATTCTGAACCTGTTTAATGATCTCCTTAATGTCGGAGTCTGTTTTCCTCATAAAAAGAATACGTTTGTTCGGTAAAAGCACCATAAGAATAGCCAGAGCAATGGAAACGCATGTTGTTTTGTATGATCCTCTGTGTGCTTGAAGTGTTTTATCCGATTTAGACTTGAGCATCATCTGGATCCACTCATTGTGAAGAAGAGTTAACTTAGTAAAACCAAGAAGGATTCCCACTTTATAGGGTTTATCTCTTAGGAATATTACTGCTTCAGCTCTCGTCATCATTCATCATTCTCTCTACTTCATCAATGATAGATTGATCTACTTCTGCTACAACAACCTTGTCAACAGGTTTTTCTCCGACAGTATCTCGGATAACTTCAAATGCTTTAGTCACTGATCCGGATTTATTACCATCCAGAGCTTCTTGAATGAGCGCCAATGACATTCTACTCTGAACATCTCCAGATGAAAGGATCGCTAACAGCTCTTCTCTGAGTGTTTTTCGAGCTCTTCTGTTTTCTCCGGATTTCTTTCCACCCATAGAAGCAATCTTTTTTTGTTCTTCTTTTGTCCGTGTGTTCTGAGGTTTTAAATTTTTTGTACCATTTCGTGGCATAATTAGATCGTCCTCCTTTGTTTTGATTATAACAAAATATCTTGGAAAAGTAAACAAGTTACAAAATAGTGAAATCGGTTACATTTTTCAAATGAAATGTAACTGATATGTAACGCTTGTTATTACTGGCTTTGGAGCTCGTTGGTTACAACGTTACAAATTTTTTCGCTATAATTAAATATTTTATTATTTATCTATCTTTTATATATCTATATATTATATATTATTTATTTTTTTATAAAAAATAGTAACTTTTGTAACTATATATAAAAAAGCTAATAAATACAAGAGATTAGAGAGGTTACAAAAAAAGTTACAAAATAAAAAATTTTGTAACTGATTGTAACCGAACTATATAGGTGCATGATCCAACACCTTAAAAAAATATTTGAAAAAATTATTTACAAAAAATACCAGAAGTAATATAATAAAGGTAGTAAAATAAAGGAGGTAAACCATGTTAGAAAAATTAGTAAAAGAATATGGAATAACTAAAATGGCTTATGAGATGGGTTTATGTGAATTATCCGTCAGGAATAAGATAACCGGAAAATCTAAAATAACTCCATCTGAGATGATAGCCATCCAGAAGATTCTCTCACTCAGTGATGAGCAAGTAAATGCTATCAGGGAGGATATGTACAATGCACAATCTTAAAACACAAGCCTTAGTGTTTAAAGGCTATCGTAAGGGAAAGGAAGCTAAAAAACCAGCAGATAAAAAGATCTATACCTATGATCAAGTAAAAGATGAGCCAAACTACGGAGCCAATTGTAATTCAGGAATTATTGATGTGAGCTTTGATGATGTAGAGTTATCCTACCGGATTCTAGACATACTAGCGGAGATGGATATCTACACATATTGCATCAACTCTTCTCACGGTATTCATACGTACTGGCATTATAATAAGGAGCTAAAGGATGGTAAAGATGTGATACTGGCTCTTGGTGTCAAAGCGGATATTCATAGTCGGGGAACATATATTCCCTTGAAATGTGATGGAGTACTTCGAGAAGAAACGTTTGAAGATAGTGATTTTGAGTCCATTCCGGAACTTCCGTCAATGCTCATTCCTACGTCTAGCAAACAGGATCTCTGGCAACTGGGTGATGGTGATGGAAGGAATGATGCTTTAAGCAAACATGTATTCGCATTAGCTAAGATACATCTAAATGAAGATGAGATAAATCAGTTGTTCCATATTATAAATAACAACATCTTAGCAGATCCGTTATCAGATAATGAGATAGATGTGATTCTTAGACCAGAAACGTTTGACAAGATAAACACTATGGGTTTCTATGATGATAATGGGAAATTTCTTCCGAATGAGTTTGGTAAGTACATCATTGAGAAGTATAATGCTATTTATACAAATGGTCAGCTTTGTGTATATGATAAGACAAAGGGGTTTTATGATTCAAGCCTTAGAATGATAAAGAAGCTAATGATAGATAATCTTACTAATATCACAATGAGCCGGAGAAATGAGGTCTACGATTATCTCACAATCATGGCAAAGGATGCAGAGCAATCCGGAAGAAGATATGTGTTATTTAAGAATGGAGTCTATGATCTAGCTACTCAGCAATTACTCCCTCATTCTCCAGAATATGTGATAAGCAACCAGATCCCTTGGGATTATAATCCGAACGCGTACAGTGAATTGGTAGATAAAACATTGAATAAACTGGCATGTAATGATCCAGAGATAAGAACTCTTTTAGAAGAGTGTATTGGATATACATTTTATAGAGATAGTAAGCTTGGTAAGTGTTTTGTGTTTATAGGAGAGAAGAATAATGGAAAGTCTACATTCCTGTTCATGCTCAACAGTTTACTTGGTGATGACAATTATTGCTCAGTAGATCTCACCAATATGTCTAGAGAATTAGATATTGCATCTTTAGCCAATAAGCTGGCCAATATAAAGGATGATATAAGTGATGGATATATGGAAGGATTAAACGTATCACTATTCAAACAGGTATGTACTGGAAACAGATGCAGAGGTAAATTCCTGTATAATGATCCCTTTGATTTCTATCCATACGCAACACTTATATTCTCAGCAAATAATATACCAAGAATAAAAGATCCGACCGGAGCTGTCACTAAGAGAATGATAATTATCCCCTTTAATGCCGTATTTACAAAAGAAGATCCTGACTTTGATCCCTTTATAAATGAGAAGCTTTGTAAGCCGGATTGTATGGAGTACCTTATCAATATAGGAATAAATGCATTGCAAAATGTAATCCAGAGAAATGGTTTTAGCTCATCCAAAAAAGCTACTAAGGAGATTAATGATTATAAGATAAGCAATGACTCAGTGCTCAGCTTTATTCAAGAAGTTGGTTCGGATGCTATATTAAATGAGAGCTCCAGAGATGTGTATGCTAAGTATGAATTGTTCTGTAGTGAAGAAGGATCAAAGCCAGTGAGAAAATCCGAGATGCATAAGCGTATCAAATCCGAACTAGGATATAAACTTGGTGAGCCTTGTAAAATAAACGGAAGGACAACAAGGGTGTATGTACTAGAAGACCTTGCAATACCTGAAGATTAAGAATATCTAAGATTTTTTATAAAAAATCCTTTACAAATCCTCGAGGACGTGGTATACTGATAATGTAATAAATAACAATCCACACTAAGGAGGATAAAGATATGACACTTAACCAGGCAATCGAAACAGTATTAAGAACACAATTCAAGAAGCAGGCAAAGGAAGCTCACAAGATGGTAGAAGAATCCGGATATAAAATAGTAAAGGAAGGCGGATACTTTACAGTATACAATGAGGAGACCGGAAGAAGGATCCATCTCACCGGTAACGGTTATAGGACTTATATATCACATGGTTGTTATAGGAATCAAACCAAAATCATCAAAACAGAAAGTGATTATCAGAAGTTTAACTATACCGGATGCTTAAATAAGCCCGTAAATAAGGATTATTACCAGCAGATAAGTGATGAAAGCTATAAGGCTTATAATCGGGATAGTGAAGCGATAACAAAGCTTAAGAGTGCAAAATGGCATCTTAAATATCAAGAAGACAGGATAGCTAGAATCCAGAAGGAAATGGAGGAACTCCAGGAGGAACTCATCTCAGCAGCTGGATCCAGAGTAGAAGCGATGGAAAATCTTAATAAGGTAAGAAAAGAACTTGGACTTAGGAAATAAAAAGAACAATATTTATCCGGAGAATAAAATCTCCGGATATTTTTATGAAAAGTTTTTTATAAAAAATCCTTTACAGTTATCCAGATATGTGATATACTAATAATGTAATAAATAACACATATACAGGAGGAATTAAATATGAAAAAATTCACAGCCAACACAGTAGAAAATAATAACTTCACAGAAAACCGAATCCAGTGCATAGCAACAAACGAAATTAGATACGGTAGCACAGTCTGGCTGGATCCTAACACTAATAAGAAATACACCATAACTAAAATGTATCGTAAGAGTTGGTTTATAGAAATAGAGGAATAACTTATCCGGTGAGGCGATAACACCTAAAACACTATTATAATAAAGGAGATTAAAAACATGACTAAAGAAGAAAAGATCAACTGGCTCCGGAAAGCAACAAACGAAGAATTACTGTTACAATATGAATTTAGTGTAAGGACACTTGGTAATGATTCTATAGCGGCTCAAATAGAGGCCCAGGAGGATGTAGAATTAGCTAGAGAAGAGATTTTGAGGAGGATATTACAACCGGAATCATAGAACATTTTTGAAGGGAGATTTAGATATGATCAAGGCTAAGAAGTTAGAAACATATCGTGATAAGTACTTCACTACAATAGTCTACGAATATCGCGGATGCGAATATGAAGTAACCTATGCAAATGGATGGCAGGTCTGCTGCACTCCGGCTTGGGTACAACACCGAGATGAGCAGGAAAAAATTGATAAGATGTTAGACAATCTGGTTCAGGTTCCGGAAAAGGAAACCAAGTCATTTACGGATCAAATGGATGAAATCTGGAATATGTTAGGTTGGTAAAGGAGGTGCAAAATGAAAGGTCATGAACCAATCAAAATTAAGGTTCTCAAATGTGATTATCCGGAATTCGTTGGACAGGTAGTAGAGACATATTACAGGTTCTCTAACGGTGTTGATTTTGTTAGCAAACATGGATTAGTCTTTATACCTATTGGAGATTACGAAGAGGTTCCAGGTGAGGCTCTGGAATAACTAATGAAGAATGGAGGAGAATAGAAAATGACAAAAGTAAAATGGAGCGATGATCAGGTTTTAGAGTGGGGTAAGATTTATATTGAATCTAAGATATCCCTGATGAATATGGAGAGGGATCTGGGTATATCTCATTCTACATTATGGTGGTGCTTTGTTAATCGATTGCCTAATATCGATTATTGTTTATCCCAAAAGGTTAATTTTAAGTTAACCGGAGGAACTCAAGATCAGCCTTTACATTAAAAGTTTTTTATAATATAATTGTTATAAAAAATAAAGGAGGTAACTTTCATGGGAAATATGAAGTTATTAAGAGAATTTATCGAAAGGAGTGGAATTTCTTTAACGAACATAGCAAAAAGACTGAACATCACCTATGTTGCGTTAAACAACAAACTCCAAG
>Ga0326512_10001085_pt1 | contig 21966 bp, 22 predicted proteins | sample 1_2617_0518_D_FD_203652 | JGI IMG/M metagenome (GOLD analysis project Ga0326512, IMG submission 203652) | Bovine rumen microbial communities from UC Davis, California, United States - 1_2617_0518 | ecosystem: Host-associated > Mammals > Digestive system > Stomach > Rumen | place: USA... | reverse complement strand
AACCCACCCGAGCATAGTTCAGCTGAGTAGTGTTGCTCCAACAGCCGTCAGCCTCATTCGTTGATGATGAGCCTGCAAACTCTACCGGAATGAGTCCGTATGGAGTTGCCTTTGTCTTTGATATATAGGCTTGAGAGTTTGTGCCTATCGTTAAGCCTGTATCAATATAGCCGGATGCTGTCTGATTATAGCCTGTAACAGTTGAGCCATCCACTTGAGAATAAGTCATTTTTACAAGCAGCCTGCCTCTGTCATTGATAAATCCTGCTATACGATCCCAAGCATTGCCCCATGGATTTTCTATACCAAAGAGCTTGACCGCTATATGATTTGTAGTATCATTTGATCCCCAAAACAGACCTTTTTTGTCAAGAGTGCCGTTATTTATTAGGTTGACATTTCTATTTTTATTATTATCATTTTGCTCAACAAAGTTTTGATTGCCGTTACCAAAAGCAGCCTGTGTGTTTGTTGATCCGGAGATCAAAACAGCTAAAGCAATCAGCATCTGCCAATCTGAATATATGCGTGTGTACCATCCGGCACCATTTGCAACAGCAGCATTGATCTCAGCTGTTGCAGTCGTTACAGTTGAAACCTTTTGACCGGAGAGGGATCTCATAACATTGCTGATAATCGTTCCTTCATAAGCAGAGATATATTTGACATCTTGCAGCTCTCCATTATGATTATAAAAATTCCATGCATGATAATCATCATCCATTTTTTGATTTGATATATAAACATAAGATCTGCTAACAGTCTCAACATACTTGATCCATACTTGAGGAAACTCTATCATACAATTAAGCTCTCCGGATGTTGTTGAAACACTTGAGGCTGTGCCGTCAATTTTCTTTGTATAATCGTTTTTGTCAAGCTCCTCAACAACTTCTCCGGCTTTGTTTATCATAACCGGTCTCAGTTGTTTTATAAACCAAACATCTTCCCAATCTCCATAATTAAAGCTGCCTGAGCTATAATCCATATATGCCTTTTTAAAATTCTCATTAGCCTCAATATAATGGACTCTGCCTACCGGATTTGAGTTTTGTTTATCTATATAAAAACCGTAAACAATAGCTCCAAATCTATTATGATTATCTAAATTTGTAACTCCGTTTAGAGAAACAGGAAAAGCCTTAAAGCAATAATCAGCCTCAGCATCCGGCAAATCAATCTCAAGCTCAGAGTTTGCATATTTGTTGCGTTCATAGTTGATTGCAACAATTTCTCCGTCTGCTGTGTTTGCAGGATATTCTCCCTCTTTCATTACAATTATTGTTTTTTGCCAAGAGCAAAGAGTGTAGCCGTCAATTACTGTGTCTTTGCTATCGCTCCAACTCAGATAGGCTTTGCCATTTTCTTTGCGGATCGTTAAACCTGTGCAATTTGTAGGCGGAATGCCTTGAGGCAAATTGCCAAAAGTATTATCAAGGATCTCAAAATTCTCATTGAGATCTCTGTCAAAATTAAAAAGCTCATTGCCGTCTCTCTGCATATCTGTCAAATTCATATTCAGATAATGTGTCTTTTTGTCTCCCATTTTTATTCTCCTGTCTTTACATTGCAATAATGTTTTTTGTATATCTGCTCCATCTGAGCCTTTGTTAAAACCTCATGGATCTCTTTTTTTCTTAAATAAGGCGGATAATAATATGCGGCAGTCTGAGCCGGCTTGCAGCTCAAAAGAGTTTTAATAAGAGTGTCAATCTCCTCATCCTCTAAAAATCTCTCTGCACAAAGATAAAACATCTCTCTGCCGTCATTTATTTGCACAGGATCAGACTTGCCATCCTTTTGAGCAAGCTCTCCATTGCCTATATAGTCAATGTCTCTCAAATCAAAATCTGCATTGATATTCTCAACAACATTGATAGGCAATCCTCTTTTTTGCAATAGCTGCTCAACTTGTTTATAGTTTTGACCGCCGGCAAACAATCTCCATTGAGTCTCCACATTTGCGGCTCTCTCTTGAAGTGTACCGGATGCAGAGACTCCAAATAACTCCTCATCATTTTTGATGTCATTTTCATTGAGAGTCTTTGTAGGAAAATGCACCAATTTTAGATCAGAGATTTTTTTTGCAACTTCAGCAACCGCATCTGTCATTACATCAATAAACTCAGATGTAAATTGATCAACACACATCCAGGCTCTGCCGTTACCTAGCAATTTTTTAAATGCAAGTGATATTTTATTCATCAGACTGTTCCTCATCCTCTGCTGCATCCGCATCAAATACAACCTCATCATTGATTGTCAGTTTTGATAAATATGCCAAAGCTCCTATTCCTAGACTCTCCTCATCAATGCTCTCATCATTATCATTAAGCAGGATAAAACTTGTAAAAGTATTGCTGCCGATCAAATTTTGCACCATTGTTAAAAGTGCATTTTTGTTTATTAAAGCATTTTGCTCTGTATAACCTAGAGCAATGATATGAGGTCTTTTTATATCAAGAGCATCATCAAGAGCTGTTTTTATTCTGTCATTGTAGTCTGTTGTTGTTAAACCGGTTATTATAACCTGATAGCCGGTATAATTACAAGGCAGCAAATTAACTTTTGCATTAACCGGTCTCCTGTCATGCACTCCCTCAGAGCTGCCCTCTATTGAGTTTGCAACTTGTAAAAATTGTCCGGAGCCTTGAAAATTTACAAACTGACCATCAATCCAATTAGGAAAAGGATTAGGAGCAATCTCTCCGGATGGAGTCCTATTTTTACCGCTGCCGGATGCAACAAGATAAATTGTAACAATCCCCTCTGTCAATACATAAATCAAAGCATCAACAATCCCGGAGACCTCAAGGCACCATTCAAAATAATCAGATACTGAGCCGCCTTGAGCTTTATTTTTAAATTTATACAAAACTCTAGGTCTATAATGCTCAACATCCTCATCTTCTGATCCCTCAATTTTTACTGTTGTTATTGTAGCAGTCTGAGGAATACCATCTAAAGGATTTGCAATAGTCAAAACAGTACCAACAGGCAAATTGCCTGCCTCTCCGGATGTTGTGCATTGAGCTGAGACAACAATATTGCCATCCTCATTATTACCTTGAGCAGTTGTTTTATAAATCAAACCGGATGTCAAATCCTTATAAACTGTGCCTGTTGTCAAAGTTGATGCAGCTGCATCATATAAAGTCAGCTCAACTTGAGCCGGCTGTCCTTTTATATATTCAACATCAACCAAATCTCCCCAAAGTTTTAAGACAGGCAGATCGCAAGTTTGAGGGAAACATTGCTTATATACCCATATCAAACTTTGCCAAACACTCCCTAAAACTCCGGCAAATGCCCATGATAAAGATTTTACAGCTGCTTTTTCTAAAAGCGGAGTAAAATCATTATATTTTTGTCTCAAAGCCTTATATTTTGCAATCGTACCCTCTGCAATTTCTTTTATAGTTTTTATTTCAAAATTTGCCATTTTGCCTCTCCTACTTTGCTTTTAAAATAGCTTTTTCATTTTGCCAAATTACCCCAAAGATCCGAACATTACCGCCCGGCTCTGTTGTTGTAATATCAACATTCATTTTATTATCTCCATTGCCATAAGCTCTGACATCAAGTGCCTCAATAACTCCCTCATCAAGCATCCATTTTAAAAGATTTGATGCAGCAGTCTCAGCATTTTTTAAATTTGAAACTGTGATCGGAGCCTGGATAGCATCCTCAAAAGATTTATCTTGAGGATAGTCAGAATATATGTTGTAATAACAATCTCCGCCAAATAATGAGACATAGATTGCAGTCAAAAAACCGCTATCTTGATCAATATCTCCGCCGGATGATGTTATTGCTCCGCCGTCTCCATAATCTGATAGTTTTATCTCCATATTAAACCGCCTTTGTCTTTGTTGTATTTGAAGTTATTGTGCAAACTCTGCCCTCTCCGTCTTTGATTGTTGAGTTTTCTGTCAAAACAAAAGCTCCGCCCTCATCTCCTAAATTAACAGCAGCTTTTATTGTTGCTGTTGTTGCCTTGATAGAGGCATCTCCGGAGACCTCAAAAACCAATCCGGATCCATTTACAGCAATTTTGCCGTCATTTTTGAGATGCAACTCTGCAACAGGCTGATTGTTTGCATTAACAGCAAAAATCCTTTTTTCTCCGGGAGCTGCCTTTTTGTCTGTAAAGTCTCTCCAACCAACAATAAAACCATGAGCCGGATTGTTGTTTATCATCCCCCCTAAAGCCTCAGAGTTATCAAGAGGGCAATAATCATCTCCGCCGGATGTATATTGTATAAAATTATGCAGCTGCCCTGCCATAATTTTTACTTTAAAATATCTGATTTTTTCCTTTATAAAATGCTCAAGAGCTTTTATTTTTAAAAACATTTAACACCTCATTTAAAGTCAAAAAATAATAAGCTAACACAGAGGCAAGCTCTCCGGAATTATGCCGGTATAAGCACAGGGTAAAACAAATAAAATCCTTGTCTCATCATTGTCAAGAGGAGTAATTTTTTTAATTACAAACTCAGTCTCCTCATCAATATAGATGTCCGGATTTTTTATAATTGCCAAATCTCCTATTTTTAGCTCTCTATGCTCCTCATTTAAAATTAAAATTACTTGAAAATGCTCCCCCAAATCCTCACAGGCTTTGCGATCAGATAAAGATGTCAAATCATTTGCATTAAAATCATTGCTGCTTAACCGCCTTGTAACAGGATAAGGGATAGGCACTTGAGAGATTGCCGTTTGAGTCTCCGGATATTGAGAGTTAAGCTCATAATATCTTGCAAGTCCGTCTGTATGAAACCTTGCATGCCACTCTTTAACACCTATGCACTCTCCGGCAATAAAACTGATTTTCTCTTGCTCTCCATCTTTAAGCCTGCCTACAAAGAGTCCGGAGCCTGTGTCTTTAATAAAAAAGCCTCTTGATTTTGCAAGTCTGCTCATAAAACTAAAAACTCTCTCATCCGGCATTGCCGCAAAAGATGTGCCTATATCGTTGATACAAACCTCATCAAGCTCTGTATCATCTGAGTATGTTATAGATTGACCATAAATCTCAGCAAGATTTGTCAATATTGACTTTATAGATTGATTTGAAAATTCAAGAGGATAAGGGCAATCACTATCAACCAAAACCCCTGCATGTGATTTTATTTCAACCTGTACCCATTTTTGAGATGTTGTAACATGAGGATCAATGTTTACAATCCTGCCGGTTAAAAATAAGCCGTTTTCATCATAAACTTTGACCTCTGATTTACAGTCAAGAGCATAATTGCCCTCAGATGTTATAAAGACAAATATTGCAGCTCTGACAGAGCCTATATTATCAATCAGCTCATACTCAGAAAAGTTTTTATATACATTGTCTCCTATCTCTAATCTGACTCCGATCTCTCCGGAGTCAGTTTGATTGCCCTCAACCGGAGCCAAAATCTCTCCTGTTGAGACATTTGCATTGAGTTTTTGCAAATTACTTGCCTTATCCGGCAAGCCATAAACTCTCCTGGATAAATCATCCCAATTTGTTTTATCTGTTTTATTTATACCTTTAAACATATAGTTTTACTTCCGTTCCTTTTGGCAGCAAATAAAACAAATCATCCGCCCATCCGTTTGAGCTTATTAAATACTCAATAGTTCCTTCAGGATCTATTGCAAAGTCATTAGGATAATTGTTATATGCTACATTTACAGTTGACTCATCCTCTGTCAATATAAGAGTTTTTTCAATTTTTAACTCATAAGATTTCTCAATAACAGCATTTATTGCCGCTAAAACAACCTCATTGATGCCGGAGTCTCTAACAAAAGCATCAGCCAAATCATCAATTTTTTGATACTCATCCTCAATATACTCATTCCAATCATCAGCAAGATCCGCAAAATCATTTACAGCTGCAATAGCCTCTTTGCGTGTTGTATATTCTGTCTGAGTGATATTTTGAGCAATAGCAGCAATGACCGCCTGTGCCGTTGTATCATTTATTTTAAGCTCATCAATCTGCTCAGCTGTCAGAGGATATTTTGTGTTTGAGCTTTTAAGACCACCCAAAAGAGATGATAAAGAGCTTTTTATTGATGCCACATTATCCGGCAAAGTAAATCCGGATTTTAGACTATTGATTTTGTATGACAAACCAACAGCTTGAGAGATAGCAATTTGTAGCTGAGATGTCATAGTATAAGCATTTGACATGACATCCTGCCCTACAATATCAGCCAAAATTGATTTTACTGAGATTGAGTTTGCTGCACTTAAAGCTGATGTAACTTTTGACATCATTCTATTATAAGAGTCTTTAAATCTGCTCATCCTTGTTTGAGTGCCGGCTGCCGCTGTTGCTGCTGCCTCAAAATTTTCAGCAGAGATTGTGTTTGCAGATGCTGCCGCTGCCTGCACTTGCTTTGTGTCAGATGTTGAGCTATCCGGATATGTTGTTGATGATGTCTGATGGAAGTTTACTGTAACTGTTGTCCTATTGATTTGATCTGTTAAGGTATTTTTAACAGAAAAATTAAGGACATTAACTGTAAACTCATCACCATAGGCAAGCCTTAATTTTGATTTGCCTATTTCACATAAAGCATCCTCAAAAGCTCTTGCCTCTATGTCATGATTATCTCCTACAAAAAGACAGTCAAGATTGACATCCTTGCCGCCTATTCCAAGATCTGAAAATGTATCATTTGAGTCTCCTACTCTTTTTTTACTTGAGGATGTTGACACACCGGAGCTGCTATGACTACCTTTTTTGCCGGAGCTTGATGAGCTTGAGGCTGTATATGTTGTTTTTGGATTTTCTTTGACATCTCCAATGTGTTTCCTGGAATAACCACTCTCAAGAGTTTTTATTTTAAAAACTTTGCCGGATGGACTTTTCCAAGTTATATCTTGTCTTTTTTGTAAAAAATCAACCATTTATTTTTAACCTCTTTATATAAAATCCGGCTTTTAATTAGCCGGATTTAAGTTCATATCATGCGGACTCTTGAGATTTGTTGAGACTCTTGCATTTTTATCAGTTTTGTTTGTCAGCTCAACATCAACATCAATAGAGCCTTTGCTATTACCCCCTTTGACAGCAGGAGTGTTGCTATCTTTGCCGTCAGCTCTTTTTATCTTAAAGCCATCAGCTTTAAAGCCTAATTTTGTCAAGATTTGCGGCATTTTTCTCAGAGCTTGAATGATTAAGCCTATCGGTCCCAAAGCACCAAGTAAAATATCAATAAAATGATTTTTGATAAAATTTCCTATTGTTGTAAAAGCAGTCTTAACAGCACTCCATAAGCCTGTTATTTTCTCAACAAAATAGTCTTTTATGATGCCGGCTCCGATTTTCCAATTTTCAATAAAACTGTGCCATTTTTCTGAGATCCAATCTCCTACTTTGCCAAAAGCCTCTTTGATAGTATCCCAATTTTTTATAAGCAAAAATCCTGCCGTAATAGCTGCCGCAATAGCAGCAGGGATCCAAAAGATCGGATTTGCCAAAAGTGCAACAGTCTGAGACCATATTGCCGGGATAGAGGCTAATATACTAGGGATAAGCTGAGACTTCAGCACCATACCAAATAAAGCAGCCTGGACTCTCATCATTTGCAAAAATTGCACAGCTTTATAAACCGCAAAACCTGTAAATAAACCTGTTACAATAGGCAATAAAACAACAAGAGGCTTTAAATATTGCAATAGAGTCTTTACTCCGTTTGCGGCAGATATAAAACCGTCAATTATAGGAGTAATTTTAGGAGATAGCTCTGCAAGTTTTTTAACAAGCAAGCCAAAACCTCTGATCAGAGGCAATAAATACGGAGCCAAAACCTCTCCAAGTTGTATCATTGCCGCTGTCATTTCTCCGCTAACTTGAGCCATTGTTGCTGAGCCTGTTTTGCCCATGTTTTTAAATGCAGCCATCAAGCCATTGCCGGATGTCATATTTTTACCTATATCAGACATAATATTATCAATGATTTTTAATTTATCTCCGGACAAAGCCATTACAGCAGTAAATGCTCTTGTATTAGGGATTGCACTTGCCATAAGCTCAGGATGCTTTTTGGATGCCTCATTTAATTTCTCAAGAGTATATCTTAGCCCCTTTTGCCTAATTTGCAGCATACCATAAGGCACACCTAAGCTCTGCAATGTTTCCTCTGCCTCTTTTGATGGCTTAATTAAAGCAGACAACGCACCTCTCAGAGCCGTTGTTGCCTCATCCGTTTTAAGACCACCAAGAGTCAAAGCTGACATTGTTGCCAAAAGTTCCTCAAAACTAACTCCGGCAGCTTTAGCAATAGGAGCAACTTTACCAACATTTGAGGCAAGCTCTCCTACTGTTGTTTTACCATATTGCTGAGCAGTATAAAAAGACTCAGCCACTTTTGTTGCATTTGTTGTCTCTCTGCCATAAGCATTGACAACAGATGTCATTCCGTCTATTGCAATACTTAACTCTGTGCAGCCACCTTTTGCAAGGATCATTGATTGTTTATAAAGAGCAAGAGACTTATCTGATACTCCCAAAGCGGAGATTGTATCAAATAAGCCTTTATTTGCATCCTCAACAGCAAAACCCATTCTGATTGCATCTTTTGAGATTTCTTTAAGTTTGCCGCCAAATTGCTCAATGTCGTTTTTACCCATCAAAGTATATACAGACATAATGCCTTTTTCCCAATCAGCAAATTGCTTTAAAGGCACAAAGGCTCCAACAGCTGTCAATGCTCCGATAATACCAACACAGGCACCTTTTACAGACATTATTGCTGCCTTTGCTTTACCCATGTTAGATTGAACATTTTTGCCAAATTTTGCAGCTCCGCCGGACATATTTTTAAATACTCCTGTTACTCCATCTTTGGCTAAAAATTTTGTGCATATTGAAAATGTTGCTGCCGTCATTTTATCTCCTCTTTGTGTATCTTTTTACATCTTTGACCTTGCTCAATAATGTCTGCAACATAGAGCCTATTGCATCCGGATATTGTCTCCCATCCAAACTCCTGAAGTATATCCGTAAAGTACAGACATACAAAAAGGACTACCGATCGAAAAAACTAAAACATCCGGCAGCAATTTCATTGTCTCTGCCTTGCAAACCCTCAAGAGCATGCTTGCCTCTGCCTGTGATTATTGCCAATGATTGCAGCAATACATCCGCATCATTTTTGGCATTCATACCTTTAACTTGACCTAATTTGATCGGGTATTTGTACTCAAGCTCATCTATTTTTATCTCATTTGATCTTATAGGCTTGATGAGTTTTTGTACCATATATCCTCTATCTTCATCCCAATAAACTAAGCCGCACATAATAGCTTGCAGGACTCTTTTATATAGGATCTCATTTTCTCCTCTATCAACAGAGATCTCATCACCGCAAAGCTCATCAAGATCAACATCACAGAGCCTGTTTTTAATATCACTCAAAACATTTTCCGCTTGTTCTTTTGTCATAATTTTTCTGATTTCACTTTTTGCAGCTGCTACCGGAGCAGATGCAACCGGCTCAGATACTGCCGGATTTGTTGCATTTTTGTTGTCAAACATTTTTAATTTTTCTCCTATTCTTTAAGTACATAACCGATTTAAAAAATCGGCTTGCCTGTAATGAGACAAGCCGTTTTTCATGTTTATAGTGTATAAGTATAAATTTATGACTCTCTAATGCCGGAGCCGTCTGTTACAGAGATTGAGAACTCATCTGTTACTTTTTTAGTTGATGAGACTCCAAAATCTCCAACAATACAGCCTGTCAACTCAAAAGATGATCCGATTGTTTCAAGTACAATAGGCATTGATGCTAAGCCGCAAGCCTGCTCAAATGCTGCTCTGTTTGAGTCATTGATTTTTACTTTTAATCCGGTAATTCCCGGAGTTATAACTGAAAAATAGCCGTCTGCCGTTCCGTCTCCATAGCTTTGAGTCTCTGTAACCCTTTGACCGCCTTTATTGACAATAGGCTCAACATCTTTAGGGATTGCAAACTTTGTGCCGTTGAGAGTTATGGAGACCGCATCTCCTATTTTATTTCCCATGATTTTTCTCCTGTTTTAAGTGTGTACTACAAAAGACAGGCTCAAAGAGCCTGCCTTGATCTTGCTTGTCGGCAATAAATGAGTTCCGGATTACTAACCGCAATCCTGCCACTCTCCGCCGGCAAGCCGCTTTTTCATACAAAATAGCCTTTAGAGATTACTCTCCATCTCCAAAATAAAAGCCTATAAAGTTTGTTAAGTCAAAGATACGACCAACACCTGTCAGCTCAAATTTTAGATTGATGTTTAATCTGTTAGGATTGCTTTTATCAATTTCTGCAACTGTATTCTCTTGAGCAGCTACATAATTTGCAATCAAACCGGCTAAGCCTAGCAAGCCTATTCTTGTATTGGCTGCCGCTTTAACATCTTTAAGAGTTCTTACATCCGGATTAGTTGTAACATCTTTCTCAGATGCCAATATAACAGATTTCCATTCATCAGTATCTCTAAAGTTATACATCAAATCATAAGCAATATTGCCTACTACTGTAACATCTCTGTCAAAACGATAGAGAGGATTTGATTTGCCTAGAGGATGATAGAATGTAACAAGATCCATCAATTTATAAGAGCCGTTTGCCTGTCTTACAAGGTTAGTATAACCGGCTTTTAAAAGGCGGTCTCTTTCTTGATAGGTTAAAACTCTAAGCTCTCCAAAATCTCCAACAAGCTGAACATTGATGGAGTCATCTCTCCTGTCTGTGCCGTTTGCAATCAATGTCTGCAAGTCATAAGTGCCTGCAACAGTTTGAGACTCCGGAGCTTTGATTGCTGAATAACAAATTACATATTGAGCAGTCAAACCGTCATGCCAAGCCTCAAAATTTTCTTTTAATTTATCTAAGACTGTTGATGTTGCATATTGAGATATAACCCTTGTCAATCCCATTTCCGGAGTCAATATTGCAAGAGCCTCATCTGGAATAACACCTACACCGCTTGACTCAGTTGTTGTTGCAACAGTAAAACTTACTCCATGTGTTGCAGCAGCAAAAGGATTGCCATCTTCATCAACTATGTCAAACTCAAACAATGAGTCTGAGCCTACCCATTTTGCTGTTAGAGTTAAGCCTGTAACAGTATTTTCAGTCTTTGCAAGAGCTACTGTAAAAGGTATCTCAAGATGTTCATCTAAAAGCTCTTTTAAAGCTGTTGCAATATCTGCAACCGTCATGCCTTTTGATAAAGAGAATGGGTATCTTGTAATCTCATAAGCATTTAAGACTGTGCCTCTCGGAGCTTTTGCCGGATTATTATGAGCATTTGTTGCAACCTTGCCGGCTACATCAGCAGCTGCCTCAAAAATCTGATCTTTGAGTCTAAAATATCCGTTTATTGTTTTTGTAATTCCATTTGTACCCAATGCAGGACTGATTGTTTTTACAGTTGCATGAGATCCTGTTGCAGATGGAGCCGCAACAGGCAAATAATATGTCTCAACTTTTGAGCCATTGCCGGCTTTAGGGAATAACTTTAAAGCCATTCTGTGCAGCGGAGAGCCAAAGCCGAACATAACTCCGGCATCATCCGGATTGCCGGATGCAAGATAAAGTTTGTTAGTCTCAACAGATACTCCCGTCTGAGCTTGTCCTATGCAGACAAGGATCTCAGGTCTTAAATTTGCGGCAGTATTTTGATTTTGCTGCTTGACTGACACACTTGTTGCTGATGCAACCGCTGACACATCAAGTGATTTAGTAATTGCTACCATTTTATATCTCCTTTTTTATTGATCGTCATTGTCTAAAATTATTCTTACAAAAGGATCTATGTACTCCTCTTGTATATCAAGAGTCATATAAAACTCTTTAATTGTTGCAGCATCAAGATAAGCTGTCGGCTCGCTAAAGCCTAGCTCTAATGTTAAAGCCGCACCTAAGACACAGACCGCTGAGTTTTCATCTTCCGGAGACTTTATCCTCTCCCATTTTTTTACAAGGCTATGATTAACAATATTGTCTGTACCTTTTGCAACATTTGCCTCACAGTTTAGGATTTTATAGAGCTGAGAGGTTAAATAGTTGAGTCTATCCTCAGCATTTTCCTCATCAGTTTTTACAATAATCTCATTGCCGCTTGAGTCTGTGCCGGTCTCTGTTTTTCCGGCTGCATAAAACTCAATCTGCAAATTGCCTATTGCATAATTCTCATATATATCTTGCTGCTCAGCAGGGAAGTCAATTTGATTAAAATAAACAAATACACAAGGCATAGCGGACACATCCGGGAATGTCAATCTTTTTGGATAAATCACAAAATCAATAAGATTTGTAATCTCATCCTCTGACATACCTTGAGCCGCTGCCGCCTCTTTTTGTCTTGCCCTCTCAGCTGCAAGCAGCTGACAAATTGCATCTCTGACAAGTGTCATATTCATAGGCTGTATTAAGTCCATACTATATCCCCCCTGCGTTGTCTCTGTTTACTTTGCAGCCGTTGCCTTTTGTTGTTGCAGCTGTGCATTTAAGCAAATAATAGCCGGATGTTCTGTCAAAAGCTGTATCTTTGACATAAAAATCAACCCTCTCATTATTCATTTGCGGCAGCTCAACATTTGCTATCCAACCCTCAACCGGCTTTTTATTTGTTTTTTCAAATAAATCATCAGCATTTATTGTCAACTCAAAAGAGTCTCCAAAATAGCCTTTGTCTCCATCTAAAAAACTCAAGCCTGTAAAGTTTGTATAACCTCTCAGATCAAAACCATCATCAGATGGCTGAGGCTTTAAAATAACAGCCACAGAGTTTCCGGATTTCTCTCCGAAAAATACAGTTTTTTTATGAATACTTAATAAATTGTTAAGCATAAAGTCTCCTGTTTTGGCAAAATAGAGGCGGAGATATAATCTCCGTCTCCTCATTTACCCCAAATAAAAACTAAGCTGATACTAAGCCGCTGAATGTAACAAAGCAGTCAATATCAACCGGAACTAAAATCGGTCTTGATTTTACACCTGCAAGAGTTACAGCAGAGCCGCCGTTTAATTTGTCATAAGCATAAGGCAGCTGCTCAACTTTTTGCAGATTTAATTTTGCTCCGCCTAATTCAGATGGAGCATTTGCATCATTTACAGCTCCATAATATCTCTTGAAGTTAGGCTTTTCAGGTACAAGTAAACCTGTGCCGGATTTGATAAATCCTACTTCAGTTCCCTCTCCTGCAAAGTTATATCCAACAGGGATTTTGTATTTAGCATTGTATGACCATACATTTAATTTGTAGGATCCAACACTAAACTGACCATGAAACATTGCACCCGGAGTCAACTCAATAGGCATATTTATATCTGTTCTTGATATACCTTGCTCTTTGTTTGAGTTTTTTCTGAATTTTTCATTACTCAACAATGCTGCAATACCTTTTGACTCAAGGATCAAATTGAATGTTGAAACACCAATTTTGCCATCATCAAAAGCTATCTGACAGCCGGACTCAAGAGGCTCAAGAGGATCATTTGCTGCAACATCCCACGCACTAGCTGAGATTGAGTGTGATGCCTTTTTATTAAACTTGATCTCTTTGCCGTTTGCAAGTACGATCTTGCCATTAAATAAGCCGTCTGCTGCTTGTTTTTCCTCTGAATATCTTTGCCATCCGGAGATGATAGTTTGATGCTTATTGATAAGATTTGAGATTTTTGCAGCTTTTGCCTCATACTCAGTCTCTCCAAATTGCACTTTAAACATATCTTCCTCTGTGATTGTGCCATAGTTGTTATATTCAGGAACTGTGTATTCTTCAACATCAAAGCTGTTAAAATCAACTCTCCTGCCGCCTGTGCCTAGTTGCACATCAACAGCATACTGATTATCAATTATTTCTTTTTGGATTTCAACCTTGATGCCGTCTAATTGCTCTTTTTGAAACAAATTAGCTAAAAACATAGGGCATGCTTGTCTTTTGCTAAAACCTATTTGCATTGTCTTTTTAATCAATGACATAATTTTTTCTCCTATTTTAAAAATTGTAATAACAAACAAAATCAAACCCTTTGCAGAGTGCCGCAAAGAGTCAATTTATCAAAATATTTTTATCCCGGTATCCTATGCTTGAGCTGTTGCATAATCAACATGTACAAGGCGGATGCCATTATTTTTTAAAGCTGTTAAAACAGCCGCATCAGATTTGTCAGCTGCTTTAATAAATACAACTTTTGACTGATCAGCATCTCCGCATTCCAACACTCTTGCAAGAGGATAATCAACAGCCGCATTTGTTGAGTTTTCTATGCTATGAGCAAGGATATAAGATGGCTCCGTTCCCTCATTATTTGTTGAAAAAGCTGTCAATTTGCCGCTTGAGTTTAAGCCTAAAACTGTATAAGCTGCATAAGTTGTATTTGCCGGAACTGTAACAGTTCTGTCAGAAAATACACCGTCTAAAATAGCCTTTGAATTGTCTATTGTAGTCATTTTATTAAATCTCCTATTTTTAAAATCGTAATAACTAGCGGATAAACCGCTTAAAAGATTAGAGTCTATTCAGCATCCAATCCCATTTTTGCAACAATTTTGTCAATCATTGCCTGCTCTTTTGCTGCTGCATCTTCCGCATTTGAGCCTTTGTCTCCGCCGTTTTGCTCATTTTCATCAGCATGATCCGGTTCTTTTGGATCGACAGCTGCCGCATTGCTGCTTTGCATACCGGCAATAGTTTGAGCATTGAGTCTAGCTTGTAACAACTTAGCCTGGATGCCTTGATCAACTATTGAGCCGCCGTCTTTAATAGCTGCAACAATAGTGTCTTTGTCATCATCAATAAATCCCATCAGAGCATCTACTCTGTCTTTTTCCTCTGTTTTGCCTGCGGCTTTTCCTGCCTCAAATACTTCAGCATAAACATTAGGGAATTGAGCCTTTAATTCTTCTCCGTTTTTCATTGATTTTTCTCCTTTTTTATTAGTATTTACATCATTTGTCTGTGTAGTTTGCGGCGGCATTTGCACAGATGTTGCGGATGCCGGAGCAGCTATGCTGCTCATATCCGCTGCCGGAGTTTTTGTAGGTATCATTGCAGCAATCCTGTCAAGAGCTTGCATATCAAACTCTCTTTCTGACATTTTTGCCTTGCATTGATGTATCCTCTCTTTTGCCGCTTGAATGACAATATCTCTGTCTTGAGATAAATCATCCTCTCCGGAGTCCTCATCATTGTCTGACTCAACCTCTCCAAGTTTTGCAAGGTCTTTTTTACCTACAAACCAGGTCTCCTCATCCATGATGCTGCGGATTTCTTTCTCAGAAAATATGCCTTTTTCAACAAATTGCTCAGCATATAATGCCGCCAATTTTTCTAAAAGCTCTCCGTTCTTTTGCATAACTCTATAATCTCCGATTGCCATATTCCAGGGATTATGCAAAACAACAATAGCATTAGGCATAAAACTGAGAGAGCTGCCGGCAAGCATAACATAAGCTGCCATAGAGGATGCCTGCCCTACGACTCTTATATTTACCTTGCCTCTTTTATATTGCTTGATAGCATTAAAAATTGATAAGCCGTCAGTAACATAGCCGCCCGGAGAGTCAATCTCAATGTCAACATCCCCTGTCAGCCTTTGCATCAGATCCGCAAACTCTGTGCCTATTACATCCCAACCTATTACACCTTTAATTTTTATCATAGCTTTTTACCTCTTTGAGATTTCAAATCCGCATCCTGTGCATTTGCCATTTACAACTTTGCTCCTGCAAATATGGCAAATTGTAGCTCTTTCCGGCTCAGCAGCCTTTTGAGCTTTGTTTTGTGTTTTCGGAGCTTTTGGAGCTGCCGGCTCAACATCTTTGTCAAGCTCTGCTGCCTCTGCTTTTGGATCAATTACAGTATTATCAGCCGGAGCATCCGGCTCATCAGCTGCATCATCAGATTTTGTGTCAGCTGCTTGATCCTCAGTTTTTTCAGTTGCATCAGCTGCCGGAGCTGCTGCATCCTGTTTTTGTTTTTTTTCGTCAATTTTTGCTCTTAAAGTATCTACATACCAATTAGCAATTTGTGTACTGTTCAAACCTACCCCTTGAGCCTCTTTAATTAGCTGCTCTTTTTCGTTTTGTGGTAAATCTGCCAATTTTTGTCTTTGTTCGCTCATAAAATTTCTCCTATTTTTACTATTATTTTTCCTTGCTGTTGTCTGTCTCATCATTGTTTGCGGCATCCGGAATAAACAGCCCCTCAAAAGTCAAGCCTGCATCCTTAATCTTTTGCTCCTCTTGCTGTCTCTTTTCAAGCAGAGAGTCAAAATCAACCGGATTGCCTAAAAGCTCAACAGCCTGCTCATAAGATATTAAGCCGGCTTTGAGTTTAGAGATTACAGCATTGACCTCTTTGACCTCATCAACATGCGGAATTGATGCTCCTACAAATTTTGCCTTTGTGTAGGCATTATCAATATATCCTTTGTCATTTTTGAGCTGTAAATATTTTGGAGCATCTATATTGCCCTTTAAACACTCAAGCTCAAAAAATTGACCATATATGATCTGATAGAACTGATCCTCAAGTATGTATTTGCGATCATATTTCAATATCATCTCAAACATCTTGAGGGATGCCCTTGATGCAGAGTAGTTATTTTGAAACACTAACAAGGCAATCTCTAAAGGGCATCCAATAGAGGCATAGTTGTATTTCATACTTGCATCTAAAAAGTTTGCATAGTTTACATTCGGTCTTTTGGTATCAAATGAGTCAAGATGCTGACCGATTGGAACATGAAAAGCCATAGCCGCCGGCTGCATTTTCACATTTTTGACAAATTTATCAACCTCAGCTCTGCTTGCCGCATTGCTTGCTCCGTTGCCGCCTAAACTATCTCTCAGAGCTTTTGGAATACCGGCAGGCAAAGCCTTAAATGGATTGGCTCCTGTTGACTCTTTGCTCTGCTCTATTTTTAGAGCAATTTTAGCATTTGTATTAGCAGCAATGACCTCAGCATTTGCATACTCTCCGATTTTATGGAGCTTTTGCATTATTGCCCCATATTCTGAATATCCTCTGACTCCGTTGATGCGTTTTTTGTTATTGTAAACCAACCAAGCAAGCAGCCTGTTTTTGCCATCTCTTGCCGGTATTCTCACAGGTTCGGATGAGTTGTCTTTTGGCATTACATAATATGCAATATGTTTGCCCTCTTTGTCTATCTCAACTCCGTCAATGATTTTATTGCCGTTTGGAGCAGATGATAAAGAGCTTTTGACCGCTAAGCCGTTTATAATTTGATACTCTAAAAAACCATCAACAACCCTTTTGACAACTAAAACATCTCCTGCAATCTTTGCGTGTGTATAGACTGTATTTGCCAAACTGTGCAAATTTTGATCTTTTGTGATTGAGATATTTTTATCTTGCTCAAAAAGACTCCATCTGACTTGTATATTTTTGGCAAAATCATCTGTCAGCTCAACTTTGCAGACTCTTTTTAAAAAATCTTTTGCAGGCTCCGGATAACACTTGAGACCTGTTGCAACAGCAAACTGAGTCAATCTTGTAATCCCGGTCTTTGCAAACTCGTTTATTGTAACAAGAGTATAAGCTCTTTTTGCCATAGTGTAATAATCAACATCATAGACATAAAGACCGCCCATCTGTCCGGGATCTTGCTCTCCGTCATAATCAATACCCCAAAGAGTGCCGGCAGGGAATAAAGCAGCTGCCTCAGTTTTTGCAGGCTCAGTCTTTTTGCTGCCTATTTCAAATCCAAATAATCTCATTTAACCCCCTAACCCAAGCCAAATCCTGTCAGATATGTGATTGCTGAGCCATCCTCAATCTCAAGCTGTTCATTGTATAGCCTTTGATAGTATTGAATTTGCTCTGTGATTTCAGCTATTGATGCCTGTTTGACTCTTGTCTCACTTTGACTTGATTTTATTGTGTAATCTGTAACTCCGCCATTTTCAGCAGCTCTTTTAAGAGCAACTTTTAAGCCGGAGATAATGTCTAAAAGCTCTTGTAAAGTAAACATTTAAACCTACCTTTTTTCTTTTTGTATTGCTTTTAAAAGCTCAAATACAGCTCTAGGATTTGCCGCATCCAAGCCTAAGCAAATAATTGATGTGTTATAAATGACTATATCAGCCGCACAAAGATTATAAACATTGATGTCAAAAGCCTCATTTCTGCCTTTGCGTACCCATTTAACAGTAGTCAAACCGCCTTTTGTTTGTGTCTTAACCTTTTTCTCATTTGTCAGCTGTTGAAAATATTTATCCGGGTAATTTGCCGCAAAACTGTACCATCCATCCGGATAACCGCCCTCTTTTGCCTCTTGAGTCAAATATCTTGTCAAAATATTTTTATACTTATCAACATAAATCTCAACAAGAGACAAAGTGTCATAATCTTTAAGATCTGTGATCTGATATTTAACTTTTGTTCTGACTGTTGTTGCAAGTCCTTTGAGTGGTAAAATCCGCCCATCTCCATAACGATTACAAAAATCATAAACAACATCTGTCAATGTTCCATCTCCGGAGTCAACCAACATCAGCTCAACTTGTTTGCCGTTTGTAAAAATCTCATCCATAATTGCTGCTAATTGCTGCCAACAAGGATCCTCAATATCAGATGTATTGCCCTCAAAGACTCTATAATCAATCCCCCAACATCTAAAGCGATCGCCCCATGCTTTAATCTCACACTCTAGCCTGTCTCTTTGAACATCAGCACAGCAAGTCATAAATAGAGCCTCATCCGGAACTTGATTATTAGGCATCTTTTTATCTAACAGCCTATAAACATCAGCAAGCTCAACTCCGTCTGTTTTCTCCTCAAAAGGCAATCCAAGATCCAAATTATAAAATGTTTGTAAATCATCCGGATTTGTACCGGCTTTGATAAAATCTCTCACTATTTCCCACCATTGATAAGATTGAGAGTATAAAGCTGAGATGTGATAAGATCTGTAAAAAGGGATTTTTGCTCTCTGTGTAGGCACCCATTCCCCTTTAAGCTCAATACTCTGTTTGTGATACTCTTTAAACTCTTTGCCGCAATGTTTGCATTTATAAGCAATAGAGCTGTAATCTCCCTCTTTGCAAGCGGCAAAATCAAAAATCAATCCGTATGGCTTAGATATTACTCCGTCTTTGTTTATTGCCAATTTGTCCGGATACTCTCCGCCATCTTTCTCAAAAAATACAAGCTCCTGCATTGCTCCGCATATAGGACAAGGAACTAAATATTTTCTGCAATCTCCATCTTTGTAAAATCCGTATATCTCAGAGTCATGAGCAAGCAGAGGAGTTGAATTATAAAAAACTTTTTTATTTTTTGAGAATGAGTTTGTTCTCTTTAAGGCAATGGAGACTGTTTTGCCCTCTTTTTTGAGTTTTTTAGGATAAGCATCAAGCTCATCTAAAAATAATTTTCTGACAGCATTTGATCTCAATGCAGCCGGCTTATTTGCTGATGCAAGTTTTAAAAAGCCGCCGGAGAATTGCAGCATTGTTGTTGTATCTCCGGTTTTTTTGCTTTTTTTATTCTCTGTCTCAACAAAAATTTTGTCTCTCAAATCAGAGCCATCAAGCAAAGGATCTAGCCTTGTCTCTTTATACTCTTTACAAAGTGCATCAGATGGCAAAACTAACATGCAGGGAGCCGGATCATTGTCTATTGTGTATCCGATCGCATTTTCAATGACTGATGTTGTAAAGCCTACCTGTGCCGCTTTCATGCAGGCAACCTCTCTGATTGGAGAGTTTTTAGAGAAACAATCACAGATCTCTTTTGCGTATGGAGCATTATCAAAACTAAAGCCGCCTATTGTACCGGAGACTTTTTTATCAAGGTATCTGTTTTGCTCCGCCCAATCAGAGCAAGAGAGCATAATATCTTTAGGAATAATCTCATTGATACTAGAGAAAATTTTATCAATCTGCTGTGTCTTTGTTAGTGTCCTCATAATATTTCTTTGCCGTACTTTCTGCTAACTTTAAGCCGCTTTGTATCGTTGAAGTTATAGAGTCCACCATCAGCTTGACAATTTTCTCTCTAGGCTCCTCATCAACTCTCACATAGTCAATAATCTGATCCGCAATATTCAGAGGCATCTCAGATAATTGCTTAAACAAAGTGCCAAATGTAACATTGACAACTTTGCTCAAAACTGCTGTCTCAATGACCTCTCCTCTCTCTTTTGCAATTTTTATCTCCAGGAGAGTATTTTTATGCTCTCTCTCTAGGAGTCTTTGTCTTGAGAGATCTTGCTCAAATTTGAGCTGTACTGCCTCTTGTTCAGCATCTTTTTTGGCTTGCTCTTTGAGTTTTTTTTGCCTTTGTCGTATGAATTTTTTATTTACAGGATGCTCAGTATCAATCTTGCCCTCATCATTTGCAACAATGCTGCCACCACTAAGCAAATGAGAGACAGATGATGAGTCTCCATAACCGAATTTGTCTCGGAACTCGCTTTTTGTGATTAACATAATTGTCTCCAAGATGTTTTATCCTGTTTTAAGACCTTTTGACATCTCTTTTAAAATCCGTCTTTCAGCCTCATGGATAAAAATTTCTCCGCCTTGAGCCGCTGCATCTTTGGCTGCCGGCTCTAATGTAGGAACTTTTTTCAATGTCTGTACTCTGCCTTTAAGTGAATATAAATATTTTGCTGTTTTTCTGACTCTTTTTGATTTTTTAGGCTGTATTTGTATGATGCTTTGACCTCTGTCAGATTTTTCCGGCAAAAAGTTTATTGTCTTTTTGGAATGATGAGCTACACCTATTGCCTGCTTAAATTGCCCCTCTGTCGTTTTTGCAGGATGGCTGACAAGATCCTTGATAGTCTTTACATCATTGATATTCTGTAAATAGTGCCTTTTTGTTACAAGTTTTTTATAGCTGCCGCCTCTGACAGATTTCAAAGGCTTTGCAATATGAGTCTTTTTTGCAATTATCGGCAAGCCTAGCTCTTGTTTTTCAAAGCTATCTGTCTTTTTGCCAAATGTCTCAGCTGCTTGACCTGTTTTAGACTCCATTTTATCAATATTGAGACTTGAGCCGCATTTTTGATAGCGGAGAGACTTTAGATAGTTTTCATTTCTTATTACGAATTTTTTATGAACATTGCTCTTGTATTTTTCATGAGCAATAAAAGCCTCTCTGTCTAAAGTAGATCTGACAGCTTTTGGATAAGCATTTTTTGAAACAGTCAAGAGATTTTTCTCAAGCTGCTGCATTTCTTTGATGTTTGCATTTATCATGTTTAGCTCCATAATTTCAATTTCTGCTGCTCTTGATATTTTTCAAGTCTTTTAACACTCAAAGAAAAATAATCGGGATCGTTTTCTGTTGCAATAAAATCAAGTCCTAAGTTATGACAGGCAATCCCAAAAGTTGCAGAGCCTGAGTAACAATCCATAACAACAGCATCTCCGCTAAGCCTGCCGGATTGCAAGAGCCTTAATAAAATCATCTCTGCAAGTTTGAGAGGCTTTTTTGTCGGATGCCATCTGTTCAATTTTTCAGAGGGATCATCATTTATAAATCCTTGCTGCACAAAAATTAACTTTTGCATTGCAAAGCTATAAGAAGTCCATATAAGCTCACATTGAGAAAAGTCATTTTTAAAATTGTAGTCTGAGACTTTATCCCATATCATCCATGCATTTGTAGGCGGCAGATACTGAGTAAAATAATTGCCGCCAAATATTATCTGATTTTTGGAGACTCTAAAAATCTCATCAAAAACTTTTTTGTCCGGGATTTTATCATCCCATCTCTTTTTTTGATATTGCTTAGGAGCCTTGCCAAAGCCATAAGAGCCGCCATCACATTTTTTGCCATAAGGCGGATCAGTAAAAACAAGATCAATGCACTTATCCGGCAGCTGCCGCATTATATCATAACAGTCTGCAAGTGTTATTTTGTTTTTAAGCTCCTCAAGATTTATCATTTATGCACATTGTCTCAAAACTCTCAGAGGGTTGAATTTAGCATATAGGAT
>Ga0326512_10001084_pt1 | contig 21984 bp, 26 predicted proteins | sample 1_2617_0518_D_FD_203652 | JGI IMG/M metagenome (GOLD analysis project Ga0326512, IMG submission 203652) | Bovine rumen microbial communities from UC Davis, California, United States - 1_2617_0518 | ecosystem: Host-associated > Mammals > Digestive system > Stomach > Rumen | place: USA... | reverse complement strand
TAAAGGTAAAGAAACTACTGTACAAGAAGCACAACCTTCCTTGATGCAAGATGGATATGATGGTGTTTATTTTGAGCGTACTTGGGATGTTGGAGATTATGCAGATGTAGAACCTGGAGATGATTATTGGGCTAATAATGTTGCTATGTTTACTCCCAACCAAATCAAATCAGCTACTGATAATAATGGAGATTTCTCTACTACAAACAATGGAATATATCAAATTTCCACAGTAAAAACAGTAATAGATAAACTTGTTCCAAAATTTAGGCCGTATAGACCTAGGATATATAAAATAGATAAAAGTAACTATGTCGAACAAATCAGAAATTTTTATTATAATTTATTAGGAATAGATTTGGACATAGACTATTTTGATGATATAGAGCTTATAAAAGATAAAATAAATCATTTTTTATATAATACTGTATCACAAGAAATAGAAAATAAGTTAATAAAACTTAGAGAGAAGTATAGTAAAATAGAATATAGAGCTACAGAACAATATATAAATAATCTAAAAACCTTTTTATAGAGAAAAGATCTATCTGCTATATCTGAATACGACGAACAAACATAGAGCATAATAAAAAAATGTTTTCCTAATTTGTTTCGTGCAAAAACGCAATCTAAGTTAAATAGTGCTTTTGGTTACTATATACACGCAATAAATCAAAAAGATAATGTATATAAAAATATATACACAATTGTAAATTATCGTAATATATATAAAATCAAACTAAACAATACTATACAGAAACTATAGGCAGTACAAAGATTTTTAAATAGATATCCTGATTCTAGAGAACAAATACGCAATAAGTTATTTTCTGAACTAGATAGATATAAAGAATATTCAGATTTTTATACTGGTTAGTCTAATACGCAAAATGAAACAAACGAAGACGTTTGGGAAAAAGCTAAAGTTACATCAAAACAGGATATTAATTTTGTATCATCTATAATACAAAAAGGAAAAATATATTCAGCAAAAGATGTTTTAAATTATTTAAAAAAATATCCAGAATATAAACAATTATGTGACATAATTCTTAGAAATTTAAAAAAACAAGGTGATATAAATATATTTGGCATATCAGACAATACGCGAGATTATGGAGGTTTATATAACAGTGTAGATAATGCTGTTTATATAAATACATCATCTGATTTATATAAAACAGATCCTGCCCATACTATATTACACGAACTGATTCATGGTATAAGTATATTTTATATAGGAGATAATCCGGAATTAGTAGAAAGTATAGAAACTTTTAGAAAATACGTAGAAGATTATTGGAGAAAAGGAATACCTCCTGCATTTCAATGGATTGAAGTATCACCTTATGGAATATCAGATAAAGAAAAAGGGCCTGAGGTAAATGCTGGCGAATTTGTAGCAGAATTTATGTCAAATAAAGAATTTTAGGAATTGTTAAAGGAAACTCCTGCTATGGATGAACAAGAATTTTCTTCTTTATTTGAACAATTTTTACATTGGATCTTAGGTGTACTCGGCATAAAAAAACAAGATACTGCATACGATCAAATAAAACCTGTTGTAGAAAGCATTATCGATGCACAATATGCTATATATAACAATATTCCAACATTACAAGAACTTGACCAGACAAGATATACTCCATCTGGAGATATATTGTAGATATCACAAGATAGTTTGTTGTATGAGGAAGAAGATGAAAAAAATCAAAATGAAGAATTTTATATATCTCCCGAAGACACAGAAACAATATCTGAATTAAATCAGATAGAAAAGAATATGGACTCATATGTCGTTGATAAAATAAAAGAGTCTATAAAATCTGGAGAAAATAGAGATATTCTTGATATAGTATAGGAAGCAAAACGAGAATGGATTGAACAAAAACAAAAGTAGATATTGGGGGAAACATAGCTTAAGCTTGCAGAAGCTTATGGGTTAAAGTAGATAACAGACGAAAATGGTAGAATTACTTTTATATCTGAAACAAACGATGAAAAGACAAATCTTATAATAAATTTCTTAGATTATTTAGGAGATGACGAACAAGGTTATTATGACTATAATAGCAAATCTACTGCTGCTCATCATGTTATTGCAATATCGTTAACAAATGGCGACCCTAGTACTTTTAATCACGAGCTTGCTCATCATTATTTAAGGATGTTCTGGAATAGCGAATTAGTATAGACAGCATTGGCTGCTGTTGATAAACCAGGAATGACTGATGTTGAGAGAGAAGAAGCTCTTGTTGATATAATCACGTCAATGTCTTCAGATTCTAGTAATTTAAGTTTATTACAAAGTCAATCTTTTGTGTAGAAATTTTGGGCGGCTTTAGCTAATATTATGTACAATACATTCGGTATTGATAGTAAAGCTAGAAGAAATGATTTATATAAAAACATAACAAAAGCTTTTGTATATAATGAACAACAATAGATTTGTGAAAGTAATAAAATTGTATTTGAAATAGCGAATTAGAAAAAATATAAACTTCTGTGGCGTAAGAATAAAAAGAAAACCTATAGAGAAAAATTGGCAAATGTAAGGCAGGAAGGCAAATTTGAAAAAGTTATTGTTCCATATGAACAAATCGGCGGTAATAAAACACAACAGGCCATAAAAACTATATTGCAGGGTACTATATCCAGAAATAAACAATATAGAAAAAATACAGTGACTAATCCGCAACTGCGTGTAAAAATGCAATTGGCTGAAGATAAAGTTAGAAAATTTGCAAATGATATAGCTGAGTATAGAAAGAATTATTTGCAACAACGCGGTATAACAAAACCTAATTTTGCACAAAAAAGAAGTAGTTCTGAGACTCCAGAAGAAATAAATGCAAATTTAAATATAATATATAATTTCTTGGATTCTGCCAGAGATGATTTGGTGGATTTGGCTAAAAAGTTAGAAGCTTCAGAAAGATCTAGATTTATGTCATATCTAAAACGAGAACTCGTTAATCCAAATACTGGTGATGTTACAGTAGAATATTTAGATATCTCACATTTAAACGATCCAGATGTAGAATTAGTGGATGTGACATTTAATGAACTATGTGAAATTCAACAAAATACATTAGGTTTTTATAAGAACTCATTGTATCAATTGGAATTAGCTGTAAAAGATCCAAGATTTGCTGCTTTGTATGGAACGCAAGCTCAAGAAGATATATTGTCTAATATAAATGAAATATATAATATTGGCAACCAACAAACAAGCCTTAATGGAATTTTACACCATGTAGAAATGTCTTATATAAGTGCAATAACCCAACATATTAGATCTTTTACAGAATAGTATATAAATGAAAATACAAAAGATTTATCTCCTGTGTATAGACAAAGATTAATATATTCTGTAAATAACTGGATAGAGGATCAAAATATATTTGGTGATGTTGGTGTTTTGGAATCTTGGATAGGTTTGGCTTCAAATTCAAAATCGCCATTGATTAGAATAATGCAAGACGTTATAGATAATATACACATCGATACAAACAGTGAAGTTGTAGAAAAAGGTTTGAAATTAAGAGATCTTAGAACAAAAGCCATCAATGCCGCAAATAAATCTATACTCGGTGGAAAATTATATGGAGGTTTGTCTGTGTTTAATCTTGAAAAATTATTTATGGAAAGAGATGAAAATGGAGATTTTACAGGAAACTTTTCCACAGCCGTTAATAATGGTAGATTTTTTAAAGATAGAACAAATTTTATAGACAAATTGCTTTATAGGGGAAAAGATTGTGTAGAAAACAAACTTAGACAATTTTTAAATGATCCATCTTTCGAACTTGAAATAGATGAATCAGGTGAACCAATATTCCCCGATGGGTGCGATGATATAGAAAAAGAGTATCTACATGAATTAAATCACTGGATGGGTAAACATGCTGTTAGAAGGTTTACGACAGCATATTATGATAAAAGAATTGATATTCTTTCTTCTGTTACAAGAAAAGCTATAAATAATATAAACAGAAGAATTAATGAAATTCTTTCAGCATGTACTATAGATGGAAAAATTCATACAGAACTATTATATAGTAATCAGCTTGATGAATTAAAAACTTTATACCATGTTAGAACACAAATGTCTAACCCATTTGATAGATATGGAAATTTAAAGCAACCGGGTACAGATGAATATCAAATAGCAAAAGAACTTTCTGAATGGAACGAATGGCAAATTGAACATATAAAATATAAACTTGATTACGATGCTTTTGAAGAAGCAAAACGTAATGCAAAGGATCCTGATATTTTTGAAAAAAATAATACATATAGAGCTATAAATCCTAAATTTTGGGAAGAAATATCAAACATGCTCCCAAAATCTAACAATAAGGCTATAGAGGATTTAAGAAAAACTAGATCTAAACTTGTTAGTATTATTAAATCAAAAGGTCTTACTTATCCAAGAATAGATTTGTTATGGGACGAACAAGCTATGGATATAAAACCAGAATATGAAGAATTTTGGAAAACATTGAAACATTATGATGAAAAGCTTTTGGAACTGAGAAGTAAAGGTATGCCATTTTTGGTATATAAAAGTTTGGTCGGAAATCTTAATGTAGAATATCATACTCCGTCTGGTGCCACAATGTCTTGGTATACGCACATTTCACAATCTGTAACGAAGAGGATTGAAAACCAATATGGTAAAAACGATCCTATGAACAGATCTAGGATAAAAAAGGAAATGGAAAAATTCAGGGCTGTTGTAAAAGACAGTAGAGGAAATATAAAAGAATCAAAAGAACTTAGTATATTCTCTGTAAGAACACCAATACCAAATGAAATTACTACAAAATCCGGAGAGAAAATTAGTACAGTAATAAATCAACCAATATCCGCATATTCTGTAATTGATGTAGATCAATCGAATAGTTTATATGTTGATCCTAGATTCGATATTTCTTTAAATAAATAGATTTAGCCTATAACGGACGATACAAAAACAGAAGATGATCAGATTAGTTATACAAATCATGACTACTTTGAATATATAGAAAACGCTCCTGATGATGTAAAAGAATATTACAAAGAACTTGTCAATACAATGAAAGAAAGTTATAAAAATATACCTTTCTTGGGCCAATATGACGATCGTTTACCACAAGAAGGAGCTACTACAGGTCAAATGTTCCACAGATCACAATGGTGGAAACCGTGGAAACCATTAATATATTGGAAAAAACGTACTTTTGATATAAACGAATCTGATACAGATATAAATATTGACTATGAACTACGTCCAGACGGAACTAGATCGATGAATATACCAGTAAGGTACATTAGTAGATTATCTGATCCAAATCAGATAAATTCTGATATATTTGGTTCTATTATTAGTTTTTATGAAATGTCTATTAATTATAAAAATAAATCTAAGCACCTTCCTATGATGCTTACTGTAATAGATAAATTAAATAATAATAGAAAAATTAATTCTAGAGATCGTCAGAGTACAGTATTAAAAGGACTTGTTAATAGACAAATGTATGACAGAAGTAAAAACTTTGATACTGGAGAAGACAATTTAATGTCTTATACAGATAAATGGATAAGAAGGTCATTGAAATTAATACCAGGTTTAAGAGCTCTTACTACAACAGGTCTTCTTGCTTTAGGATGGATACCTGCTATTGTTGCTTGGGCAGATCCTGCTATACAAATTTTAATAGATGCTGTTTCTGGTAAATACATAAACTTAGAAAATTATGCTATAGGTACTGCAAAAATGTTAAAAGGTATGCCATTAGCATTTGCTGGCACTGGTAAAAGTAAAAATTATAATAGAATGACTGCTGGTATGCAGTATTTTGGATTGGCTAAACACGCTTCATATAATTTTAGACATATGGATAGAAGCCAAATTAGAAGAACTTTTTAGGACGGAATTCTTATGAGGTTCTTTTCGCTAGGTGAATATTCTATAAATGCGCAAGTATTTGCTACTGTGATGGATAGTTATAAATATTTCTATGACGAAGATACTAAATAGGGCATGTATATGAATAAAACCCAATATTATAAATGGGCTTCTTCTAAAGGTATATCTCAAAAACGAGCTCAGATAAATTATGCATTAAACATGCATACGTTATTTGAGGCATATGAAGTTAAGAAAGGCAAGTATGTTACTAAAGACAATAAATACGGTAATGCTGTTACAAAAGAATTAGAAAAAACTGTTGGAAAACGTATGCGAAATAGGTCAACTGTTTCTAATCTTATTGTTCCTAGTACAGAAAGAACGAAAATACAAAGTAATATATTAACTGCATTTATTGTGGTCATGCGTACATTTATGCTAGTTGGTATAGCTAACAGATTTAAAAATCTAAGAGATTTCCAAACTCCAGATGAATTCACCATAGATGAAAAAACACAATCTTCTGTAAAGAAAAAATATAAAGAAGAATTTTACAGCGACAAAGGTGGATGGAATTTTCAAACGCAAGAAATAGAAGATGGTATAAATGTTGCCGCAGGTAGAGTCTTACGTCATCTTCCACGTTATTTTGGCTATTTGTGGTATTCTATTAAACATCCGTTTAGGTCTAGATATTCTGATAAAACAGATGAATATATGAAAGATAATAATATAGCCGAAACCGATATATACGGAATGGATAGAATATTAACAGAAGTTCTTATATTCTGTTCATTTGTATTATTGCAAATAGCATTTCATAATAAAATGGTCGATGATGGTGATGACGATAATTATTGGATGTAGCTTGCTGATCACTTTTTAATAAGAATTAGTTTGATAATGATTACTTGGTATAGCCCAGATACATTTTTAGATCTTATAAATAGTGTAACTCCATCAAAAAGCGATATTGACAAAAAATTTAAATTAACTAATCTCATTCAGGATTTATATATAGGACTTTCTCAGCATGGTGTAAATTTTGACGAATGGGATAAAGTGTCTGGTCAAAGTGCGTATAGAGGAGATACAAAAGCTTTTAGAGATCTTTTACATACTCTTTCTAGTTTAGGTTTACATTAGATATATAGTAGTTCTAAACTTGAAGGTATAAAAAGTAAAACAAAGTTCTTTAATAAAATGGTATTTTGGAAAGGTTTTTGGCATAAAGCTAATTCTGGCAAAACTCCACAATCTAACAATGCAGAAAAATCTCCTTTTGATAATCTTGATAATTTAGACAATTTAAATAATCTTGATAATTTAGATAATTTAAATGAATTAGGAGGATTATAACGAGATATTTGGTGCATTTAGGCAAAAAAATAAGGCGAGGTTCCTGTTATACAGGAATCCCGCCTTTTTTCATGCCAGAGCCGATTTGTAACTCTGGCCTGAAATCGTATTCTGGTATTATTTGCCAATCTAACTTTATCGCGTTTGGATTATTCGATAAAAGTGCATAATTGACATCATCATCATAACCACACCAGAATTGCATTATACGAACTACATTTTTATATTCTTTCGGTTTATATCCTTTATCTCGCAAATCACGCATATCTTTGCCAATAAGAGGAAAAGCAAATATTTTATACGGCTTTCCTTTTATATATTCTATTTTTGTACTTCTTATGTTTGTACATTTTGCAAATCTACTTTCGTGTTCACAAGAATAACGGTTTGGATTTGATATATCGTACATTAAAAATATACAATCATCAATTCCTGGCCTGTTTTTGTCATGAACAAAAGCTCCGACAAATCCAGTTTCTGGTTTTAAATCCCATCTTGTTATCTCTTTGTCTAACAACGGGACTATAAATTTCATGTGTGTACTCATAGGTTCAATGACTCTGAGCCATCGCCTTCATAATAGGCTCTACTGTGTTCCCACTTACCTGTTTTCTGATGCCAAGCTATTTCATCTAAAGCTTTGATTATAATCAACCCTCTAGAATTCACAGCTTCTTGACTTATCTTAAACACTCTTATTTCATTACTACCAGTAGTGTCTATACCGATAATATAAAATTCAAATGTCCAATCAAAGTAATCTTCTCCAAGCTCTTCTCGCATGTACCAGCATACTGCCGAATAATAGTATGACAATTGGCGTAAGTAATCATACTGATTTATACTATCCTCAAAGTGCCACAACTTTTGTGTAGTCTTTAAGTCATATATAATCACAGTATGATTTTTATAATCAATTGTCAATCCGTCTAACAACGACTTACATTTAACACCCTTCCTCGATTCCCAATTAATATGAAATTCGTGGTGATTTTCACTATATTCGTCTATTCCTGGCGGATCAATAATCCTCCAAGCAAGTCTGTGAGATTGAATGTTATGCTTGATTTTCTCAAGCATTTTGACATCCCAAGGACCAATCATCTTTCTTCCGTCATTAAACTTCAGGAAGTCAATATAATCCTTTAACGTAGAGGCTATTTTAAGGCCTTCTGAGAGCATCAAATCTTCCGACTTGCCTCTCGTACTGTATGCTTGTTTATAAGCGTCTAAAACGGCTCTATTTGGCTCTATTTCTAAAGAAGATGCTAATGCCTGACAGAACTTTTCCTGCTGTGCAGAAGATGGTCTACTTTTGTCCCAGACTACATAGTCTTTTTGGAACTCTTCAGGCTGCAGAATATATTCATGAATCATTGTTCCTCGCTCAAGTACAGGGTTCTTTTCTTCAGGAACATCTTCTGTTAGCATCTTGTGTAAATAAGCTGGTCCTTTGTTTAAAAACCAGCCTATGTTTGAATTCGATATACGAGTTTTATCCTCGTAGTAAGGTATACTAATATCCATTATTTTTCAGATAAATTCATATCGGCAAACAGACTTTCCATAGTATCTTCTGGATTCTGATTAATTTCTTCAGCGAATGCTGCGACATTATCAAAACTCACAAGACCGAATGTCTTTATAATGAAATCAGCAACCTCTTTGACTTTTTCTTTGTCATCCAAGCGATTCTCAAGAATTGCCTGTACCATAGACGGAGGCATTTCATCGAATTCCTTGTAATAACGTATACGCGAACAACGATCAAGCAAATATTCATTCACTTTTTCTACTTCATTACATGTTGATATGATAAGGTTGTTTCCACATGTTCCTATACCATCAAACAACTGCAATAAGAAATCGTCGTCGTAAGAACGGTTACTCAGTTTATCAATCTCATCTATTATTATACAAACTCGTTCATCCTTGATTTTAGTCATGAAATTCATTACTTCACGAGGAGGAAAGTTTTTAGTAAATATAATAATAGGCAAGTTTGACTTTATAGCAATAGTCTTTGCCATAACTGTTTTACCTGTTCCTTTAACACCTGCAAGCATTACACCAGTAGTACCATCTGTAGTGTTTTCAAATCGCGTCAATACTTTGTTGATAAACCTGGCGTCATTTTCTGTTTCATAGAAATTGTTAGGCATTGTAAGATCAGGAGATTCCTCCAGATATACATCGTCTGTAATACGGTCTACTTTTACAGTATAAACTTTACCTTTTTCAAGTTCACACTCACCACCTACTGCAGTAAAACGAATCTGGTCACCAACTTTAATCAATCGTTGTGTTTTTTTGTTTTCCATTTTGTCTCTGACTTTTAAGTTCTTGGATCATTTCATCTACCTGTTTATGATTTCTCACCAAGTAGCAACGCATCTTGGAATGATGTCGTTTTAAATAATATTTGAAGAGTTTGTATCTTAAAGGAAACGAATCCCCCATAAGACCTTTACATTCTACTACAAACCCTTTTCCAATAAAATCTGGAAGGTATGTAATAGGACGTATTTTCTCTCCAAGATACTCGAATTTAGGTAGTAAGGTGAAATGCTTTGGCTCATATTTAACTGGAATACCAGCTTTCATAAAAGCTTCATACGTATAGAGTTCGAGTTTACTACGAAAATGTAGTCCATACGCATCGACCTTAGTCGCATTCCTAACCTTACCTTTAGCCGACATATTTAATTTCCATATTTAATAATGGTTTAAATGTCTTTTCGAACGTTTCTTCGGCTTCTTTATCTATTCGCTTCATTTCCTTATTAAATAAATAAGACAATAAACCGAGCGATGCAGTTACGCCTCCAAATGAACCTAATAAGGTTCCAAAAAATACTTCAAGCATATCTTTCTACTGTTTTAGTTAACCATTCTTTTACTGCAAAGAACGAATTCCCTTTAACAGCATCGGATACGTCCTTTGCTTTAAACTTTTTATGAACAAATATAGCATCTAAATGATATTGTCTACTATACTTTCGAGCTGACAACATTCCTGCTGCATCTCTATCATACAGTATGATAATATGTTTCCACTTATGCCTCAACGATTGAAGTATATCGTCAGGAATAAATGTAGTTTCACTAGAAGCTGCGATAGCATTAAATCCCATCTCATACAAACACATAACGTCTTTTAACGATTTTGTGATTATAAGCAGATTACCACCCTCTTTTGGCAACTCGGCTAATCCCTGAACGTGCCTATTTGTCAGATTGGTACGCCATTTAGTATACTTAGAGGCTAAAGGTCTATAAATCTTAAACTTGTCATAAACCTTATATGCATACATAGGATTATCTTCTTTGTAGGTTCCTCTGACGACTCTATTACAAAGAAAGTATTTAATGCTAAAAACATTGAATTTCTTCAACGTGTCTATTGATATGTGGAATTGTTTCCAGTACTGTTTGTCTACGTTTGTGAACGGTTGACGAACAATACCTATATCAGTAATGCCTGAACCGACAAGTTTAGAATACGTATTTGTACGTATCTCTTGATTTGGGTTCATTCTTCTAACTATTCTAAGCAATTCTCTTTCGAGTTCATCTCTTGTTTGTATACCTCGGTATAATTTGACGAATTTCAAAGCATTTCCTGCTTCTCCTGTACCGTGGTCTTTAAACAACAAATCTTTGTTTTTACTTTGAAATATTGCAAAAGATGGTACTTTATCGTCTGGTCTAAGCGGACTATTCATCAACTTCCCAACCGTAAATTTACCTAAGTAATACGAATAGATGCTATAGTCATCCAACTTTTCCAACAAGTCTCTAAGACTCATTGTAATTGCTGTTTTTGTACTATACATGGCTTATAAGCTCTTTTGTATTGTGCTCCAAGCGAGACTCGAACTCGCACAACCGTATGGTCAAGGGATTTTAAGTCCCTAGCGTCTACCAATTCCGCCATTAGAGCAAAAGGGCGGCATTTAGCCGCCCGGGGTTGACCTACAAGGGTCGTTTCCACCACTGACTATTTTCCTTAGAAAGGCAGGTCGTCAGCACCTGTAGAGTCTGCAGTCACCGGAGTACTATTTTCAAATGGTACATCATCAATAGTAAGCGGATCAATAGGCTTCTCTACGTCAGCCTGTATGGGACGCTCAAGAAGATCGTTCTTCCAAAGCTTAATCTGAGACTCTGTTACACTCATAGGTTCTATGAAAATACCAAGAGAGCTTACTTTCGTATAACCCTTCTTGTCGTAAACAACCTTAAGACGTAAAGGAGTATTGTCAATTGTAAGTTGCTGTTTTACCCAGTTAATCATCTCTACAAATGAAGAACCTTCAAAATCTTGATGTCCTCCATTACAAGCATCGATAACCTGCAGAATACGACCAAACTGTGCATCATCTCGACGTTGTAAATCTTCATCGGTTTTAATCCACATGTTCTTTTCGTTCTTCCACTCTGTCATAGTTGCAATCTGACCCGATTTATTCTCAAATATTATTTCGAGAAAATCTCGTCCTTGAGGCGTTTTACTTACATTAACCTCTTTCAAGGTTATATTGTCATTGATACCTACAGGTATATAGGAGCTATTAAACTCCTGATTGTTTGTTGTTGCTGTTTTTGTACTGTACATAATTCTTTAACTCTGAGTTATACTTCTGGTTTATAAACACGTTCCCAATATGTCGTTATGCTACCGTCTTCATTTCCTGTAGCAATGACAATATCTTTACCAGCGATGTGTCTTGCACGTGCTTCCATGATTGTTCCGTCACCTCCAGATTTGAAACTAATGTGCGTTTCATTATCTTTGCGGTATACGTATCCGACTGCATCAGCCATTCCACAAATGATTTTTCCCAGTTTTCCAACGAGGTCGATTTCTTTTGCATTGACTTCTTGTCCATCTTTTTCCGTTATACTGTCTTTAACATGTCCTACTAGTATGAATTCATCACACAGTTCTTTAAACATATCTATGACTTTCTTTACGGCATCACGAAGATACTTATATCCAGCACCTCTCGCAAGAGTTGTCACATCGGTGCCTTTCCAATTTTTACCAAGTTCTGTTTGCCTATAAAGTGTACAAGCATAACCCATACAAATATCTTCGAGACGAGTGGCATTGTCTATAGTAATGTGTTTATAGAAATTATGCCCTACTTCACTATTCTTAGCTCGTATGGCTTGAGCAATCTCTCCCAAATCATTTATAGTACGTGCCTGTATAGACATCGCATCAATGAATTGAGATCCGCCTTCAAGGTCTATAATAAGGTTATTCTCTAACTGGGCTAAAGCAGATGTTTTACCTGCTTTTGGTAAGCCATAAAGAACAAGATATTGTGGATTTGTAGAAACTGCTGGAATTTTGTTTGTAGGTAAAGTAATCATAGTTTAAAACTTTTAGATTATTACGCAGCTATATTAATGTAAATGTTAATGATGGTCTTCTTAATTTTCGGTGTAAGTGTACTGAGGAACAAGGGCTTGTTAAAGCTGCTATAAGAATACGAATCGAAACCAATCTGTATCTCATCCTCATAGAACACAATGGGAGTACCATCTGTAAGCGTATACATCTTACCGTAGATGATATTCTTCGGAACGAAGAACTTCTTCTTGTCGGAAGACGTAAGGAAATTGACTGCCTTAGTGAAGTTATTGTCCTCACTATCCTTCAGGGCATTCTCAATAATCGAGAACTCCGTATTGTAAGTAGGCTTGTAATTAGTCTCAAACAGATAACTGTTCTTGTTAATCACATCAGCAGCAATAACGTCATCGAGAATCTTAGAATAATCGACGTCATTGTTGTTATACTGAAAGGTGTTCTTCTTACTATCGTTGTTCTTGAAAATATAAGTCTTTGTCATAATATTCAGCCTATTTTAAAATGTTAAACTTTGCCATCTGTTCAACGTTCAATGAGATTATTGTACATTAGGTCATTCTCAAATTCGAGGATGCATGGTTTTCCAGCATCCCTATTTTTCAACATGTGTATATACACTTTGTTATTTGTAGGCAGATGATTTGGACCATATTCTTGTATGTTCAATATCTCGGGTCTGTGCAAGACTAATACGTAATCGCTTGCTTGAAATATTGCGTCAGATGACGATAAATCACTTCTCATTGGGTAATGACTCAATGGGTTGTTTATCCTTTCCGAAGCTTCGATATTTCTATTCATTTGTGCAATCTGTATAACAGAAGTAAGTGGTAACTTTTTGATCTGTATAAATACTCTCTCAAGTTCACTCATCGTTTCTATTACTGTACCAACTTGTTTAGTCAACAAAGCATGGTCGTATATGATTACGAAATGTTTACCAGTACCTTTTACATACTGGTCATAGAAAGACCTTATTGTTTGTTCTACTTGCATAGGAGTTCCTGGAACGTCTACAAAGTAGATAGGATACTCCTTTAGCTGATTGGAAACGAGTACGACTTTTCTGAAGGTATCGTCGTCAAGGTCCGTTTCCGCACTATACAAAGTAGAAGTCGTTCTTCTTAGCTTATTTGAGAGCGTTCTTCCTACTTGCCTAAATCCAACCATCTCTAATGAGAAAGTAAGAACTATAATATCTTCGTTAGGATTTAAATCAATGATGTCGCTTTGAATCAAGTTCGCAAAAGAACTTTTTCCGCTTCCAGATATGCCAGCTATGGTATAAACGGTATTAGGTTCTATACCTCCCATACACTGCTTATTGAACTTTTCCCACCTAGTCTTTAGAGATACAATATTATGTTCTCTTCTGCCTTTAATATAGTTTATAGCTTCTTGAGCTACAACACTCATAGGTCTTACATTAGATAAGTTCTGTTCCATAAGAATTTACAGATTTTTGTTCTGTATCTTGCATTTCTTCCTCAGAGACTTCCCATTGATTTCTTGACAACCAGTTCCACATAGTCATCATATAACTTAACTTTCCTTCTCGCATCTTTTTAGATATCTCAAAGTCTAAACATCGGATTATATGTTCTGCCATAGCTGAACTTTGTCCTACTTTTAAGTTAAATAAATGACGACATTTGTTTATATTAGCTCTAAGATAACTCTTTGAGCCGTCTGGTCGCAAAACATACACTGGGTACATATCGTAAAACAGGTCAAAATAGTCTTTTTTAGGGTAGACTATATTCTTAAGCTTATCTGTTGGTACATATGTAATTGAATCACCTCTCTCGATCGAGGTTATTAATCCCTGATTAACTAAATATTGTATTTCGTCATCACTGATAAGGCTGATAATCGAGTGGACGTCTTGATATTTTGGCTGATTCTTATCCAATACAATACTTAGGAAGAGCAACTGATTTGCATTGATATTATTGTCGGCGTCTAATAGCCGTGTGTTTACTTCAATAATCATCTCGTTGACTCTTTGGTTCTAAAGTTGGTTACTAAAATAATTCTAATTGTTGGTTAACAAAGTCACTAATTATTTTATTGGCTTCGCTAATATAGTACCGGTAGTTGATATGTTTATCTTCCACCTCGAAGTTCTTTAACTCATTCAGGACTGTCACTCCTGATTTAGTTAACATATTTGATACTCTACTTTCGTCTTGTGTATCTACTTTGTAGAGATATCTTCCGTTTGTGCTAGCATAAAATCTATTGATACGTTGCACAGGTTTATCCCCATATACAACTTTGAATTTCTTATCCACTGCTTGTGACATTAAGAAATCCCGGATATCTCTATCCTTCTCAATAAATTCTTTAACTGGCTGTTTGGTCAAAAAGTAGTTTATAACAGCCTTGGGTATTATGACTGGTGCAAGTCCTTTTCCAAGTTTCGTCTCTGTAATAAACATTCCTTTCTTTTCTATCAGTTCTGGATTATGAGTTTTACTGTATCCTTTCATGACACCAAAGTAGTCATTAATAGCGTACTGATAAAACGCTTCGTACTCATCTGTTTCAAAACCAAGTTGGGTTATAGATTCTACTTCTTCGATAGCTCCTTGGATTTTATCCTTAAGAGTTTCTTTTGCTCTATAAACTACACCATCTGTATTGACTTGGATAATCTCACAACCTAAGTCTAACAGTCGATCTACCAACATAAGTAAGATAAGTTGTCCATTTATTCTTATCTTAAATACATTGAATGGATCATACATCCAACTTACCTCCTGTTGCATTTTTCCTGTAGGAGAATTAAGCACAATCTTTAAAAACAGGTTCTTAATCTTTTGACCGGTACGTTTTGCCTCTATTCGTTCGATATATAAATCTTTGAATATATCGCAAAATATTTTTCCTAAATGTCGGGGACCCCATAGGTATTTTATAAGGAGTGACGGATACATAGATGTTACATCCGCGTGACCAATGAACTCACCTTCATTAGGTAGAAAAATCTTCGGGGAATGGATGGAATGTATTCCACCAACTCCCACGGAGTAAACTACATTTGAGAGAACAAACTTCTTCTCATAGCCTTTGCGTTCTTTTGAGTATACTATCTGTTTTTTCATATCCTCTAGAACGTCTTGCAACTTTGGATTTTTGTATTTTATAAATGGCAGAATTACGTCTTTCAATGGAATATAATCCATAGGAGAACGCATCTCTTTTATTGCTGCTTTAGAGATTCCAGACCTTTTAGAATATTCTTCTAATAGGAATGTTTCTGCCATCTTAACGGAGTCCATCGATAAACAATTTATTCCGTGTTCGTCTTCAATAAAGAGACGTAGTTCTATGTCCTTTTTAAGCTTATTTAGAAGGCTCTCAGTGGACTCTACGTCGTTGACGTTATACTTTATCATCTCGTCAATTTTAGAGGCTTCTAGAGGCTTATTAAAGTCTCCTTCATACTCTTGCACATTTTTGTAGTGCATCGTTGCTTGCATGGTTTTTAAACCTACTCGCAACTTTTGACTAAATAACATAGTAAGAAGGTCCATCGACTTAAAGTAATGTGCATACTTCCATCGCTTGACCTTTTCTCTGCTTCCCTCTTCGTCTTCCACTATAGTTTGTGAGAGATTAAAAAGAGACTGGCAGACTCGCCAGTATGGGAGCTCTGCCAGTTTAGTCTGATAATATATTATATAGTTTATTATAACATCATCATAATGATGATTGTTGTATCCGCAAAATATTAGGTTTTTACCTTTAAAAAAATCGATTAACTCATTCAAACAACTATGGCGTTCGGATATTTCAAACTTATAAATATTACCAGACTCTGTGTCTTTACAACAACAGTGGAATACGTTTGGGAAGATTTCAATATCATATACAATGACTTTATCTTCTCGTATCCACATGACTCTAAGGTTCTATTGTTAATAATAGTTGCGAGAGAGGGATTCGAACCCCCGATCTCCTGGTTATGAGCCAGGCGTGTTACCGCTTCACCATCTCGCGATAGATTACCCCTATAACATTTCAAAACTTCTGGGTTTGTGTCAACGTATCTGCATACACTGTCCGTTGAAAGTTTAAGATTGGAGTGTAGGATATAGTAGAGGAAGTGGGGCGCGGTCCCACTACGCCTTGCTTTCGCCTTGCGCTTCAGGTACTTATGACTTTTCCTCTATTCGACAAGTTACGCAGCTTCTTTGTATTTAAGCTGCTTTTCTTCTCGGAAATCGAGAATTGTTATTGGAGAAGGATGTTTCTTCTCTCTTTTTTTCTTGTCTTTTGTTTTTTTGCCATACGCCGAGACGACGAAATCTCGGATACGTTCGAGCGCTTGTTCACGCTCACTCTTCCACTTCGGCAAAAATTGGTCTTCGAACAGGTCACCTTGTTTTACCGGCTTCGGGTGTTTCTTTTCCCATTTTGCTATTTTTTCTTGTTCGATTTTGTGTAACCGTTCAGCCTCTCCTAGCTTCTGTGGAGAATATTTTTTCTGCATTTGCTTGTATTCTGAGTCTACTTTCAGATAGTCTGTTTTAGTTCCCCATTCTTCTCGTTTTTCCATGTACTTAAAGAATTTTCCTTTTTGTAACATGTACCACGGCTGTTTTCTGGAGAGATGCATGTGACTATAGTTCTCTGGCTTCTTGCAGAAGTTCTCGTTAAGATATTTCTTCCGCTCTTCTCGCTGTTTGCAATACCATTCCGATAGTTTCCACTTTGGACCGTTACCGTTTTCTTGAATGTCTTTATTAACTTTAATAGTATGCCCGAACGCTTCTACTTTAGTTAACTTAGACTCTTCTATAATATTAACGATGCAACATCGCTTGTCAGTTGCGACTTTCTTTACTTTTTTTCGAGGTTGTCGCTTTCTTAATTCACGTTTACGTCCCATAGTTATGCAGCAAGATTAAGTTTTTGTTCTTTTTTAGCAGCTTTCTTTGCTATTTCTGCCGCTTTCTTCTTTGCATTCTTAGCCATTTTAAGCTTCTCTGACGCCTTCTTTTCCTCCTTCTGGACAAGTAGCTTACCTACCTTCTTTGCGCGCATTTTACGGCGTTCTGCGAGCGTCTGGAGGCATGTTTTCGGGCGTGTTCCACGGTTCTTATGACGGAATGAGCCTGTAGTAGAGCGTTTTGGCAGTTCTCCAAACTGTTTCAGCCACTCTTCTATCTTTTCGGCAAGCTTTGGATTATTCATCCGTATACGCTTGGATATTACACCTCCGTTGCGTTTTGCAGCATAGAATGGCTTCATATTGTGCTTGTCTATGTTCAACTTCTTTCGCTTGGCTTTAGCCACTGCTTTTGCACGATTTGTATTGCCTGTAGGTTTCTTACACTTTGTTTCTTTTTCTTCGTGCTCCTTAAGGCTGTATATGAGAGTTCTGCCAGCCTGTCGCATATACGTTGCTATTTCTTCAGCGTGTTCTGTGTTTGTCGACACCCAAGTGTAATTTCCAGCGGCTTTCAGTACTTTACAGAGTTTGCTGTTGAATTTCTTTTCTACAGCTTTTGCTATTGCTTTCGCCCCTGTAAACTTATTTTTGCCGTCTTCGAACTTAAATTGACCATATGTCAAGCATAACAAGAGGCGAATGTTGTCCTTATTTTCGCACTCTTTTATCTGTTCTTCCGTGATACCAGCTCGTAACATCCTTGCTTTACGATTCATACGGAGACGTTCTTTTGCAGACTTCTTTTCTTTCTTTTCTGTACTAAGTTTCTTCTCTGCGTTTGCAGGTGCGGATGTCGTGCCTAATTTTGCATCCGGTGTATATTTGCCCTTTTTGAGCAATTTTGTTTTACTAATCTTTCCCATATTGATTATGTTTAGATGGTTAATAACTTGTCGTTATCCGAAGATACGACTTAAGAAACTCTTTTTGCGCTTGCGGGAGAAAATATGAAGATAATCGATATCACCGCGAGAGTATTCACGACGTACGATTGTGTTCAAACTCCATCCATTCCGACTTTCGATGGTAAGCGCACGGTTGTCCATTACTGTTCCACAGACAACCTGTTTGTATTCATAATTGCTTTTCTGATTCATTTTTATTTATGTTCTTTAGTGAACGTTGTGACTAGTAGCAGCATCGATCTGCCTTAGTTGTGTGAGTACAACTACAGTCCATCACTCTAGCCTATGTAATTGTTATGCAACAAGCATCTTCTCAAAGTCCTCAGACACAGACGTTATGTCTATAGACGTATCTGTGTTAAACTTCTCCATGTTTGCATCGTACTTGTTGGCCTTCAGCTGCAAATCCTTAATCAAAGCAGCTATCTTTGCACTTGTGAATGACTCTTTCTTGCCGATATTCTTCAGACCCTTCTGAGCCTTAAGCTTCGGGTCAAGTGTGGGGACCATCTTCAACTGAGCAATAGCCTCCTTCATTTCACAAGCCATAAAAATACTATAGTTATTTGTCTTCTTGAAAGCCTCTTTATCAAACTTGGTAATACCCATGTTAAGATATGCAAGCATACCCTTGATGTACACAAGCTTTTCAGAAAGCTGCATAATCTCATTATAAAGAGCCTTGAGATCTTTACCAGAGCCAAGCCCTGCCTTAATCTCCTTGTTTGACATCACATTCTCGCCACGGATAATCTTCCAGTACTTCTTCTTAGTGATGTCTATATTCTTACGAATATTGATGATGTTACTCGAATCCAACTTAATTGATTTATTCATATGTTATATAATTTTGATAAAAGTTAAACTTAAATTTATACTCACATGAATTTGAGAAACATCTGCCTAGTGGTTACTATCAGTTCCACCTAATAATAACCTAAACAGTATTCCGGGTAGGGAAACTCCCGCAGGAGTCCCTACCAAAACCACGCATGGTTATCAGAATATGTTTATTTTGTAACTTTTCTCGATATAGTAGATGTTACTTTTATACAATAAACTTGAAAAGTATAATACATAAACTCCGCAGAGATATGTATTCTATCGCGCACGATATTGTTACTCAGTAGCTACATGTACTCCAGTAACACCAAATTCTACATCAAGGAAAGCTTGACCTGTCGCGTCCGGGAAGCGCAAATTGCGTTTATGTCCGTTTATGTTCAGATTTACATTCACGTCTGTTGGATTATTATCTTGTACAACAACTCGAGAGCCTACGCTTGGACCCGACTTCTCCCGAGCCCCCTCGGGGGCTGCTCCAGCTCCTTTATTATTGCATACATGACGATAACAATCTATTAAACGCTCGATAACCCAATCATATTCTTTCTCACGCTGCGCTTTTTCCATAATTTCTTTAGAAAGACCTTTAAGGAGTGCTTCCTTATTGGTCCCAGCAGAGAGATCCAAAAGTCCGTCCCAAACTGCAGACACAAATGCCTGGAATGTGAGAGGGAATTGGCATTTAATGAGGCGATTCCAGAACGTATATTTAGTTTTACCTAAAACTACGATCCCTGAGTCTTTCACGCTATATATAACGTAACGCTCACCCTCTCCACCAGCAAGCTTAACTTTACTTGCAATTTTTTCGTTACTCATAAGATAGCCTATAAGCTTCTTAGAGTCATCAGAGAGGAGCTTCTTTGCCATGATTAGTCGTTCTGCTCAATTATCACAGCGCTCTTCTGGCCGCCGATAACCTCGTGCATGTTGATGCCGGGAATAGCCGACTTAACCCACTGGTCTTCGTAACCCTGAGCCTTCTGGTTGTTCGTTGCGATTGCACTCTGCATGTTCTGAATCATGCTGTCTATACGACTGCGGATTTCCTTCAGGCGAGTGACCTCCTTGTTGTTGTGTTCGTTCACGATGGCCACAACAAGCTTCGGATTGAGGAAGAAGTTCTTCTCATCACCCTTGAGCGCTTTTGCTATGACATCCGCTGTGACAGTGCCTGCACGCAACGAAGCGGATTCGATAGGAAGTACGACGTCTGCTGTTCCATCCGGACGAGGATTGATCTTAATGACCATATCGCCTTCGCTGTCCGGATTTGCCAAATCGGCATCGCGGTCCACGCACACGCATACAATGTCCTTACTCTTAAGATTGATCTTACGGGGCGAACGATTCAGTATGAATCCGTTCTTCACGCCTTGCGTGATTTCACGCTTGTCCTTTTCGAAGCCTTCACTTCCGCCCTGCCATATGTCTTTAGACTCTACGGCGAAATACTGTGTACCAAGATTGGCACCCATCTGACTGATAAGCTGACGATTCTGTGCAACTGTTGTCAGGTTAATGTTGATTTCTTTATCCATTTAACGTAATCCTTTTTGAAATCGTGGTTGATCCACCAACGATTACGGTTATTTACTTCCTCCACTTATAGCGGGAGGTTAACTTTTTAGAAAGTAAAAATCCGGCTCGCTGGCTCAATGGACTGTGTTCGTTCTGTTTATTTTATCTTCGGTTGCTGTTCTAATGGGAAGCACGTTTTCTCAGATAGACTTGCTACGTTTCTATATTCCTCGGCCCAATACGTTTAGGTATGGCAAATGTGAAGCTCAACTCACGTAGCGAGAATCCAACGGTAGGATTATCCATGCTCATCATCTTCTGAGGGTAATAAAACTTTAAATGCCGAATGTGCACAATCAAGTGCTAAACTTACTAGAATCATTGTATTTCTTTGTTCAGTTATACTAAAAGAGTTGGTGTTACCCAATAAAGTTTTTCCGTTGGCAAAATTTCACAAATGTGACTAATGCTCATAGGACCCACAAAAAAATTGAGAGAAATTCATAGCGTATTTTCCAAGTATGCTTGAATCTACTACTCCCGCTGTTGTTACCCGGTCTTGCGATACCGAGTTAGGCACAGCTGCCCCTGTTCTATTAAGGTCAGAACAATCAATAACCTAACTACAATTCGGTAGAGACATTTAACGTGTAGATGCGTTTCATTATCGGACGGTCTCAGAGTTTCATAGCTCTTCACAGACCCTACGGCTTTGTTTGTGCATTCGACTTTGCTGTCAATCTTCTGTTTTATCTCTCATTGCTTCGAGAAGTGCGCGAATACTGGAGGAATTCCACCTCATACACCTAGATTTATCACCCACCAGCCTTGCTTATCACAGTCTTCGAGACAGGAAGATGTGACGCCATACGGCCCGCATACGGTATATACCACTGCGTCGAATCGGCTACGGAACGTGAGACCATTTCTCACTCTGGCTGCCTTGCATCATCGATGTATATTGCTTCATGGCTTAAATTACCACTTGGATTTGCTGTCCAAGCTTCTAATTATATCCATCCTGCTACTTGCTTCTCAGGAACGGTTGGCACTCGGGATTCCTACTCAGAGTTCTTTCATACGACGAAAGTTAACGGCTTACTACTCCGCTTAT
>Ga0326512_10001083_pt1 | contig 21985 bp, 37 predicted proteins | sample 1_2617_0518_D_FD_203652 | JGI IMG/M metagenome (GOLD analysis project Ga0326512, IMG submission 203652) | Bovine rumen microbial communities from UC Davis, California, United States - 1_2617_0518 | ecosystem: Host-associated > Mammals > Digestive system > Stomach > Rumen | place: USA... | reverse complement strand
GTATGAGTACAGATGCCGCTTTGCCAAGCGTTCCCTCTCCCTCTGTGTCATATCTTCCCCTCCTCGGCAAGTATCGCATATATCTTTCTTGCCACAGCACCATCCACGAAATCAGTCACATTGTACCCGTGAGCTTTGATCCAGTCTGTACTGTAATGACTGACGCGCACTCTCGGATTCCCATCCCTTGATCGCCTGCGCTTCGGGGCATGTTCTGGGTACATTACGCGAAGCTCTGCCGTGGTGTACACGTCCGTCGGCTTGCAGTTCATCCGTTTGCAGATATCCTCAAGCTGTTCGTATCTCGGGAAGTGTGCGAGGTCACGGGCGACGTAGGAGACAAGCGCCGTTGACTCGCCTGTCACTACCGCCACATCCCTTACGCCATGTCCCGACTTGTCCATGTATTCTCGGAATTTGCTCATTCCAACATGCCTCGCGCCATCACTTCATAGCCGACCTTGTTCTTTCCGCTACCGTCGGGGAAATACCATCCAAGGTACAGCCCGTCCCTGTCATACACAAGCCTTTTCTTGTCGGTCATGTCCATGTAGATATGCTCCGTTTCGGGGCAGTACCAAATCCGCTTGAATACGTCCATTATTTATCCCTCCTTACCGCCTTTCACCGTCTGCGCAGAACCAATCGTCAACGTTCTCCATGTCGGAATCTATGTGGCATCTTTCGCAGAAATATCCGCTTTTGAATAACCCTTCTTCTGATACTCGGATGTACTTGCACTCCTTGCATCTAACAGGCACAGCGTCCACGGTAGGCTGATTCTCTATCGCGTGTAGTGCCGCGTCTTTCATTGCCATCATGCCGTGGCAGTAGTCGGAGTTCATGCAGACGCTCATAGAGCAGACAATTTCGTCAATGCTCTTCATTGCTTTTTCCGCATCAATTAGCATCGTCTTCGCTCCTTTCCAACGCTTCAATCGCAATCGAAAGCGCATCGTACAAGTCCGAAATCGGCTGTCCGTCTTTGCCGAGCAACATCAGTCGAGCCGCTTCAATGTGGCGTATTGCTTCTTGGTTTGTCATGTTTCGCTCCTTTCTCCGTCCATCCTCTCCCAGTTATCTAATGCTCTCCTTTTGCAGTTCGTACACGGACTTGAATAGCCATTCTCGTATTCGTTCTCCCATTTTCCTTTGTGTGTACACCCTTCGCAACTCACAGCGTCCACGGTAGGCTGTGCTTCGACCGTTATGCGGAAAAGCGATTTAACGTTTTCCGCTGTGAACCGATTGGCCTCGATACTTTTAATCAGCCTGTTCGTATCAATCAGCCGTACTTCGCTCATGTTATCTATCCACCTCGCCGCCGCTTACTCCATTGCATCTAAGAGCGTATTTCATGCCATAAATAACACCATCTCGATAATGCAATTCATATTTAAGCTGATTTTCTTCTGCAACATGACGGTTATGTTCTGCCGCCAATCTTGCTTCTTCAAGTTCTTCTCTTAACTCATTGTTTTCCGCTCTCAGCTGGTTGTTTATCGCCACAAGCTCTTCTCTTGTCATTTCTCTTACTATTTCGCTCATGTTTCGCTCCTTTCTGCCGGTACAATGATGGGCGCAGACTTAATGCTTTCTCGCACTTCTTTCACCCTTATCCATTTCTCTTCACCTTCAGTTGTTCGGAGTGTTCTTGTTAGACCAGAACAAGCAGATGCAATAGCATACTCCCTGTTTATCAAGTCGCCATGCTGTTCTGGCAGTTCTCCGATGATGGGACACCATGACGGTCTTGTTTTTATCCAAGTCATTTGCGGCACTTCTCTGCCGAAGGCGCCGCCTGTTGCTCTGCAAACCACACCGTCAGCGAAATCACAATCATAGCACCGCTTCGGCATCTCCATCCGCACAATAACTTCACTCATTCTGCCACCTCCGGCGCGTCATTTCTATCTCTGTTTTTTATCTCGACCGTACATATCGTGTCGTTCCTATTCCCTCCATGCGGCACGATAAGGATTCTTGTCATTTCAAACCCTCTGCTCTTTCCACACCCCATACTGTTCCATCCAAAACAAATCACTTTCCCGCCTTTTCTTACAATTCGAGCGATCTCATCCTTTGCCTTACTCCAAAATGTCATCCGTCCGTCCCACTTCAACGACCCGCTTATACCGTCGTAACACTCTCTTACTTGTCTCGGTGAATACGGTGGATCAAAAAGAACTCCATCAACGCTTTCCGTATCAAACTGTTTCAAAAAGTCTAATGCGTCCATATGATATTCCGCGTCGCTTTCGGGATTTAGGTCATTCCTTATTTTTGCTCGATCACTTTTCCCTGCAAACGGATCTATCCACAGACCATTTGTCATTTCTGCATCGAGCAAATCGCTTATTGGCTTAATGTTGAATGTCCACTTATTCGGCATGCTCCATATTCTTTCAATAATCATTTTTCCACCTCCGGCGCGTCAGGCAATTCATCAATCAGTTCTGCGTTAGTCATACCCTTGCCTCTTTATAGTTCGATTTCTCAAGGACATTAATCCTGTGCCACACGGCTTTCTCTGACCGCCCCATAGCCTCGGCGATCTCCTTGCACGTCATACCTTTGCGGCGCAAGCTGTGAAGAATCTCGCATTGCTCCTCTGTCCACTCTCCCTGAACAGGCTTGCGAACGCTGTCCGAATCAGCCCTTAGCCTGCTCATGTCCTCTTTCTTGAACCCAAGGCTCATGAGCTTCTCCTTAGTCTCGTGAACGCTCTTAACGTTCAGGTCGGCTATGATACGCACCTGATGGATCGGACACTTGCACTGCTTAAACATGATCCGTATTTCTTCGTCCGACATCTTCCACGTCTGTGACATTGTTCTCCTCCTTTAACTGCTCCTTAATGAACCGAGTGAACGTCATGCTCCGCTTCGGACGCTTGGCGTCCATTCTCTCTATATCTTCTTCCGTTAAAACTCTGATCTTATGTTTCACCTGCTTCATCTGTCTTTTTTCATCCTCTTGATCTTTGCTTTCTTTGCTGTCTCGATGATATAATCAACGGCCTTCTTATCTTGGCGCTCTTTCTCTCGGAGCAACCTTATGCGTTCCTTCTCCTTGATGAGCTTCTCGCAGGTGTCCTGACAAGCTCGATGTCTGTCAGGACAGTCCTTACAACCTATCCCTGTGCCGTACCCCGGCATCCGATTCCATCTCATTTCCCTGTACTTCCGAATCCGTTGCTTCCTCTGTCCGTGCGGATGCCGTAGTAATCGTCTTCTGTCGTTAGCACAACAGGCTCGTAGAAACACGGCTGAACGATAAGCTGCGCGATTTTCTCGCCTTTTCTAAACGAATACTTGTGTCCGCTTAGGTTGTACAGCTTGACAGCGATACTGCCGTTGTAACCTTCGTCTATGACCCCACCGCAAGCGACGATTCCGTGGTTCACATTCAGTCCGCTTTTGCTCTCGATCTTGCCGAAGGTTCTGTGCGGCAGCCGAACATGAACGCCTGTGTCTATGGTCTTGCTTCCTCCCTTGGCGAGAAGTGTGAAGTCGAACGGCGCGTACAGATCAAGCCCTGCATCCGTGCTGTGCGCTCTCGTCGGTGTTATCGCCCAAGGTTCAAGATATACCTTCATGCTTTTTCTCCTCCTGCTGCTTGTCTATCCACGTCACGCCAACCGCGAACGCCATCCATGCGTCTGCCGCGAATCCGTAAAAGAAATCGGGTTCTTTCCTCGTCCCTTTGCCGCTTGCCGTCTTTGCGAAACGGTCTATCAACGCCTGTCGGATGTTAGCGTCCTTCGCGTTCGCTCGTCCGCAGAGGTTCATCTTCTCTTCCTTACGGTAGACGAGGTGGAACGGAATGCCGCGTCGCTCTGCCTCTTGGATGAATCTTCCGATCCACACGCAGGTGTCGAATACGGTTGCTCCAACCGCCATGCCGTATGACGCGACCATCTCGATGACGAGGACGTCGTAGTCCCAATACTTCGTGGTATCGAGCAGTTCATTGTTCTCCTTCTTCCCGTGCAGGATCGGGTGATGGTTATCGCACATCATGCAATAGCCGCTGTCGATGTTGCCGGGATCAATCGCAAGAATTACCATGCTTGTCTCCTCCTTCATGCGTGGTCTGGGTCAATCGGTTTGACCGTGCCGTCTTTCATTCGTTGCACGAGATCGAACACTCGCTGCGCTCTTCGTTGTACATCGGAATCACTCTCCTGCGGAATCGGGTCTTGCGGATCAATCGTGTTCCGTTCGACAAGCTCCTTCACAGGGTCGCTTCCGCTTCCGAGCATCTCTCGTAACTGTGGCGGCAGCTTGCGGTTCTCTCGTTCCCGGCGAAGGAAGATGTCGTATTGCTTCAAAAAGCGTTCCCTTGCAAATTCAAGAGTCGAGCTTCCGATCTCGCATTGCGACCAATCCCGAAGCTGTTGCGGCGACCCAACAAGCTGTTGGCAGACAGGCGGCAGCTTCCCAAACTCCTTGACGTAATCGTAGGCGCTGTTCGATATCGCCGTGGCAACGCGTCCCCATGCTTTCTCTGCGGCTTCCAATTCGTCATTTCCGCCTTGCTCAAACTCCTTCGCATAGGCCGTAATGTCGGCGATCGTGGGAGCGAATACGCTTACCCTTGCGTGTTTCATGACGGCTTTCTTTGCGTTCTCGAAACTGATGTCGCTCAACATTCCCGTCCATGTGTCAATCATTTGTCTTGAGGAAGTCGAAAAAACCGTTTCCCGTGGATATAGGGTCGCTATGACCGCAAACATCTGAACCGTATCCTGTGCTGTCATCCTTAGCTACCTCCTGTTCGTACATTTCTCGGAGATGTGCGAGCCTGTCCATCGGCTTTACCACATCGTTCCATCGTTCACCATTCAGCCATGTAGCCGGGTTGGGAACATACCCCTCTCTCCAAGTCTTAGACTGTTTTTGTTGTTCGATCGCTTCGAGCATCGTGGTTAATAATTCTTGACTTGGCTTAATCTTCATCCATGCCCTTTGAGCATCTTTCTTTGCAACCTTCTTGGGATAAGCTAACCAAAACGTATCGAAGCTGTTAAGTACAGTAGTGTTACTTGAGTTCCTATCCTGAGTAGAGTCTTTAGTTACTTGGTTATTCTCTATGAAGGTGGTAGTAGAGTTACTTGAGTCCCTCCTCAGAGTAGAGTCTTTAGTTACTTGAGTATTAGAATTACTTGTTTCCCTTGATGTAGTAGGTATATATATATCTATATTATTATCTTCCCACTGGCTGCCACTGGTAGCGACTGGGTGCGACTGGTAGCGACTGGTAGCGTTTCGTAGATTCCGCTGACAGAGCGCGTCGTAGGATTTTCTCTGCTCATCAATAGCTTTTTTCACTGTACCCCACAGTATTCTCTCGCTTCCGCGAAGATCAGCGACCGTTCCATCTTTGGCATAGGCCAACATAGCTGTGAACAGTCTGCCGCGCTCCGCGTCGCCGAGGCTTTCCATGTTCTCGGAGAAATCGGTATCGATTTTCAGATACTTCATGTCCTGTACTCCTTTCTTGTCGGAATTGTCGGGGAGCAGGATCGTCTGCTCCCCTTACCGCTATCGTCTATCAATCGCCGAACGGTAGGTCTTCGGGGTTTATGTTCGTGAAGTCGTTCTGCTCGTGTGCCTTGTATTCTTCAGACGCCTTGATCCTGTCCTGAATCCAGTTCGGCAGCGTCTTCATCTGCTCCCATACATCGTCGCCGACGTCGAGGTCGAATGCGAAGATCGTCGTCTCGGCTTCCGCTACGGCAACGCCCTTCATGAGCTTGCTCACAGAGCCGACCGCGCTGTACTGCTTGCCGCTTGTCTTGCTCGTCTTATTGACGATCGTCAACATGCAGGTCTTATCGAGGATGTTGTGCAGGTCGAACGATTCGAGTTCTTCGTCTGTGAATCCGCGACCGCGCCAAGACTCGAGGATAGCGCGGAGCTTGGCCTTATCGTTGAGGCTCGCGGTATAGGTTGCGCTCATCACGCGAGGCTTGTCCTCTCCGTTGATCTCAAGGCGCTCCGTCGGGAGTTCCCACAGGATCATGACCTGTCGCTGATATTTCCCGGCGAGGTCATTCATTTGGTTGCCGAGGTCGATGATCTGAACGCAACGTGCGGGATACGTTCCTGCTTCGAGGGGTGCTGTGTTGCTGCTGTTGCTCTTAGCTGATACGGTTAACATGATTTTTCTCCTTTAGCTGATAGTTAGATTGTTCTTGGTGTTCACATAGCAGCCGTCGAGGGCTACGCCGTCATTAACGAGCTTTTTGATCCCGTTCTTATCAAATTTGATGGTGGTCTCGGTCGTTGCGAGGTCGTCGTGACCGATCGTGTGGAGCAATTCGACGAGCTTGTTCTCGTCAGTAATCTCAAGGCTCGTGCTCTTGCGGAAGGCCAACCGCGCTCTCGGTGTGTCGAGCTTTGTCTTCCCGGCAACCGTCATGCAGGAACGCATGTATTCCCGGATTCTGTCGCAGGCGTTTCTCTTGTATTTCGCCCGAGCCATAAGCCGCTTGGCTTCGTCCTCAAGGGCAACAGCTTCAGCGCCGAGGCTCTTGTATAGGCAGGCAATGTTTTCGAGCTTGATATCGAATTCCTGACTGATGGCGTCAAGCGTGTCGTAGATCGCCTGCTCGTCGGTAATCTCCTCGTCCGCAATCATGCGGCTGAACTCAGCGTAGGCGTCGCTGATCTCGTATAGTGTGGTTTTCATTTGGTCTCCTCCTTCGTTATCTTGTATCGAACGATGCGCTTCTTCGCACCGTTGGAATCGATGATGTCCTCCCAACTCTTCTCGACGATGTAGCCGAGCTTCTTCATGTCGCAGATACGACGTGTCGGGGACAGGATGCCGAGCTTATACACGGCGTCGAAATTGGTAATGCTGCCGTGCTCATCGGCGAATGCAATCATCTTGCGGACTTGTGTCATGAGGTCAGAAGTCATCGCCCTGCTCCTCCTCCGACGTCGCCTGTTCGAGCAGCTTCTTCAAGTCTTTGACGCGATCGTTCAGCCTCTTCACTTCGGCCTTGAGCGTCTCGTTCTGATCCTGTGCTTCCTTGAGCTTCTCTGCGACCTCGCCATATTTGTAAACGAGCGTCGAGTAGAAGTCCTGCATTGTGTCCGGATGTACCGGAAGGTAAGTGATGTTTGCCATTGCTTTTACTCCTCTGTTTTTTTATTTGTATTTGATCCCTTGCGGAAATCGGACTGTGCGATAATCATCTTGCAGACCTTCAGCATGGCCTTCAGACGGATGTTTTCGTCGTGTTCCATGTGGTAAAGCTCTTCCCACGCTTGAGCGCGTTTCTCGACTTTGCAATAAGCGTCCTCGCGGTAAACGCGATGCTCCCGGATCAGCTTCTCCTTGCGCTTTGCGTCAATGTACAATGTGCCGCAGATGGCAGCGGTCATGGTCAAGACCGACCCGACAATGTAGAGTTCCATATCTTCTTGCTCCTTTTGCTCTGATGTTGTAGGTTTTGTAGGTTCTGTAGGTTCTGTAGGTGTGGTGGGTTGTGTGGGTTCGTTCTTAGATTCGGTCATTCTCGACAGCTCTTCCAAGCTGATGCCAACGTCGGCGGCCTTGGCAGCCTTGTCTCCGATGAGCAGATACTCAGGAGTCGTATTGAGCGCTTCTGCCAACAGGCGGAGGCGTTTCAGCGGAATGTTGTCCACGATCCCGCTTTCATACTTGTGGATCGCTGACTTCTGTACGCCGATCTTTTCGGCAAGTTCTTCCATCGTTAGGTGCTCACGCTTTCGTAAGTGGTGAATCCTTTCTCCGATCGTCATCTTGTAGGTCTCGCTTTCTGTTTTTTGTAGGTCTTGGTTGATGTATCAATCGTACTGGGCAAAAAAAGAAGATGGCTTGATGTTCAAAGCGTCAAGAACCTTCAGCAACGTGCCGACGTTTGTGTCGAGAACCTTGCCGTTTTCGATGCGGCACACAGTACCGAGAGCCACGCCGCTTTTCTTGGCGAGGTCGCGCTGCGTCAGCAGTTTCATACGTCGCTCGTTTCTCAATATCATGCTCTAACCTCCTTCTCGGTTGATGCGTCAATCATATCACAATATGGCTGATATGTCAATCGCTTGACATATTATTCACAAAGAGTTAATATTTGGATGAGGGAGGTGAAGCGAATGACATTGCAGGAAGTGTTGAAGCGATATCTATATGAGCAGGGGATATCAGCAAGGGAATTCGGAAGGCGATGCGGATTTTCAAACACCTATGTTTCGGTGCTAATATCGGGTAAGAATCCCGGATCGAAGAAGGAATTGAAACCGACGGTTGAAACCTACGAGAAAATCGCAAAAGGCATGGGGATATCTGTGCAGGATTTGCTGTCGATGATTGGATTCAAAAGTGGCCTTATCGTTTCCGACAAAACTCCTTACAACCCGTTCTACGATGAGGACAACGATGCCTATGGCGACGATATTGAGTGGCGCAAGATGCACGGAGCTATTGACGATAACGAGAACCTGCGTCGGATCGTGACGATGTGTGTCGGCCTTGACGATGCGACACTAAAGCAGATCGCCGCTGTTATAGAGGTATTAATTAATAATGGGCAGAAAACCTAAGAAGCGTGGAAACGGCACGGGAAGCATCTACAAGCGGTCAGACCGGGAGGGCTATGTTGCCGAGGTTCGCATCGTAGACAACGGAAACATGCGGCGCATCCGACGCTCCTTCCCGACGAAGAAAGCTGCTGCGCTTGCTATCCCTTCGATGCGGCAGGAATTGATGACGGAATCTGTCGCCCGGAAGAGCATCAGTTTCCGCGATCTGATCGACAAACTCTTTGCGACAGAATGGTACAAGCAGCTATCTTCCGAGAAGCAAACTGCTTACAAAATAGCGGTCAATAAATGCTCTTCACTGATGACGCTCTCAGACGTCCGTAGAGCCGATTTTGAGACGCTACAGGGAATCATAAGGGGAATGACGTTCTACCCCGCTCGTGACGTCCGTGCAGTGTTAAACAAGGCGTTTGAATTAGCCATGCGGATGGACTGTCTCGAACGTAACCAAGCGCCCTTGTTAGAGTTGCCAAAAATGCCGCAAGCGAAGAACTCGGCATTCACAGATGAGCAGGTGCAGATGATCGAACAATGTCACGATCCGTTCGTGCCGTACATCCTGCTGATGATCTACATGGGGTTGCGCCCGGTCGAGCTTCGCGGAATGACGGTAGAGGACGTGCATCTTGACGAACGATACACGGACGGCGGGCGGAAGACAGCGAAAGGTGTGCCGATCGCAATCTTCGACGATGCGCTGCCGATCCTGCGGACGATGTGCGAAGAGGCAAAGACCGGGAAACTGTGCAGGATGTCCGAGGACGAATTCTATACGGCCTTCTACCGCTGCCTTGCGGCAGCAGGAGTACAGGACGAACAGAATCATACACTGACACCGTATTCTTGTCGGCATACGTTCGTGACGAGGTTGACGCGGCAGGGTGTGCCTCAGGCAATGATACAAAAGGCCGCACGTCATACATCCTACAAGACGACGCAAAGGTACACGCATCTTGATATAACCGACGTGCTCGATGCGGTCAACAAGCATTAACTTTCCTGCTCCCCTTTTAGGGGAGTCCTTTTTTGTTTAGGGGAATCGCGCAAAAATGGTGGGCAATAGGCGAAAGATAGGTGCTGTTGGTTGGTGGGCAATAGGGTGGGCAATAGAATATTGTATTTTAATTAATGTATTATTATTATGTTAACAAATTCGGACAAGAGACAAAGAAAAATGCCCTAAAATCGGGCATTTTTTGATGTTTGGCGCGGAAGGAGAGATTCGAACTCTCGCACCGGTCAACCCAGTCTACTCCCTTAGCAGGGGAGCAAAAACCCAGTATTTTAGGGCTTTTTTCGGTCTTGGTGGGCAATTCGTGGGCAATAGAAGAAACAAAAAGAGCAGCTTATTTGCTGCTCTCGATATCCCTTCGGATAAGCTCCTTGATATATCCCTGCATGCTTGGCTGCTGCTTCAGATGCTCGATGATGTCGGCATCTGTGCTGTTCTGTAGCTTCAACCCGATGAACGTTGTGTTTGCCTTCGTCCATGCTTTACGTGCTTCAGTTTCGGTCATACTTAAACCCTCCTTTAACCCATTCTATCATGGCAGGATTCGTTCGTCAACCGATCCAAGCGAAATGCTCGTAAGATTGACCGTCGAGGTCGATCCATATCCGCAGATCATAGCCCTGCTGCTCGACGTCGGGATCGCCGAATTCGACGATGCACATCTCGGAGTCTTCGATCGCGTGACGGATGCCGTCGATGCGACCGAGCACGAACGATGCGACGATGGCGATGGTGGCGACGATGATCGCCGCGATGATGAAAACCTTCTTCATGATCCTGCCCTCCTTAAGCATTGAGTCTATACCATGCGCTCATCGCGCTGCGCTCGTTTTTGTAGAGCTTACGAACGATGCGCTTGCCGCCTGCGCTGACGGACAGCAGAGCGCTGCCGTCGGCCTTGATGGTGATACTTCCGGTCGCACCGGAAGAGAAGTCTTTGAGATAGCGCTTCATGCTTTCTTCCTCCTCTTGGCGCCCTTCTTGGGTTCGGGGTAGGGGATAAATTCCTCTTCCCCTTCGATGATGCTGTACGATGACCGAAGCAGGTAATGCGTCTCCTGCTCTTGATAGGCTCGGATCAGGGCGACGGCAAGCTCATGAGTGGACGCGCTGCCGATCTCGGTGCTGTCTTTGAAGCAATGGAATCTTGTCATAGTTGTGAACCTCCTGTGTATATATTGATCTTGTTAAGGGAAGGGAGCAGGTCACGCCTGCTCGCCTTCCGCGTCAGCGGTTTCGATATCGCCGTAGATATAGGCGACGGCCTTCTCAGCTTTGGACGCCGCGCTTACGACCATCTTCGGGTCGTTGCGCAAGCTCTTGAGCCAAGACTGGATGTAGGCAACGCTGTTCCGGAAGCTGTTGTCAGTGGCGATGCCGAGCGAATGACAGATGCTCGCCGCGCCGATCTCGGCGACAAGCTCCTCTTTGCTGTAGTCCTGCGAACCGAAGCGATGGGAGACCTGCTTCGAAAAACGGTCAAGGCGATTGCTGTGTCCGGTGCTGTGCGTCGCTTCGTGGAATGCGGTGCTGTAATACTCAGCAGCGTACTTGAATTGGCGGATGCATGGGAGGTTTATCAGATCGAGCGCGGGGCTGTAATAGGCTTCGTCAGAGACCTTGTCGGCAACGAGCTTGATGCCTTCGCGATTGATGTAGGAGTTAAGCAGATCATCAGCTTCGGGGATAGCGTCGGCATGGTCAGCAGGAATCTTAATAGTTTGTGGTTGCGTTACCTTGTCCCACTTGGCCTTGATGCCGATGCAGTCATCGATGTGAAACACACCGTAATAGCGAAGGAAGGGAATCAGTTTCTTAACGGGCTTGCCGTTATCATCGAGGATGACGTTGCCCTGCTCATCGACGGCGTCGACGGGAAGCTGCTTCCAGAAGCAGACGATCTGCTGCTTCGCGCCCTTGCGGATCGAACCGCCTTCCGCTTGGCACTGCTTGAAGGTAAGATATTCGCCCGCACGACCAAGCATAAGCTGATTGATCATGCTGTACGGTTTTCCGGTGACGTGCGAAACCGCACGAGCGCTGATGCGGATGCTTCCGCCTTGGCGGGAATACCCGACCCAAGGCTTATTCCACGGAATGATACCCTGCTGTAATTGGTCGATGATGCGATCGGTAACGATCTGATAAACGTTGTTGCTCATTTTTTTGCTCCTTTCGTTGTGGGTTAAACCCTTGCTATGCCCATAATATAGCAGGGGTTTAACCCTTTGTCAACCCCCTTTTTTCGAAAAAGTGAAAAAATTTTTTATTGCCGATGCTGCGCCGAACCGAAGACCGGAAGACGTCTTGTCAAGTAAGAATTTCGTAATCCCAAAATTGTTGCAGTTTTTCCCAAGAAAAACGTGCTAAAGTGATACAGTCGAAAGATGTATAGAGATCGTGACGTTCTCGAAGTACAGAAAGAGAAAAGAGAAAAGTAAGCAAAAGAGAAATAGAGAAAGAGTAGAGCTTTTATATCTATATCTCTTTTTTAGTTTAGTTTAGTTAAGTCCTTTAAGGGAAGGAGGAATACAGTATGCTTACAAGACCCTGTAAATTACAAGACCCTGTTAAGGTTCAAGCTATTGTAGATGCTTATTTTGCTGACAGAGAAGAACAGCAGGAAGTAAGAGAATTAAAAAACGGTGACAAGCGTATCTATCGTAAACCTCCAAGCATTTGGTCTTTATCCAAGAAGCTTGGTATTACTGACGATTGCTTTCGTGAATATATCAGTGAAGATGCAGAAAACAACGAAGCGTATAACAAAGAGATAATTGCCATCTTACGTGACGCGAAGCAAAGAATCATTGATGAGTTATACGAAGGTGTTGCTTGTGGTTATTGGACGGAAAAGATCATTCTTGCACAGCTTCAGAAGTTTGGAGTTATTGGAGATACTGACGATCATCAAGTGAAAGTGGTTATACAGGGTTCAAACTCGTGGAGTGAATGAGTATTTTATACAGTCTATGCAGTGATATTCATTGCATTATACGCTGTTTATGCAGGAATAGAGTGGTAACTATTCGTTAAATAGCTGTTTAACGAATAGTTGTTCTTTGTTCTTTGTTTGTTCTTCTTTGTTTTTCTTTTGTTTTTCTTCCCGGAAAGATTATTTTATAGTCTATACTGGGGGTCGAAAAATGACAGAAAAAGGGTCTATTTGGTTGAAAGGCAGACTGGTTCCATCCACCTCCTCGGAAACGTAATAGCCCACTTACGGAAGATTCCTACACTCTACAAAACCTTACTTCGCTTTCGTTTACAACACAGAGCAACTTAACGGTTGCTCTTTTTGTTTGCCGTGTTTTCCCTGTTGCACGGCAATAGCAGTTACGGTACAGGTTTGCATCTTGGGTTTTTTGCTTTCTGTTTTTTTCCCAACACTCCTCCTTCCTGTACCGTAGCTGCCACACATGGAGGAGTATATAAGCATGGCAAAAACATTGGAGCTTAAAGGCACTCCGAACCCGAAGCAAATACAGTTCTTTGAGGCAAGGGCAGGACACATTGCTTACGGAGGAGCAAGAGGCGGCGGTAAGTCTTGGGCGATGCGAAGGAAGTTCGTGTTGCTTGCTCTGCGGTATTCGGGGCTTAAACTGCTTCTCTTGAGACGGACGTTCCCCGAACTGGAAGGCAACCACATCATTCCGCTTCGGGGGGAGTTGGACGGCTTTGCGAGGTACTCTACGGAAAAGCGGATGTTCACTTTCCCGAACGGCTCTATTATCAAGCTCGGCTACTGCGATACGGATGCAGACGTCTACCAGTATCAGGGACAGGAATACGACGTTATCGGCTTCGAGGAAGCGACACAGTTTACCGAGTTTCAGATGCAGTACATCTCTACGTCCAACCGTACAACAAGGACGGACTTCTCGCCGAGAATCTATTACACCTGTAACCCCGGCGGCGTAGGGCATAACTACATCAAGCGGCTGTTCATTGAACGGCGCTTCACGGAGTACGAGAACCCCGACGATTATGTGTTTATCTCTGCAAGGGTATCCGACAATACAGCTCTTATGGAGGCTGATCCCGGCTACGTCAAGACGTTGCAGAGCCTTCCCGAACACCTGCGGAAGGCTTACCTCGACGGCGATTGGGATACGGTCGAAGGACAGTATTTCAGCGAGTTTGACCGCACCCGTCACGTTATTGCGCCCTTCCCCATCCCTGACGGTTGGCGTAAGTTCCGCGCTATGGACTGGGGCTATCACGATCCCTGTGCGGTTCTGTGGTTTGCTGTTTCTCCTGACAGGCACATCTATGTGTACCGGGAGTATTACAACAACAAGACGATGGCGTCGGACGTTGCAAAGGAAGTCCTGAAGATGACAGGACGCGAGAGGATCGATTACATGGTCGCTTCTCCCGACGCTTGGCAGGAAAGAGGCCTTGCTTCCGGGATGCACGGCGAGAGCATTGCGCAGACGTTCCTCCTCGAAGGCGTCCCGATGATCCCCGCCGACAACAGCCGCATCAGCGGTTGGAACAGAGTCCGGGAGAACTTGGCAGACCATCCTGACGGCAAGCCGTACATGATGATCTTCGATACCTGTTACAACCTCATTCGGACGTTGCCTCTGCTCACATACGGCAAGATCAGCACGAAGAAGTTTGAGGATGTTTCCGACGGCTGTGAAGACCATGCTCCCGAAGCTCTGCGCTACGGCTTGATGTCAAGACCGTCCCCGATCATGGAGGCGGAGAAGATTGCGCCGCACCGAGCCGTTTACGATCCGTTCTCCGTGCCTAAGAGACGCGTTGAGGGCGGATTTTTTAATCTTTGATTTCCGAGGTATCTATCATGTCTGAAGAAGTGAAAGTCAGCCAGTACGGGATTACCGAATGTGCCGACAATATAACGACCATCATGGAGGGCTTGTATAAGCCGCATCCTGTTTGCGTCGAAGGCGAAGACCCGTTCGTTGCCGCGATCTACGGCCTGTTCGGGCGGTACTTTACGGAGAAGTATGCTACGGAGTGGAATCGTCTTGACGACAACAGCCGCATCTACAACGGCAATCATTGGCACGATTTCGGCGACAAGGAAAAGAACAAGAAGCTCCCGAAGCCGAACATTCCGACGCTGACATCCGCTATCGAGAACCTCAAAGCGGATTACAACGACGAGTACCCCGAAGCGGTCGTCGTCAAGGAATCCGTTCACAGCGAACTTCTCGCCAAGGTTCTTACCATCATCATCCGACAGGAGCTTGATACAGCAGGCTTCGAGGTCGAGTACGGCTCTATCGTACAGGACATTCTGCAAGACGGTTGGGGCTGTTGGGAAGTCGGCTACGATCCTGACGCCAATCAGGGCATGGGCGGCGCGTACATCCGCACTATCATGAACAAGAACTTCCTGTGCGACCCTGCCGTCAAGGATTTGCAGGACGGTCGTGCCTGCTTCAAGATCGACATGAAGCCGCGATACTGGTTCAAGCAGAGATACCCGGAACAGTACCCGTACATGAAGGATGACCGCGAGTACATCCAGTTCAATCACGAAACCATTACTGACGCCGACAACAACATGGCTGACAGCACGTTCGCTCTCATCGAGATGTGGGTGCGCGAGTACGACCCGAAGACCATGCGGCACAAGGTTCACTTTGCGAAGGTCGCCGGGCATCAGCTCCTTGAGCTGTCTACGGAACAATACCCGGACGGCTATTACGCTCACGGCATGTACCCGTTCATCGTAACGCCTCTGTTCCCTCAGCGCGGCACGGAGCTTGGCATTGGCTTGGTCGATATGTTCAAAGACCCGCAACGGTTCTCGGACAAGACCTTGCAGATCATCCTGACGAACCTTTACCGTGCGGCAAAGCCTGTCATGGTATTGGACGAGGCTTATCTCGTAGACCCGACGGACGCGCTCGACATGGACAAGGAAGTCATCCGCGTTCACGGCAATGTTCAGCAGGCTTACTCTTGGCAACAGCCTCAGCCGCTTCCGAACACTTCGTTCAGTGTTGTCGATTACCTTACGGGCATGATTAAGAACGAAAGCGGCACGAACGACCAAAGCCGTGGACAGACATCCGCAGGCGTTACGGCGGCTTCCGCTATCACCGCCCTGCAAGAGATGTCTACGAAGCGTTCCCGAATGGGTGCGCAGCGTTTGCACTTTTCGTTCCGCAAGGCTGTCACTATGATGCTTTCCGTCGTGCAGGAGAAGCAGATCGTTCCCCGCGTTGTCGAGGTTACGGTAGCAGGCGAACCTATTGCCGTGTCGTTCGATGGCGAATGGGTACGCGATCAGCTCAAGAAACTTGGCAACGGTACGCCTATCGTTCCGTTCGTGACGGTCAAATCCGCCCGCCAAACCCGCTACTCGAAGATGATGCACAACGAGCTTGTCATTCAGATGATGCAGGCAACGCAAGGCTCTACCGATCCCGTGCTCATGTTCGAGGCGTTCGAGTACGACGAGAAGGAAGCGATTCTTGACACCATCCGCAAGGCACAGCGCGGCGGTATGCTCAACCTCACCAAACAGGTCGAGGAGCAGTCGCAGATGATTCAGCAGTTGTCCGAACAGCTTTCGCAGTATAAGCAGGCTATGGCTTCTGCCGAAGCCAACATGAAACAGATGGCGGCACAGCAGGCGCAACAGGCGCAGGCGAACATCGACGCTCAACAGGAGCAGATGGCTGAAGGCGTCGAAGGTTTGAGTGCCGACAATATGCAGTAAACAGTTATTTTGGTGACGCCGACCATAACGGGCGAGAAAAAGGAGAAGTATGGATTACGAAACCACGGTCGATGTGAACGTACCCGAAGTCCCGGAAGTGGACACACAGGCAGCCGACGTGCCTGCTGTGGGTAGTGATGAACCTGCTGTTGAAGAAGTTTCGGCGGCGTCTTTCTTAGAGGATCAGGGGGAAACGGTCGATACACCTGCTGCCGACGAGCAGAAACCCAAGATCACGAATCAGAAGGACTTCGATACCGCCCTTAACAAACGGCTGTCTGCGGAGAACAACAAGGGGTACAACAGAGCGCGGAACGAGATGATGAACTCGCCCGAGATGCAGTACCTCAACGCTATCCTCGACGACAGAGCCGCAGAGAAGGGCATTACTCGTGAGCAGGCGCTCGCGGAACTCAACAGCGAACGTATCAAGGCAAAAGCGCAGGCTTACAAAGCCAACCCTGAACTCATGTACATGGACATGATGATGGGGCGTATGCCGAATATGCAAACACAGCAACAGCCTTCCACAGGCTACGCGTCCGTCAACGAGATTGCCACGCAGATGGCTGAAGCCATTCGCGCGAATGAAATCCCGGAAGGATTCGACGTACAGCATCCCGACAACGACTTCTTCGAATCGGCAAGTCAGTTCGGCGTCAAAGCCGCGCTCCGCATTTGGAAAGCCGAACATGCGGGACAGCTCAAGGCACAGGACATTGCGAACGAGCTTCAGCGCAGGCAGAAAGCCCCGAAGCCGATGTCGCCTTCGTCTGCGAATCCCGCGACGCCTGCACCTCCGAACTATGCGGAGATGTCCTCTGAGCAGTTCCGAAAGATCGAGGAGCAGATCAAACGCGCAGCCATGAATGGAAAGCGGGTGCGTCTCGACTAAATAAAATTCATAAGGAGATAAGAACATGCCTGTTCAGACTACTATCAACACCGCAGCTACCGCTACGTACCTCAACAAAACGTTCTATGATCGCAAGCTCCTTGAGATTGCGAAGACCAAGTTCGTGTTCAACCAGTTCGCGCAGAAGCGCCCGATCCCGCGCAACAACGGCAAGTCCGTCGAGTTCCGCCGCTTCAACCTGTTCACGCCGAACCTCACCACCAATAAGCTGACCGAAGGCGTTACGCCGAACAGCCAGTCCATCAGCCAGTCCAAGGTCGATGCGACCGTCGAACAGTACGGCGCATACGTCGAGGTTTCCGACCTGCTCGATATGACCGCCTACGATCCGCTGACCGCGAACATGGTAGAACTGCTCGGCGAACAGATGGGTACGCTCATCGACTGGATCGACCGTGACGCTCTCGTTGCGGGTGCTTCCGACCAGTTCGCCAACGGTCGTGCGTCCATTGCGACCATCACCGCTACCGATAAGCTGACCATCGACGAAATCCGTAAGGCCGTCCGTACCTTGAAGAAGAACAAGGCGCGTATGTTCGGCGGTGGTCGTAAGCCGCACTTCGTCTGCATCTGCTCCCCGGATGCCACCTATGACCTTCAGGGCGACCAGCTGTGGCAGGACGTTTCCAAGTACAGCAACGCGGAAGCGATTTATTCCGGTGAAATCGGTCGTATGTTCGGCGTAGTCTTCGTCGAGTCCACCGAAGCGAAGGTCACGCCTGTCGGTACTGACGGTGCTACCGTTCCTGTCCATCACTCCATCGTTCTCGGCGCTGACGCCTACGGCGACGTGGACGTTGACGGCAGCGGCGCTATCCAGTCCATCATCAAGCCTGCGGGTTCGGGCGGCACGACCGATCCTCTCGATCAGCGTTCCACCATCGCGGCGAAGATCATGGGTTACACCTCTGTTGTCCTCAATTCCCTGTGGATCGTGGACATTCAGCATGCGGTTTCCGCGTAATCGACCCTATATGAGAGGGGAGTAAAAGCTCCCCTCTCTCTTAATTCAAAAAGGAGGAGCAATATGCCTACTGCAAAGAAAACTGCGGCGAAGAAGACCGCACCGAAAACTGTTGTGAAAGAAACCGTGAAAGAAGTTGTGAACGAAACCGTCCCCGCGCCTGCCCCCGTAGACATCGGCGAAGCGGTCGAGAAGGACACGCTCGAACGTATCGCGCAGGAAGAAACGAAGACCATCATCATCCCCCGCGATCCGCGCTTCCCGAAGGAAGACCAGTTTTGGGAATACTGCATCAACGGCGTTATCTACCGTTATCGGCGCGGTGTGCCGCAGGAAGTTCCTGCAACGATCTACGACTCTGTTGTCCGCAAACTGCGGATGCAGGAAGAATCTGCTGTCGTTATCGCGGAGTACGGCGGAAGCGGCAAGAAACTGAACTAAGGAGAACCTTACATGAATTTGCACGAAATCATTTCTCAAGCCCTGCTGATCCTTGGACTTGGCTCTCAGGCGCACGTCTTAGACGCCTACGCGGACGAGTTCAAGATGTACGCGAACGAAGCTGTCAAGCAGATTTCGCGCAAGTTCAGGCAGACGCGGACGGACATCGTTCAGCTGTCGGAGAATCAGGAGTTTGATGTCAGCGCCCTGTCGCACGTCTGTGCGAAAGTGTGCGTCATCCAAGACGAAAATGGGATTCCTCTCCATTGGATGCAGTCGTCCTACGGCTCGGGGCTTATCCACGTTTCCCTTCCCGTCTACGTGATCGAGGCAGACGATGAGCCTGCCTCTGTTCGCGTGACCTATGAGTTCTACCCGAAGAAACTGGAACTGGACGCGGACATCCCCGAACTTCCCGAATTTGCTCACGATCCGATTCCGTACTATATCGCAGCACAACATAAGTTCCGTCAGGACGGCTCTGCGTCGGCTATGGGGCAATATCAGTTGGCTGAGTTCAACCGCATGGTCGCCGATTTGCCTGTGCCTTCGTATGGCGAACGCGCGAGCTATAAACTGCATAACTGGAATCGGGGGCTGATATAAGTGTACATCACAAAACTCGCGGAGTTCTTCGGAATCCAACAGCAGAAGGACGGTACGCTACTCAACATCGGAACGGCTCGTGAATCCGTGAACATGGAAACGGCTGACGGCAACCTTACCGTAGCCGAAGACTTCGACACCGTCGTCGAAGCACCGTCCACCGTAGACGGTGAAACGTGGAAGGCGCTGTTCGGCTTCGAGCGCGTCACAAGCGGAAGCATCCTTATCGCCTGCTCGACGCACAAGATCATGTTTCACACGGATGGCACGACATGGCAGGAGATTCTGACGTTTGAGTCGCCGAGCGACAATGTATCGTTCGACGCACAGCTCGCCCGGATTTGGAACACGGACTATATCCTTATTGCGACAGGCATCACGCCTATCGTGAAGATTCCGATTGATGAGCTTGTTGTAGGCAACCCGTCTTACTCTTGGTTCGGCTCGGACGTGTACTACCTTAACGAGCCTATCGCTATCACGAACGTCGATACCACGGACATCAAGAACAGCATTATCACAGTAAGCGGCAATGCGCTGTCCGAAACGGAAAGCCCTGAGACGCGGATGCGAGCACTTGTCTACGGTGTCTATATCATGGACGGACAGAACGTGAAGTACCTTCTGTACCCCGACCTTGTCGAAGGGATTTCCTCGGACGGCTCGCAGATCACGCTCGACCTTACCGGGTGTACCGTCACAACGAGCAACACCATTCAGCTTCGCGGCGGCGTGTCTGACAAGAAGGTCGGAAGCCTCGAACTGTACCATGACCGTCTTTGGATCGCAGGCGATCCCGAAAACATCTCCCGGCTGTACTGGTCTTGCGCGGCAGGCGAAGGCAGAACCATCGAGGATTGGGTGTCCGACGATTACTACGAGGACGCTTCAGGCGGTCATGTTGATGTCGGCGTTGCAGATGGCGATAAGATCGTCGCGCTGAAGGCTCTGTCCGATTGCATCCTCATCTTCAAGGTCAATTCGGTTTGGCGTCTGTACGGCGACCGTCCGAGCAATTATACGCTTGAGCGCATCAGCGACGAGGTCGGCGCTTTGGATGACAGCGAGATCATCACGCGGTACGGCATCCCGTACTGGCTGTCCAAAGACGGCATTTACTTCTCAGATTCGTCTACTTGCCGCTATACGGACGGTGAGGTCAACTACCTTGCCGAGCTTTTCAAAGGCGTCGAGCGCAGCGTGAGGCGAAGCGCCTGCTCCGTCCCCTCCCTTCGCCGCATGTTCTTCAACGTTCACAGCAACGAGATCGGGGACTTCATCCTGAGCCGCGACCTTGCGACTGGTTCGTACCTTACCTTCAACGGCGCTGAGTTTGTAGACCTTTGCGAAGTGGACGGCGTTCCGCTGTTCATGACATCGGACGGTGCCGTGCTGAAGCGCGGGGACAATACGCCTATGCTTCACTCGCATGACGGCGAACCGCTTGAAGCGAGGTGGGTGTCACAGCTTATGGAGCTGTCGAACCTCACGGACAAGAAGCAATGCCGCATGTTGTTCTTTAGGGCATCGGGTGGCAGAATCAACATTAAGATACACTCCGACCTCGGAGACATGGAAACGTATGTCACACCTGTCGAAATGCGGACGAACGTGATTGCTCTGCCTGTCGCTATGGCAGAGGCGCGATATATGCAGTTCACCATATCCAACGTCAACGGCAGCCGATTCAAGATCGAGGGCGGCATAAGCATCTGCTACGAGAAGCAGTACGAGGTGTGACATGGATAACATACCGATTGACGTTGTACGGCTTGCCGACTCAAGCGACGAGCCGTACAACAAATACAAGAAGACGAACGAGGACAGGCTAAACGCGAATTTCAGGCGGCTGAAGGAAGCTTCCGAACAGAACGAGAGCGACGTAGCCAAGCATGAAGCCGCATTGCGGAAACTGCTCACAGCGACATCGACCACGCCGACATCATCTCATACCATTACGCAAGCCACGGTCAATACGTTTGGCTTGTCTGGTGCTACCATCACGGAAGTGAACGCTGTTGTGCTCTTAACCACAGCGGCATCGAACGGTTCTGTTCTGTTGAGCGGCTTGCCTAAAGCAAAATACGGCACGTATTATTTGGCATTTTGCGGCGGCGATGCGAACGGCACAACGTATGCGTTAAAGTACGGCAATCAAAGCGATTACGCCGATATCCAGTCTGCACAATCTATCGCAAGCGGCACAACCGTTCGTATGCACCTTGTTTATTTCTCAATGTAGCCGGGGGTATTATATGGCTGTACCGACTTATTATGCACGATTGACTTACAATGCCAATGGTGGAAGCGGCGCACCGGGAGCGCAGACATTGTCCACAGGCATGCCAAGCGAAGGCATTGCCTTTACGATCAGTTCGACACGTCCGTCTCGTGCCGCGTATGTGTTCAAAGGGTGGTCGTTCAGTTCGAGCGCGTCTTCCCCGTCTTATTATCCGGGCGGATCAATCACTCTTGCCGCATCAGCTACGGATGGCGGCATACAGTCATATACGCTGTACGCTGTTTGGGAACACGCTACCGCTTACGTCTATTACAATGCAAACGGCGGAAGCGGAGCGCCGTCTACGCAAAGCCATTGGGCGGGCTATTCCGTAACGCTGTCAACAACGACTCCCGCAAGAACCGGGTATCGGTTCTTAGGATGGGCTGATTCGAGCACGGCTACGTCTGCGGCATATCAGCCCGGAGGAAAGTACGCGTTGTACTCCACCGTCACTCTATACGCTGTTTGGGAACGCTTGAC
>Ga0326512_10001081_pt1 | contig 22026 bp, 18 predicted proteins | sample 1_2617_0518_D_FD_203652 | JGI IMG/M metagenome (GOLD analysis project Ga0326512, IMG submission 203652) | Bovine rumen microbial communities from UC Davis, California, United States - 1_2617_0518 | ecosystem: Host-associated > Mammals > Digestive system > Stomach > Rumen | place: USA... | reverse complement strand
TGGTTTTCAGCGAAAATTCACTAAATTTGCGTTCAAATCAATAAACATTGGGATGAAAGATTTAAATCGATTAAAAGTTGTCCTCGTTGAGAAGAAGAAAACCAGCAAGTGGTTGGCTGAACAGTTGGGGAAAAACCCATCAACGGTAAGCAAGTGGTGTACAAACTCTGCACAGCCCGATTTGCAGACTCTCGACAAGATTGCCGAGTTGTTACAGTGTGACACAAGAGCATTAATAACTAGTCATTTGGAAACTGAACGTTATGATCAATATTCGCAAGCTTGAAGCAGAGTTATGGGAGTCGGCTGACCTGCTCCGTCAGGGCAGTAAGTTGACCAGCAGTCAGTATTGTATGCCTGTACTGGCATTGCTGTTCCTGCGCTATGCTTATAGCCGATACAAGATGGTAGAGGCAGAGATATTACAGAGTCGTCCTATGCGTGGCGGGCGTGTGATGCCCGTGGAGCCAAGCGATTTTGCGGCTAAAAGTGCGCTCTACCTACCCAAAGAAGCACAATTCGATTACTTAGTGAACCTGCCCGATAATATCATTTCAGCAGGATTGAAGAGCAAGGACGGTCACGACATTAATTCATTAGGCGAAGCCGTAAACAATGCCATGCAGTTGGTGGAAGACCAGAGTGAGCAACTGACGGGCGTACTGCCTAAGACCTACACCAGCTTTGCCGATGACCTGCTACGCGAGTTGCTACGCATCTTCAACAATAAGACTATCGACGAAGTAGGTGGTGATGTCATTGGGCGTATCTATGAGTACTTCCTCTCTAAGTTTGCCAAGGCTGTAGCCAGTGATGACGGTGTATTCTTCACCCCTAAGTCGTTGGTAAAGATGTTGGTGAACGTTCTGGAACCCAAGCAGGGCGTTATGCTCGATCCCGCCTGTGGTAGTGGTGGTATGTTTGTACAAACTGGCGATTTCGTAAATGCTGCTGGCATGAATGCCAACACCAGCATGACCTTTTTCGGCCAAGAGAAGGTGGAATACAATGCACAGCTTTGTCTGATGAATATGGCTGTTCACGGCTTGAATGGACGTATTATCTCTGGTGATGAAGCCAATTCTTTCTACCACGATGCCCACAATCTCGCTGGAAAATGCGACTATGTGATGGCCAATCCACCTTTCAATGTCGATAAGGTAAAGGCAGATTCGGCTTCAGCCGCTGGCCGTCTGCCCTTTGGCTTGCCGGGCGTGAATGCCAAGACAAAGGAGGTTGGCAATGCCAACTATCTTTGGATAAGCTATTTCTATGCTTACCTGAACGACCACGGACGTGCTGGTTTTGTGATGGCCAGTTCGGCTACCGACAGTGCCAACAAAGACCGGGACATCCGTGAAAAGCTGGTACGCACAGGCGATGTGGACGTAATGGTGAGCGTTGGCAACAACTTCTTCTATACCCTTTCCTTGCCCTGTTCGCTCTGGTTCTTCGACAGGAACAAGAACGAAGAGATACGCGACAAGGTGCTCTTTATCGATGCCCGCAACTACTATACAGTGGTTGATCGCACATTGAACGAGTGGACGGAATGGCAACTTCGTAACCTGCAGGCCATAGTACATTTGTATCGTGGCGAGACAGATAAGTACAAGTCGCTTTTAACCGACTACGACAAAGCGATAGATGAAGCGGTAGCTGGTTTAGAAGAACAAGGCAAGCCCTTCAGCGACCTCATTGACGAAGATACACTTGGACATTTTGGGGGACTCATGGGATGGATCGGTAATGCCGGGCATGACTATAACGAACTTCGCCAGAGAATCAACGACCAAATTCAACAGACCAAATCCTGCATTAAGGCAGCAGAAAGCCAGATAGAGAAACGCAAGGTGAAAGCCATGCGCTTAGCTGGAGAAGCATTTTGTGATGTACTTGCAGATATGCTTGCTATTGTCAATGAACATGACTGGCTTGTTTCTAAGTTCGGTGAAGACGGCAAGTATGAGAATGTTCTGGGACTCTGCAAGATTGCCACCATTCAGGAGATTGAGGAAAAGAACTACTCTCTGACTCCTGGTGCCTACGTTGGTGTGGCTGAACAGGAAGATGACGGAGTGGATTTCCATGAGCGCATGAACGAGATTCATGCTGAGTTGGCGAAACTGAATCAGGAGGCCAACGTATTGATGGACGAGATTCAAAAAGCATGGAAGGAATTGAAATGAACGAAATAGAGAAGAACAACCAGATTATCGAAGCGAGAGCCGAACAACTGGCCAATCGCATCGAGGCATTAGTTGTTGAAGCACGAAAGAAAATCACTTCAACAGTCAATGTTGCTATGGTTTACACCAATTATGAAATAGGACGGTACATTGTTGAAGACGAACAAGGCGGGAAAATTCGGGCCGAATATGGAAAAGGAGTGCTTAACGCTGTTTCTGCAAGGCTGACTGCCAGACTCGGAAAAGGATGGTCGGTGGAAAACCTTACTTCAATGCGTAAGTTCTATGTCCTATATTCAAAAACCGTAACCAGTGGTTACGAAATTCAAGGAACAGAAATCCAAACCACTGGCTTGGAAGCACAAGACGAAAATCGTAACCACCGGTTACGAAATCATCAATTCATTCTTCCCTGGACTCATTATCTGATACTTACGCATGTCTCTGACCCCGAGGCTCGCAGTTTCTATGAAATAGAGGCGTCTAAGCAGCAGTGGAGCAAACGTCAACTGCAACGGCAGATAGGTAGCGGACTCTATGAACGACTTGCACTGAGCAGAGACAAGGACGAAGTGATGCGACTGGCTACTGAAGGACAAGTAGTTGAAAAACCATCAGACATCATTAAAGATCCACTTGTCCTGGAGTTTTGTGGTTTGAAGCCTGATGCTTCTTATAGCGAGACAGACCTTGAAAGTGCCATTATCAGTCGCTTGCAAGACTTCCTGCTGGAGATGGGAAAAGGATTCCTTTTTGAAGCACGACAGAAGCGATTCACTTTTGAAGAGCGTCATTTTTATATTGATCTTGTACTATATAACAGGTTGCTGCAAGCGTACTGTCTCGTGGACTTGAAGATGGATGACCTCACCCATCAGGACTTGGGACAGATGCAAATGTACGTCAACTATTATGACCGATATGTAAAGGAAGATTTTGAAAAGCCTACCATTGGAATCCTTCTTTGTGAGCGCAAGAACGATGCCCTTGTAGAACTCACATTGCCAAAGGATGCCAACATCTATGCTCAGCAATATGCTCTTTGTCTGCCTGACAAAGCCTTGCTTCAACAGAAACTGCGTGAATGGATTGCAGAATTTAAGGAAAAGGAGGACGTGGAATGAGTAAATGGCAGAAGTTGAAGTTAGGCGAACTTTATGAAGTTCACAACGGGCTATCCAAAGGAAGAGATTTCTTTGGAAGTGGCTACCCATTCCTGACTTTTTCTACCGTATTCAACAATTGGTTCCTGCCTAAAGAGCTAGATTCATTGGTACAATCCTCTGATAAAGAACGAGAAGCATGTTCCATCAGAAAAGGAGATGTGTTTATTACTCGTACAAGCGAAACCATGAATGAATTAGGCATGAGTTCTGTGGCTCTTCGTGATTATCCAAATGCCACCTATAATGGGTTTACCAAGCGACTCCGGCCTATAAACGACAATGTTGTTCCTGAGTATATTGGGTATTATTTGCGCTCCCCAAAATTCCGAGGAAAGTTCATGGCCTTTTCCACAATGACAACCAGAGCAAGCCTTGCCAATGGTGATTTGTTGGGAATGGAAGTCGAACTGCCAAACAAAGAAACCCAAAAACGAATTGCTCAAATTCTTTTCAGATACGACTCCTTGATAGAGAACTATCAACAGCAAATAAACCTATTGGAGGAAGCAGCTCAGCGTCTCTATAAAGAGTGGTTTGTTGATCTTCGCTTTCCCTATTATGAAAATACAAGGATTACTGATGGTATTCCTGATGGTTGGGAAAAGACAAACGTTAACAGCATTCTTACCTTCCATAGAGGGTATGACCTAACGCATAAGGAATTTGTTTGTGGCCCTTACCCTGTTGTTGGCTCAACTTCAATAATAGGCAACCACAACAAATACAAGATAGAAGGACCTGGTATTGTAACGGGCAGGTCTGGTAGTTTAGGCGTTTACCAATTAATATGGGACAATTTTTGGCCACATAACACTTCGCTTTACATAAGCGATTTTAAAGGACACGACTTGTTTTACATCTACTGCCTACTTAAAACAGTAGATTTCACGACTTTGAATAGTGGCGGTGCTATACCTTCGCTTAACAGAAATACTCTTTCAAACATTTCTGTTATGGAGCCTCCCATGAGCTTACAAGCGAAATTCTCAGAAAAAGTTATGCCAATGTTTAAGAGGCAAAGGCATCTCCAATCCCAAATTCAACTACTCACAGAAGCCCGCGACCGTCTGCTTCCTAAGCTGATGAGCGGAGAGATAAGCGTAGAAACGGCTCAGTCCGTAACCAGCGGACTCGGAGTCCGTAAGGAACAAACTGACAGTCCGCAGGCTACGGACTCATAGAAACAAAGCAAAGAACGATAACCAATAACGAATATGGCAAAGGACTATAGCGAAGACCAACTGATACAGAAGAGTACAGCCGAATTCATGGAAAAGGAATTGGGCTGGAAAAGCATCTTTGCTTTCGACCAAGAAAAACTTGGTGCCGATGGCACTTTGGGGCGTATCACCTACCATGAGGTGCTGCTGACTCGCCATCTGCGTCAAGCTTTGAAGCGGTTCAATCCTTGGTTGACAGAGAAACAGTTACAGGAGTGCTTGGATAGCATGACTGAGCACATGAGCAGTCAGACGCTGATGCAGATTAACGAATCGAAGTACAAGATGATTCGGGATGGAATTCCTGTTATGGTCACTAAGCCAACTGGTGAGGCGGAAGAGGTGAAAGCCAAAGTCATCGACTTTGCCTCGCCTGACAAGAACGAATTCCTTTGTGTACGTGAGCTACAGGTTCATGGTTCGTTATATCATCGTAGGGCTGACATCGTTGGCTATGTCAATGGCATTCCCTTGCTTTTCATGGAACTGAAGAACCACGACGTGGAGGTTATCGATGCTTTTAACAATAACTATCGCGACTACCTCGATACCATCCCACAATTGTTCTATTACAATGCTTTCATCATGTTCAGCAATGGACTGGAGGCACGTGTTGGAACCATCGAATCTAAATGGGAGTTCTTCCATGAATGGAAACGACTGACTGAGGACGAAAAGGGTTGCGTTGACTTAGAGACCATGCTCAAAGGCATCTGCAAGAAGGAGAACTTCCTCGATATACTTGAAAACTTCATCCTGTACGACCATTCAGATGGGTTTACAGCGAAGATTATGGCTCAAAACCACCAGTATATGGGTGTGAATCAGGCTGTAGAGATGTATCGCAACCGCCAGTACCTGAACGGTAAACTGGGCGTGTTCTGGCATACGCAAGGCAGTGGAAAGAGCTATTCCATGCTATTCTTATCTCAGAAGATCAGGCGCAAGTTCGAAGGTTCGCCTACCATCGTTGTGTTGACAGACCGCGAAGAACTTAATACCCAAATCAGCAAACGTTTTGCTTTCTGCGGTATGCTGGGCAATGTAGAAGCCAAGCAGTTTATAGCCAGTAGCGGCACTGACTTGATAAAGAAGTTGAAAGGTAATCCGTCGTTCATCTTCTCGCTGATACAGAAGTTCAATGATCCCAAGGCAGAACCGATTTATCCTGACCACGACATCATTGTGATGAGCGACGAAGCGCATCGCACTCAGAACGGTATCTTTGCCGATAACCTAATGCACCTGCTGCCAACAGCCCATCGTATAGGCTTTACAGGCACTCCCCTCTTGTCGAACGATAACATTACAGAGCGTACTTTTGGCGGCTATGTCAGTATCTATGACTTTAAGCGAGCCATTGATGACCATGCCACCGTACCACTTTACTATGAGAATCGTGGTGAGAAGATCCAGGACTTGAAGAATCCTGAGATTAACGAGGAAATTGCTGCAGCATTGGAACAGGCGGGCGATTTGGATGCTTCACAGTTGGCCAAACTGGAACGGGAGTTCAGTAAAGAAGTGCATCTGCTGACGGCAAAAAAGCGTCTGCGCTTGGTAGCCCAGGACTTCGTTCGCCATTATAGCGACTTGTGGACATCGGGCAAGGCTATGTTTGTCAGCTACAACAAAGTGACGTGTGTACGCATGTACAACTACGTTCAGGAGTATTGGCAGCGTGAAATAAAACAGTTGGAACAAGCCATCGAGAAATGCGACTCCCAACAGGAGGTGCAGGAAATGAAGAGCAAGCTAAAGTGGATGCAGGAAACCGATATGGCCGTCGTCGTATCACAGGAACAGAACGAAATTCAGACTTTCGAGAAATGGGGACTTGACATAAAGCCCCATCGGGAGAAGATGCAGGATAGAAAACTCGATGAAGAGTTCCAAAAAGCAGACACTCCGCTACGTATCGTTTTTGTTTGCGCCATGTGGCTCACAGGCTTCGACGTGAAGACACTCTCCTGCTTGTACATCGACAAGCCGATGAAGGCTCATACCCTGATGCAGACCATCGCCCGTGCCAATCGTGTGGCAGAGGGCAAGACCAACGGCCTTATCATTGACTACATCGGTATTGTGAAAGCGCTACGTCAGGCATTAGCCGACTATACCGCCAATCCAGAAGGTGGAACTGGCGGCAACGATCCGACAGTTGACAAACAAGAACTAATAAAGCATGTTCTTGAAGCCATTGCCGCTGCAACGACTTTCCTACAGGAGCATGACTTTGAGTTAGATAAACTGATAAAGGCAGAGAACTTCATGAAGCTCTTCCTGCTGAAAGAGGCTGCTAATGCCATGTGCGAATCGGCAGAAACTCGCAAGACCTACTGCACCTTCGCCACTACCCTGCTGAAACTCTGGAAGTATCTCGACCGTGAGGACATCACCGCAGAGATGAAGCAACAGAAGGATGCCATCGAGGCCATCTACAAGGAACTTCAGAAGAAACGCCATCATGCTGATATAACAGACCTAAGTGTCGCCATCAATGAGATTGTAAATGACCACTTGGAGATTGTGGCTACCACAGCGGCAGAAGACGGCCCCAGCCGTCGCTTTGACATCAGCGGTATAAACTTCGACCTGCTACGTCGTGAGTTTGCCAAGAGCCGCGAGAAGAACTTGCTCCTGAAGGACATTCAGGAACTGCTGCAAGAACGTATCGCCCAGATGCTAGCTCAGAACCCGTCTCGAATTAACTTCTATGATAAGTACCAACAAATCATCCACGACTACAATCAGGAACAGAATCGTGCTACCATCGAAAAGACTTTCGAAGAGCTAATGAAACTGTCAAACAACCTGTCAGAGGAAGAACGTCGCTATATCCGCGAGGGCTTTGAAAACGATGAACAACTCTCGATGTACGACATTCTGATGAAGGACGATTTGAGCAAGGAAGACATCAAGAAGATCAAGAAGGTGGCTGTGGAACTGCTTGATAAAATCAAGAAAGAACTTGCTGGAATGGATCATCCCTTCGACAAGCCAAACACCAAGGCTACTATCATTATCACCATTCGTGATGTACTCTATCAGGAACTTCCAGAAAGTTATCCCGACGAAAGTATTACCCATTACAGGGATAAGGTATATAACTATATAAGTCAACATTATGGCAGTGTGGCATAATAAATCAATAAAAGTTCAAACCTCTGCCACCGTTTGGCACACCCTTTGTGTAATTTTGCAGAAAAAATGAATTATGATTGACAACGACAGAGGACAAAGCCTTATCACCAAATACGTTTGGGTGATTGAAACCATTTACAAGGCTGGAAAGATTTCATTCAAGGAACTGAACATACGGTGGCTCCGTGATGATATAAGCAGAGGTGTGGATATTCCCAAGCGCACCTTTGACAACTGGCGCTATGTCATTTGGGATATGTTTGGTATTAACATCGCCAATGAGAATCGTGGTGAGTATCGCTATTTTATCGAGAACGAGGAAGACATCAGCAAGAACGGCTTGCGCTCATGGCTCTACAACACGTTCTGCGTGAGTAATGCACTAGCCAATAGCCAGAGCATCAAAGACCGCATCGTCCTGGAATATGTGCCATCTGGTCAGGATTATCTGCAAACGATAATCGAGGCGATGAAGGAGAATCGTGTGCTCAACATGACCTACCATAGCTATTGGAAGGACGAGGAGAACAACTTTGATGTGCAGCCATACTGCGTAAAACTGTTCCGGCAAAGGTGGTACATGGTTGCCCGCAGCACCTATTCCTATTATTACAAAAAAGGTCCACGTATCTATGCACTTGACCGTATTTGTGGTCTTCAAACGACGGAAGAGACATTTGAGATGCCAAAGGATTGGACGGCCAAGGAATATTTCGATGGGTGTTTTGGTATCATTGCTGAACAGTCTGTCAAGATCCAGCCAGTCAAGCTGAAAGTATCTGCAGGACAGGCCAACTATATCCGTGACCTCAAGATGCATGAGTCACAGAAAGAGATTGAGCGTAATGAAGAATACAGCATCTTCACTTTCAATCTCCGTCCTGAATTTGACTTCCAACAGGAAATTCTATGGAATGGCGAAGACGTAGAAGTGCAAGAACCACTTTGGCTTCGCAAGGAAATAGCCGGTAAGATTAAAAGAATGTGGAACAAATATAAGGAGGACAAATAATGAAGGATTTTGCAGCAATAGATTTTGAGACAGCTAACAACGAGCGTTCTTCGGTTTGTTCCGTTGGAATTGTTATTGTTCGCGATGGCGAAATAGTTGATTCATTCTACTCACTTATCCAGCCGGAGCCAAACTACTATAACTACTGGTGCAGTCAGGTACATGGACTGTGCCGTGAGGACACTGAGGAAGCACCTGTATTCCCAAAGGTGTGGGCACAGATAGAACCATTGATTGAAGGATTACCACTCGTTGCTCACAACAAACCATTTGATGAAGGCTGCCTAAAAGCTGTTTTCCGTGTCTATCAGATGGATTACCCTGACTACGAGTTTTACGACACTCTATGTGTCTCACGCCGTGTTCTTCCTGATTTGGAGAACCACCAGCTTCACACTGTAGCTGCAGCCTGCGGCTATCAATTGGAAAACCACCACAATGCGCTGGCTGATGCTGAAGCCTGTGCGTGGATTGCAAGAGAAATATTATAATTTAATCGTTATGCGCAAGACTATGGTAAATAAGAACGAAGTTGTCAGCCTCATAGAGAAGATTGACAAAAAGAAAAAGGAATTAAAACAATTGAGGAAAAAATTGCATACTGCTTTTAATGATATTTCTAATTTATGGAAAGAAGAATCGGCAAAACAATTCCCTCAATTGTCTCCTTGTAACATAGGCGAATATGTAGGTGTTGATCTTATTATTAAAGATAAGGTATATAACGTTTTCATTTCTGAATCAGGGCAGAAGTTATACTGTATGTTCAGTTTTGACCGTAAGGATAAAAGCACCTACAGTCTGAATATTAGAACAAATATGGATAAAGATAGTCATGAAAAGTTGGTTCTATTTATCAATGATTATTTAGACCAGCACAATAAACATGTCTGGTCCAATTCTTCTGGTTATTATGTCAGATTCGAAAAGGAGCAATATGAAGATGCATTCCTGTATTATTTAGATTTAGTCAGTACATTTGTTTTGAGTCATTCGAATAATACACAAACTACTACCCAAACATGCTGATTCAGAAACTTGTGCATGAATTGCAAGAGTAATATTGTAAATGACACATATTAAACTTTTCATTTATGTCAGAAAATAAGATAGAACTAAAATCGGTAAGCGAGCTTCTTGGTAAGAAGTTCTTTATTCCATCATATCAGAGAGGATATCGATGGACGGAACAGCAAGTGAAAGATTTGCTGGAAGACATTTGGGAGTTTTCTAAAAAGAAGAAAAACGAATATGAGTTTTATTGTGTTCAGCCTTTAGTGGTAAAACAGATGGAAGAATCCCATAAAGAAAGGTTGAAATTAGACAAAAATGAAGATTGGTACGAAGTGATAGACGGTCAGCAAAGATTGACTACGATATACTTGATTCTTTCAGTGTTGAGTGAAGCAATATCTATTTTAGGATTGCCCACGGATTTATACGAGATAAAATATCAGCGAGAAATCAATAGGTATAACTTTTCCGAATTTCTGAAAAATATTGGGGATATTTCAAAAGTGGAACAAGGGCATATTGAATATTATCACCTGAGTAGTGCCTATCTCACTATCAAAGACTGGTTAAAGCAAAACATGGTAAATAAAGGTGATTTTTGCAATGTACTTCTTAAGTGTGAGTTGGATGATACAAAACCACAAAGAGACAAGGCCAACAATATCCGTTTTATTTGGTATGAATCCGTTGATGAAGACCCCGTAAGAGTTTTCAGAAGATTGAATAGCGGAAAAATTGGTTTAACTGATGCAGAACTTGTAAAAGCTCTGATGCTCAATCGTTCCAATTTTGGGGAGGAAACCGACGAACATTTAAAGTTGCGACAGCAGGAAATTGCAAGTGAGTGGGACAATATTGAATACGCCTTGCAAAACGAAGAGTTCTGGCTTTTTCTACGTAATATTGAAGAAAACGATAAGTACAAGTATTCTACTAGGATAGATTATATCTTCGACTTGATATGCAAACAACAATCTATAGGCGAGTTTGCAAACATTGGAAATGATGAGCACCGCACTTTCCGTTATTTTTATGAATATTTTCATGCCGATAGCAAAAAAGGATTAGAGAAAATAATTACGTGTTGGGCAGAAGTTAAGAAATATTTCCATACTTTTCAAGAGTGGTACAACGATTTGGAGCTATATCATTATGTGGGTTATCTGATTCATCAGGAAGAAAAACTTGATGAATTATTCAAATTGTGGAACAGCAAAAGTTCAAAAGAAAACTTTATTCTTGAACTGAAGGGAACAATTAAAGACAAAATTAAGAATTGCAAGGATTTATCCAAACAATACGAGATTGACGGGCAGCCGAAAAAAACCACATGCAAACCGCTATTGCTCCTTCATAACATCCAAACTATTATCAATCAGAATAACAAGTTGAAATCAAAGGAGGAATACAAGTTCCCCGTTTTCTATAAGTTCCCCTTTCATCTTTTCAAAAAAGAGAAATGGGACGTTGAGCATATTGATTCCAACACTACTAACGACTTAGAAAAAAAGAAAGACCAGAAAGAATGGCTGAAGTATTCCGTTTTAGGTGCTGTTTTGAATGATGAACTGAGAGAGAACATAAAATCGTTTATCCAAGATAAGCACTCTGAACTTTTGTTTGATGACTTGGCTAATGAAATTGAGAAGCTCTCTTTATCTTCATGGAAAAATCCCGAACAAGATAAAAATAAGGTTTGGAATTTTGTCCTTTTAGATGCAGGCACAAACAGGGGATACGGAAACTCAATATTTCCTGCCAAAAGACGTTGCATCATTGGCAAAGACCAAGGCAAATCTTATGTCATCGACGATGATTTGAACGTATCCATGGAAGATGGTGCTATAGCCTTCATTCCTCCCGTAACCAAAAATGTGTTCCTAAAATACTACAACACCTCAGTAGATAACTTAAGAGAATGGAATGAGCATGACGCAACGGCTTACAAACAAAACATTCTCGAAACTCTCCAAGAATTTGGAGTAACGGATTCGTCTATCAATCAAAATACAGAAAACAATGAGCACTAACACCTATACAGCAAAAGAAACTTCGTTTTGGCATTTCATACAAGATAACAATATAGAAATTCCAATAATACAACGTGATTATGCACAAGGACGTGAGGGTAAGGAGGTTCTGCGCAAAAACTTTTTGGGCGATTTAAAAAATGCCCTAGATAGTGAGAATACCTTAAAATTGGACTTTGTATATGGCTCTGTGGAACATCAAAAGATGAATCCCCTTGATGGTCAGCAACGTCTCACCACCTTATGGTTGCTGCATTGGTACATATCATTGAGAGCTGGAATGCTGGATGAAAAAGTAGCAGAAACTCTGAATCATTTCTCCTACGAAACCCGCATCTCATCGCGTGAGTTTTGCGACAACTTGTGTAACTCGAAGCATTTCACGGAATTTAGCGGCTTAGATATCGTTGGATTCATTACAAAGCAGACATGGTTCTATTCTGCTTGGAAACAAGACCCCACAATACAGTCAATGCTTCGCATGTTAGGCGGCACCAAGGTTACCGACAAAAAAGGTGAAGATATTATTGACGGAATAGAGGAATTGTTTGAAGGAACTAATGATTTCGGAGAATATTGGAGGAGACTTACCTCCGACTCTTCTCCAATTGTGTTCTATCATCTGCCTTTGAAAGACTTCGGCCTTTCTGATGATTTGTATATCAAAATGAACGCACGCGGTAAGCAGCTTACTAGTTTTGAAAACTTTAAAGCCGATTTGGTGGGTTACATTACAGAACAGTCGGATTCAGAACTTTTGGATGATAACACGAAAAAAAATTGGAGAAATCTTTTGGATGAAAGAGAAGGTATCCCCATTAAAATGGATACGTCTTGGACTGATATTTTCTGGGAATACAAATCAACAAAAAGCAATATTGATGAAATTTATTTTGCCTTCTTGAACAGGTTCTTTCTCAATGAATTGATCTGTATGAAAGAAGACGGAAACTATATGCTTACAGCTGAAGCACTTGAAAAGGATAAGCGGTCGTTTAGTTTTTTATATGGAGAAGAAGGAAATGATTCTAAGATCCTTTATCAAGACCTGGAAAAATATAGATTTCATAACGGCGAAATCCCTTTTCACCTTTTCCACTCTCTAAAAAAAGTACTAGATCGTTTCCCAAATGAAAACATAAATGACTTTTTCCCAAAATGGGTACAATCGGATTTCCAATTCATTCCAAGGTATTCAGATAAGTCAATAACCTCATTAGGGCAAAAAGAAAGGGTCGTTTTTTGTGCAATTGTACGCTATCTTGAAAATGGCTTGTTTGAAATAAAATCTTTTCAACAATGGATGCGTATAGTTTGGAATGTTATAGAAAATGCTGGCATTGGAACGATTTCAGCCATGATCAGCGTAATCCGTTTAATTGATGAAATCTCTTGTTACTCTCATTCCATTTACATGTATTTAGCTGATAAGAATTTTAAGATAAATTCTGATGCTGCTAAAGACCAGATTAAAGAAGAAATCGCTAAAGCCATAAAAATCAACAACGATTTGTCATGGGAATCAAAAATCATTGAAGCTGAAGAATGTAAGTATTTATTGGGGAAAATCTGGGTTTTATTTCAGAATAGAGAGGAAACAAGTCTAGACATTTTCGAAAAAAGGTATTCATTATTACAGACTATATTAAATAACCAAGATAAATACTATTTACCGAAGATACTTATCTCTTATTATGATAAAGAAAAGCCAAAATGTCCTATTAATTTTAAAAAAGACGTTAAGATCTGGAAAGATCTTTTGACTAATAAAGATAAAGGATTATTTGATTGCTTTCAGAGAATTTGGGAGAATGAGATTAATCCTGACATAAAATATCAATGGATAAAAGATATTGCTACAACACAATTGCTGAACAATAGTAGGAATGATGCGAAAATTGTTAGTTCTTACGGAAGAAGCATAGTATTGTGGGGAACCTCTGGTTGCAAACGATATGTTTTTAGTAATGAAGTATGGGGAAATGTCATTATTGGAAATTATAGGAACCTTCTACTTGATTCAGAAGAAATAAAGCTACAAAATAATGAACTTAAGGTTCCTAATACAAATTTTGTTACTTGTTTTGACGTCAATTTCAAATACAAAGACTATTTCTTCCAATGGTATGGAAGTCCGAATAATGCTGAATTAGATATCTATCTTATGGTAGATAATTGGACTGACTACAAGAAACGAATAAATCCAACTAAAGAGAATAATACCGATGAAGATGAATTCTTCTGTTTCAAAGTAACACCAAATATGTCATTGGAGAATTTTCTCATTAGTCTCGATGGACTTATCGCCCAAGAAAGGGCAGAAATAACAATCGCATAATTTTTAAAGTATTTAGCATTTTTCTTTGACCTCTGCCACCAGTTGGCAGGGGTCTTTGTTTTCTTTGTGGCAAAATTCGATGATTATGAAGACATTGGACTATATCGAGAAGATTATCAAACCTAGATTGTGGTTTGTAAAGTCAAGACAGCCGGTTGTTGACATAAGCAGGTTTGTCTATGAAATAGCAGTTGAATTAGGCCGGCCTGTGACTATTCTTTCTTCTCAGAAAAGGGAAATACAGAACGAGGTATTCTCCCTGATAAGAAAGGATTGTCTTGAAAAAGCATCTGACGAACTTGAACACAACTGGCTGGAGCAAGAACTGTCTGAATACAATGCTCATGGGCAGTTCTGGTATCCCGAGGAAATGAACGATTACGTGCCTCATGGTGCATTCTGGTCAAACTATGTCCAATTTGATGCGGACGGATGGCTATCTCTGGCCAATTGTAGTTTCAATATCATTCTTGTGGAGGACCCGTCTGTATTATGGTGGGAGGACGAGACTGATTTATTAAGGGTTATTCCTTTGGTCGAGCAAGATGCTGTAGAAAAGGGGAAGGTTGTTTTTGTTATGATATCATCTGCTGATTCACGTATTAATGAAGCCTATATAAAAAATCGTCTATTGTTAAACAAGTAAACATCAAAGAATATGACAGTCCAAGAGATATTCAACAGTACAGCAGTGCGAAGCATAGAAGAACAGATTCTTTCTCTCTATCATGAGACAGAAAGCAATCATTGGCATGATGATGAGAATAAGAAAGCAATCAGAAGCCTACTGGAAGTAAGGAGACGGATTCTTAATAGCATGTTCGTTCTGGATGAGCAGAACAAGCCGCTACTGGCTGAGTTCAACGAGGCAATGAAGCAGCAGCTGATAGAAATGCGAAAACGAACGATTGACTTATATAATAAGGTTTCTCAGCCGGATATGGACGGCAGGATTGAAGTGGAGGGCAAATGCTTCATGGGGTATGAGTACTCCAAGATTCATCCCGTTCAATCCATGCGGGCAAAAAAGATGTGGGCAGTGCTCAATGCTACCCTTGATGACTACATCTTCTTATATAGCGAAGATGGGGTTCATAAGTATTTCATGAGTAGTTATGGGCCAGATATCGAATCAGAGAACGAGTTTCTATATCTGAACGAGGAACTGGATAATTGGAACGAGGATCTTGACCGAGAGATGACTCAGGATATGCACCTTACATACGCTTTCCATAATCTGTTCAGTCATCTGGATTTCTCTATCTACGACCTGCTTTGGGTCAGGGACTTCAATATTGAAATTCATGTGGAGTATGACTACCATACATACAAGGACGATGAGTATGGCGATGATTTGGATTGGGAGAAATGTGACTACTTTGACTAAATAAATCGATATGACTTACAAAGAATTACTTGAATCCATCTCATTTGAAGAGATTGTACCGTTCATAGAGAAATATCATGGTGGTAAGGGGTGCCGGGCCCTGTATAAGATTCACTATGATATGCTGCGTCATCTGGTTCCAAACCCAGAGGATGCCTACTATAAAACAGCGACAGTGAGTCACGGAGAGCAGGATGAGGATTGGCTAGAGCCGCATTTGGCAGTACATCCCATTGAGGGGCAGATATGGGAAGGGGCACTGACAATGGAGTTGGTTATAGAGCCAGATGTGACAGAGCCGTTGGCGGAAATTGCAGCATGCTGCCTCTGGCACACGTCCTTCTATGGGTTCACGGAGGAACAGACTAAAGCCAAGTTTGAAAGTTGGGAACGCCAAATATCTGATGAAGAGTACCAATGTCAGCAGGCACAAAAGTGGGTAAAGATGGTAAAAGATGCTGGCGGTAGTGTACCCACTGAAAAAGAGCTGATGGCAGTTCCTTCTTTCCAGAATAAAGTGAAGGCCAGTAAGGTTTCTGTGATACAAGAGTATTGGAAACGTATTGGTATAACAGCTGAGTTTGTAGCAAACAACTTGCCTGCAGAATCAGATATTGTCAACTTGCCTGTAGAAGACCTCTGTAAGTTGTTCTATGCTAATCACTATATAGAATATGATTACAAGTCGTATTGTGATGATGAAAATATCAGAGCAGATTATCTGATTGAGTTGATAGATCGATATGAAGCTTTTGAATATGGAATACTGCCGAATGCTCTGATTGTACTCTCCACCTCTAAGAAATATCCTCTGTTAATGGAGGAAATGAGAGTAGCCGAACACATTGCAGAGATGAGTAAGGAAGTAATTAGATTCATCGTTAAGACGGATGATACTCTTGAAAAAGAATTGCGAATGAATATAGCTTTTTACGAGTATGAAGAAAAGAAAGCCGAACAATACAGAAAAATGGAGTCATAAAAATGACTTCCCTATAGAGGAGGTGTGGAACACTGACAACACCTTAGCACAGCTGATAGCACCTCGTTTGCTGGCATTCAAGGCTCTTGACAAGCATGGTTATCCACCTGACTTCGATGACATGCGTAAATGGAACAATACAATTCAGAAGATGGCTGATGCCTTTGAGTTGATGAAGTATGCTGGTGTAACACATACTGAGGAAGAGGAACGAACTATCGAGCAAGGACTTGATTTGTTCCGAAAGTATTTTTGCAATTTATGGGATTAACAATATAATAAACAAATATGAAAACTTCAAATTTCGTACATCTTAATGTACATTCACATTATTCGATTTTTGACGGATGCTCCGCTATCAAACAAATTGTGGACTCTGCCATAAAAAACAGAATGCCAGGCATTGCCATCACAGATAATGGCAATATGTATGGAATCATGGAATTCGTTGAATATGTTAACTGCGTCAATAAGGAAAGACTGGAGAAGAGCAAGAAGCCATTTAAGCCTATTATTGGCTGTGAGTTGTATGTGGCAAAGTACGGAGCAAAAGAAAAAATAGACGAGCTCAAAGACATTGAGGGTTATCGTCTGACAGTTCTTGCCAAGAACTATACTGGTTATAAGAACCTTATTAAAATAGTAAGCAACGCATGGATTGACGGATATTATATTTGCCCTCGAACTGACCGGAAGGATTTGGAGATGTACCATGATGGGCTGATTGTTCTTTCTGGTGGATTTGGAAGCGAGGTGTTCACTCATGTTGTCTGGAAGGAGGATATGGCAGCATTAGAAGACACCATCAAATGGTACAAACAAGTGTTTGGCGACGATTATTATCTTGAAATGCGCCGTGATGCAGACTATGACCTTTCAAAAGACGCTCCAAGCAACCTTATGATTGAACAGGAAAAAGTAAACCAAGTTCTCATTCAGAAATCGAAAGAACATGACGTTAAGGTAGTTGCAACAAACGATGTCCATTATGTCAATCCAGAAGACTTGATCGTCTATAACATACAACAATGTATTTTAGTAGGGAAAAGTATTACAGTATGGAAAACCTTGAAAGAATTAGATACAGAGCCACATAGGTTTCGCTGGTTAAGGAGCAAACGTGAGATGTGTGAATTGTTCCAAGATATTCCAGAGGCCATTACAAACACGATGGAAATATTCAACAAGATTGAGACATACGATATCCATCATGCTCCTGTAATGCCACCAGTTTCAATACCAAAAGGATTCCGAAGTGATGCTGACTATTTGGGACAACTGACATATACAAAAGCGAAGGTGATATATGGGAATTTACTTCCAATAGAAGTAGATGACCGCCTCCAATTTGAATTGGAAATCATCAAGAAGAATGGATCAGAAAGATACTTCCTATTTATACAGGATGTAGTTAACTATGCAGAAAAAGAATTGGGCGCATTGGTTGGTCCTGGACGTGGCTCAGCTGCCGGGAGCCTGGTTGCATACTGTTTGGGAATAACCAAGATAGACCCTTTGAAACACGATCTGTTGTTTGAACGCTTCATGTGCCCTGATAGGCAAATGCTACCTGATATCGATTTGGACTTTGATGAAGAGGGACGGATTCGAGTCATAGAATGGCTGGAAAAAAAGTATGGAAAGGATTACTGTGCATATATAACAACCTACTCAACATTTAGTACAAGAACAGCCTTTAGTTCTGTTGCCCAAGCACAACAATTGCCAACAGATGCTGCTAATGCCATACTCCAAGCCATACCTATGTATTTCCCTTATTATCCGAAGACCATGGATAATGCGATAAAGTCTTCTCCAGAACTTAGGAAGTTGGTACGTTCTGCAGACCAAACTATTCAAAATGCGATTTGTAACACTAAAGTTCTGGAAGGTACAATCAGAGGAAAGGGAGTTCATGCCTGTGGATTCATTGTTAGCGACAGTCCCATCAGTGATTGGGCACCTGTTTGTGTTCAAGACGATCCTGACGAAGAAAACAAAAAGATTAGATGTACACAATATGATGGCAAAATCATAGAAGAAACGGGGCTGATTAAGTTTGACTTCCTGAGTTTGAAAACTCTTTCTCAATTAAAGAAGATTAGCGAAAGAATCAAGGTCAACACAGGGAAAGACTTCGATATAGGGAAGATACCTCTTGATGATCAAAAGACCTTTGGACTGTTTCAGCGAGGCGACACAGAAGATGTTTTCCAATATGAGACACAAGGAATGCAACAATATCTTCGTGAACTCCATCCTTCAACGTTTGAAGATCTTGTGCTGCTGAATGTCATGTATCGCCCAGGTGCGGTAGAAAATCTTCCCTTGCTAATCAAAAGAAAGAAAGGTAAAAGTAAAATCAGATATGCTATACCCAACATGGAGAAATACCTTCACGATACGTATGGAATTCTGGTTTATCAAGAGCAATTGATGATGCTTTCCCGTCTGATTGCAGACTTTAGCAGAAGCGAAAGTGACAGTTTACGAAAGGCAATGGGCAAAAAGAAGCAAGACAAGATAGCTGAATTGAAACCTAAATTCATCGAGGGAGGTCTTAGAAATGGATATAAAAAGAATACCCTTGAAAGAATATGGAAGGACTGGGAACACAAAGGTATGTACGCCTTCAATAAAGCTCATGCCGTTTGCTATTCATGGTTAGGCTATCAAATGGGTTACCTCAAAGCGAACTATCCTGAAGAATTTCTTTCTGTGATGAGTAATAGTGATATAGAATAGATGATTAGAAGAATCATATAGGCATGAAAGAGAACATATTACATATAGTTGCAGGGTATGGCTATACTTTAAATCGGGGATTGTCAATGCAAGGCATTAATGCAAACATTGTAACATTTCCATCAATGTTTGAAGGAGGCTATTTGCCCAAGGACTTATCTGACAAGGAACTTTGTTTTTATCTACAGTCATTAAATTTGTCTCCTGATGAATTCAGGCAACGTTTCGATGAGCTTAAGCAATTTGTTTCTTATGACTATACGATGCTTGACAAAGTTGTTATTTGGCATGGCAACCATGTAAATGAATTAATGCTTTTGTTTTTTATGTGCCATCTTACAGATGCTAAGTTATTTCACATCGACATGACACTTGGAGGTATTAATGGTTTAGAAAAAGAGAATAGTATCGGACTTGGTCATTTTTCTCCAAATGATATTGCAAAAGTTAACTGGATGAATGATGTGATGAAACCTATCTCAATTCAAGAAAAGAATGAGTTCGCTCTATTATGGAGGCACTGGGTTAATATAGGTGGCTTTTATAGAAGATACAACAAAAGCATTAACAATATTGAGATTCTTCCAGACACCTTTATGGACACGGAAATACATAATCAGCTCCAAAAAGAATCGAGATTCGGATTAATCATTGCTCGGCTTATGGGAAAATTTGAAGATTTTGGAGATAAAATCATAAGCGATAGACTTTTGAGTTTTTGGCATAGTAGACGTAATGATTTTGAAGAACAACATGTTAGTTTAAAACCAAGAGAACATCATATATGAAATAAGCGACTCATATAAAAAGACTTTGTTTTATCAGATCTAAGTAGTATGGTTAAAAAAGACTTCGATTCAGAAAAATGGGTATTGTCGTTCTATGGTGTAGTAGACGAGAATTTTCAGGTGGAAACTGATATATTCCAATTGCATATCCACCGAAAAAATAATATAGAGAAACTTACAGCGAAAAGAAGTGAAGGTGTTCTCGACATCTATATCCCGCGAAACTGGAAGATGGATAAATACAAATATCAGGAGCAATTACGAAGAATGCTGCTTTCTGAAATAAACTGGCAGGCGAAGAACATCTTCACTCAGCGCACCATGCATTATGCAAACCGTTATGACATACCATGCGAAAGGATTGAAATGGAACATCGATACCGTTATATAGGGAATTGCTATAGTGAGAAGAAACTGATAAAATATAGTCCATGGATTGTCTGTTGTGGAAACAAGAAACATATCGACTACCTCGTTTGCCACGAACTCGCGCATTTCTTCTATCATGATCATAGTACCTCATTTTGGGAAATGGCAGAACGGTTATTTCTTGGGCTCGACATAAATGCTCCCACATCCAGTAATACAATTAAACAGGTCAGAAATGAGTTGGTACAAAATAAAGAGTTGACCATTTTCACGTACTGGGGTCGTCCTTCATATCTGAAGTCCTTTTTCTGGAATGGGCATGTCAAATACAAAACACCTCTTATCGTCCCCATTCACGTAGAATCCACTGATAAACAAGCGGAAGGTGGCTATTATACAACATTTGAAATTCATATCTAAATTTTCATTTAACAAAATTCATTATGGCACTTTGGAGAATCGTAGTAAAAAACAGCGGCAACGCTGCTTGTAAAGACAAACGTCAACGCCTTGAAAAAGGCATGTTCATTGAAACAAGCACAGTCTCACCAATACCACCTATTGGTGTTGCCCGTGAACGAGCTATGCTTGTACAGTTATTCCTAAACAAGTATGGGATTGAGATTGCATCCCAAAACATGACTCGTTCTTTTTTTGATTGTAATAAAATAGGATAAGAGTTATGAAAACAAATACAACTTGTGAGAACAATCACAAACTATCTTTATTAGAGCATATCCAAATAAGACCAACTATGTATATAGGTCGGTTGGGTGATGGTACTCTGCCAGATGATGGTATCTATATTCTACTTAAAGAAGTGATAAATAATGCCATCGATGAACTTGATCGTAGAACAGATGGCCATATAGAAGTTAAATTATTGAATGAACATCGTATTTCAGTACGCGATAACGGGAATGGTATTCCTTTAGATAAGTTAACTCAATATGTTACCATTGAAGAGCCAATTTTCAGCAGCACCATAAGTTATAAGTCTATAGGATTACATGGATATGGTATAAAAATACTCATTGCGTTAAGTTCGCATTTTGAAGTGAGTAGTTATAATAAAGGCAAAGTAAGAACTATAATTTTTCATGATGGACTGTTAAAGGAGGACACAACAAGTTCTACAAACGAAAGAGACGGTCTTTATGTTTCTTTTGAACCGAGTGATAAGTTTTTTAAGGGCTTCCGATTCCATGAAGATATAGTAGACAATATGATACGTGAATACTCTTATCTAAATAACAGATTGTCGTTTAGATTCGGTGATATATCTATTGAATCCCCTAACGGGCTTGCAGACAAGCTAAACGATAATGTTAAAAATGAAGCTATATATCCTTTAATTCATTTCGTCGGCCATGACATAGAGGTTGCATTTACACATACGTATCGTAGTAGAAAAACTATTTTCTCTTATGTAAACAAACACTATACTCCTTTAGGCGGAACACATCAAGAGGCTTTCGTGAAATACTTAGTTCAAACAATGAGAAGTATTTATGGCTGGAAGAAAAAGGATGCAATAGTATATGGTTTAGTTGCCGCAATTTCTATCAGAGTTGAAGATCCTTATTTTGATTCTTCTACAAAAGTTAAACTTAGTGCAACGGAAATGAATGCCAATGGTGAT
>Ga0326512_10001080_pt1 | contig 22027 bp, 15 predicted proteins | sample 1_2617_0518_D_FD_203652 | JGI IMG/M metagenome (GOLD analysis project Ga0326512, IMG submission 203652) | Bovine rumen microbial communities from UC Davis, California, United States - 1_2617_0518 | ecosystem: Host-associated > Mammals > Digestive system > Stomach > Rumen | place: USA... | reverse complement strand
TCGTCCCGCTCATCATGCATCATCGGAGGACGGTGTTCCATCATGCCATGAGGAGGTCTGTCCTGTGGCATTTCAGGGCGCTTGACACACTGAAGCACCATGAAACAAACCAGCAGCACTACGACCAACGAGAAATAAAGTGTGGGACGTCGCTTGTAGACCAGCAGCGGGGCTATCAGGTAGTTGTGCAGCAAAAAGAGCACAAAAAACAGGGCAAACTCCTGCCATATAGAGACAAGTTCACCCCAGGGAAAGATGTCATCTTCCGAATGGTGGAACTGCAGGACTACCATCGGTAACGTGAACAGTAGCAACCATATCACCACATAGACAACCAGCTCCTGCTTCCGACTGCTTTTCAACAAATCTCGCACTTCAATTCTCTTTTAAGATATACTCCACCGATTGTCTTATTTGACAAAGGTCTTCACTGCCTTTCCATCGCGTTTCACGATGTAGAGACCAGGAGTCAGGGCCTTTGCAGAAGAGAGATGATGACCTCTCAGGTCGTAGATAGCCACAGGCTGATTGCCATTCGCGTCGGCAGGAGTCAGGCAGATGCTACTGTAATTATTCTCGCTCACATCGGACAAGGTGAAGCCGAAATATTTGCCTGCCTTCAGGCTGACGCTACCGTCGGCCTTGATGGCCTTGTCGCCGAAACTGCTGATAGTAAGGTTGCCACTCGTCTGATAGAAATTACCAGTGTCCTCGTCCTCGTGTCCGGTAGTGATACCGGTCGAAGTGGTGCCGTCGAGCTCCACCTGTATTCCATCATCGGCAGCACTTGTGATGTTGATGGTGCCACTCTCTTGCAGGAAATACTCCTTGCAGTGGATGGCGTCCTTCGCTGCAGCCAAAATCTGGATGGTGCAGTTCTTCACCTCTATATACTCCTTGCTGTAGATGGCATGCTTCGAATTGCCCACTACGCTCAGCGTGCCTTTGCCCTTGAACTTGGTGTGACCCTTGCAATGGAAACAGCCATTGTAAGTGTCATTGACACCGTCAACCAGTTTGTTGTTGGTGTCCTTCTTGACACTCACGCTGGTACGCTTGCCATTCTGCAAGTTGATGGCAGGCCCCGAAGGGTTCGTCAGCGTCAGGCCATTCAGCTCAACAGTAGCCTTGAAGGCACCTGCCATATAGAACTCGCCATCGTCAGAGGTGCCAGAAAGCACATAGATAATCTCACCATCCTCATTGTCAACTGTGGCATTGACACCGGCGAAATCAGCTTTCTGCACCAGTTTGACGTGCGATGACGTGCCACTCGAAACCGTGACATAGCTGCTGATGTTGGGAGCTATGGTGATGGTGGCACTATTGCCATTGTACACAATCTCAACGGTATTGTCTTCAATGGCTTTCGCCGTCGTGATAGTTGCCAAGAAGGCGAAAATAAGAAGTAAAGTTTTTTGCATGTCGGTTATTTTTAATTATTGATGATTATGAAGTTTTTTCTGAATGAAGGCGGCAGGCAGTGTTGCCCGCCACCCTCAGACTATTTGTCTATTTACCGCCGGGTTTGCCACCGAAGCCCATATTGCCGCCCATACCCGAACTGCTGAGCGATGAGGAAGCGGTCAGCGTCTGCGACGACGAACCGAATGTGACGGTGTATGAGTTGCCCGAGGTCATACCTGTCGTGCTGAGCATGATGCTACCATTGTTATAGTTGTATGGCGGCATGACGAATGTAGCCAGCGTGGAAGAGCCATTGCTTACGGTGACGCTCGTATTTGCCGACACGGAGCCCGTAGCCGAGATAATGCCCTGCGAGGTACTGCCCAAGGTGGCGTCGATGCGTCCGCCTATGCCAAAGATATTTCCGCCCGTGATATTGAGCTTGTATTGCTCACCCACGTCAATGCCAGTCTCGGCTCCTCCGGCACCAAATGCCACCACCGTGCCACCCGATATATACATATTGCCATTGGCATCAAGTCCGTCACTGTTCTGTCCGACAACGGTCATCGTTCCGCCTTTGACATACATGTTGCCACTGCTGTTGACAGCATCGTCGTAGGCTGCTACCTGCACCGTTCCATCGCTGACGGTCAATGTACCCTTGCTCTCGATACCCTCGCCATTCTGTCCACTGGTGCGAACCATGATGGTACCTCCGTTGATGTCGAGAACGCCATGCACGTTTTTCGTACCTGCCTTGATACCCTTGGGCGAAGCAGTATCGTTGCCAGAGGTGTATTTGGAACCTTCTGTAATCACGCTGACGGAACCTCCATTCAGATAGATTTCCCAATCGGCTTTCAGTCCTTTACCACCCGAACCAGTGCTCTTTAGCCATAGCTCGCCACCGTTCACCGTGATGATCGAATCAGCCTTGACTGCTGCCGAGGCCTTGGCTTCGCCATCCTCGTAGGTACCATGGCCGGTGGTGATGACCGTGGTGCGTCCGCCATTGAACTGGATATTGCTCTCGCAATTAAGGCCTTTGGCTGCCGCTGCGCTCACCTCTACGTTCAGGATGCCACCGTTCACATAAATGCCATCGTTGGCCTTAATACCATGATTGGCCGTAGACTTCACGTAGATGTTGTTGCCTTTGCCAAACACGATGTAGTCGGCGCAATGCAGACCATTGTTGTAGTTGCCATAGACCTCAAGCGAACCCGTACCATTGAATAGCATCTTTCCCTTGCCGTAGAAAGCCGCTTTCTGGTCGGCAGCCTTCGATGTGGTGCCGTCGGAAAGGCGATTGGTGGTACCATCGGCAAGGTAAACGTATGCACGTTTCTTGCTCAACAGGTTAACAGCCGACGAGTCTGGATTAGTGATGTCGACACCATTCAATTTCAGTTCGAACTTCTTATCTCCCACAATCGTCAACGAACCGTCAGTCGTCGTTCCACTCACCACATAGCAAACTCCCTTTGTCGATGCGTGGTTAGCCACCAGGTGAGCACCATTGGCCGTCATCGTCACGCCATCTACTGCATCGTAGGCAGCACTGTTGCCATTGAACGTGATATGCACCTCGGTCGCAAACGAATTGTTCTCCAGATTGTCTTCCTCCTCGGGATAATAAGCCTCAACGGATGTCGACGGTTCGGCTGTCGTCTTGTCCAAGTTCACCGCAAAAGTAGTTAGCTCGCTACTTCCACTACTTGTGGCTCCGCCTTGTGTGCCCATACTGCCGTTTGGGTCCATTGGCGTGTAATCCGAACTGAACCAGTCGTTTTCACTTTCTTGCGTACAGCCCTGCATCAGCATCATCGCCGATGTGAGCATCAAAAACATTACTTTCTTCATAATCATTCCTTTCTTTTAATCAATCAAAAAATGTACTGCAAAAGTAATGATAAATTGGAAACGGGGCAAATCCGTTCAACGAATGCCCCGTTTTCTTCAGCAAAAAGACTAACGTTCCAGTCCTTTCATGGCAGCCTTGATGGCAGCCTCGTTCACCTCGTTGGCCTTTTTCTTGGCGTCCTCCACGGCCTTGTCCACGGCTTCATTGGCCTTCTGCTGAGCCTCATTCACCTTGTCCTGAGCAGCTTTTTTGGCTTCATCCACCTTGTCCTGAGCGGCCTGCTTGGCAGCGTCCACCACTTGTTCGCCTGCTGTCTGAGCGGCATCAATGGTCTGCTGTCCAGCCTCTCCCACAGCATCAAGTTTCGCCTGGATGCCACTGATAATCGTCTCGGCGGGGGTATCGGTCAGCGTCGACACAGCCAGTTGAACGGCCGCATTGTCGCCTACTACCGACTTCACCTTCTCGGCATTCTCCTTCAGGAAGTCTTGCACCTTGGTCAGGTACTCCTTGGCCACCTCGGGATTCTCCTTCAACAGCTGGGCCACCTTCTCCTGTGCAGCCTCGATGGCAGCTTGCAACTTGTTGGCGTCGCCGGACTCCAACTGGGCGGCGATGTCGTTGGTGGCATTATCCATGTTGACATCGGCTGCACTGGCTACCACAGTCTCGTCAGCGGGAGCCTGACTGGCGCTCTTGTTACCACATGAAACAAGACCCATGGCCATAACAGCCACAAACACGATAAAAAGTTTTTTCATAGGGCATAACATTATTTTTATGAAACATTTGTCTAATTTGTCGGCAAAATTAAGAAATAAACTTGAAAACGCAAAAAAAATTTACGTTTCGTTTGGAGAATCACGAAAATATTACTATTTTTGCCCTGTAATTTTGCCTCTATATCATTAACAACTATGATTCAGAATACATTTAAGCAGCGCGTTATTGGTATTGACATTAGCCTTGAATACACTACTTACGCCATTGTTGACGTTCGTGGCAATATCATCGCTAAAGATTTCCTCTATACGCAAGAATATCCGAACATCAATGAGTTCGTCTCAAACCTGTGCGAGAAGGCAATGATGCTCGCAGAGGCCAACGGCGGCTATGAGAATATCCGCTCGGTGGGAGTCAGTGCCCCCAGCGCCAACTTTCTCACTGGATGTATCGAGTATTCACCCCGCATGCCGTGGAAGGGCGAAGTGCCATTGGCAGCCCTGATGCGCGACCGTCTTGGACTGGCTGTGGCAGTGGCCAACGATGCCCATGTGCGTGGCTTGGGTGAACAGGCCTTCGGCTGTGCCCACGGCATGAAGGACTTCATTATCCTTGCCTTGGGCTTTGGTCTGGGTAGCTGTTGCTTCTCCAACGGAGTACCTCACCTTGGCTATCATGGCTATGCTGGCGAGATTGGACACACCTGTATCGTTGAAGGAGGACGCAAGTGCGACTGTGGCAATCTCGGCTGCTTAGAAATCTACTGCGCCCATAAGGGAATCATCAAGAATGCCTACGATGTCTTGGCAGAAAGCGACGAACCGTCACTCATGCGTGACTGTGAGAAGTTGGATCCGAAGATTATTGCCGATATGTGCGATAAAGGCGACAAGCTGGCCATCGAGGTGTATCGTCGAGCAGGCAGCATCCTCGGCCTTGGCATTGCCAATTATACCTCTGTCTTCAATCCTGAGGCCATCATCTTTACAGGTGGCATCTCCCGTGCTGGCAAATGGCTGCTGGAGCCTTGCAACGAAGCATTTGAGAAGTACGTATTCCACAATGTGCATGGCAAGGTAAAGATACTCACTTCAATACTGGAAGAAAGCGATCGTGACGTCTTAGGTGCAAGCGTGCTGGCCTGGGGCATGAAGGAATATTCATTATTTAAGTAAATCATCATCATACTTTTACGACACACAAAGCTATGGAAAAGATGACTGCAAAGAGTAGAGTCGTTGGCGTCGATATCAGCAATGACAAAACAACTTACGCCATCGTTGATGTGCGAGGCAATATTATCGTGCGCGAAAGTTTCTCTACACGTGACTATCCGAATGTGAACGAATATGTAGCCGAACTAAGCAAGCGTATCATAGAGATGACAGAAGCCAATGGCGGCTACGAATCCATACGCTCCATAGGCATTAGCTCGCCCAGTGCCAACCTGATGACGGGCTGCATCGAGAATGCCGCCAACCTGATTTGGAAAGGGGTGGTACCTTTGGCAGCCATGTTGCGCGACCGTCTGGGAATGGCCGTAGGAGTGGCTAACGATGCCCATGTGACCGCTCTTGGCGAACAAGCTTTCGGCAGTGCCCACGGCATGCAAAACTTCCTCATTGTCTCATTAGGCTACGGCGTGGGTAGCTGCATCTTCTCACGTGGTAAGACTCATCTGGGCAATGATGGATTTGCAGGCGAGTTCGGTCATACGTGTGTTGTGCCTAATGGCCGTCAGTGTGGTTGTGGAAATCGTGGCTGCCTCGAAACGTATTGCGGCTCACGAGGCATCGTGATCACAGCCCAGGAGCTGATGCAAGAAAAAAGTGATACACCATCGCTGATGCGGAATATTGAGCATCTTACCCCCCACGTCATTTACGATTGCTGCGAACAAGGCGACGAGCTGGCCATTGAGACCTATCGCAAGACGGGACATATTCTGGGAAGAAGCGTAGCCAACTATGCCAGCGTGATGGATCCTGAGGCCATTATCTTCACAGGTGGTATCTCCAATGCCGGAAAATGGTTGTTCGAACCAGCCCACGATGCTTTTGAGCAACATGTGTTCCATAACCTGAAAGGCAAGATCAAGTTCCTGCGCTCCACCATCGAGGACCGAGAGCGTGACGTGCTTGGTGCCAGTGCTTTAGCTTGGGGTATCAAGGAATACTCGCTATTTAAGTAGTACTTAAACATACTATGAACGTAGACAGAATAAACGCCATCATTAATAACAAGCCCAATCTTAGTACCGCCCTCGGGATGGAATTTATTTCCACGCCCGAGGACGATACATGTATGGCCCGTATGCGTGTTGACGAGCGTAACCGCCAGCCTTTCGGATTCCTGAGCGGCGGTGCCTCGCTGGCTCTTGCAGAGAACGTGGCCGGCGTAGGCTCTTCAGCTCTATGTCCTGAATGTGCCTGCGTAGGTATAGAAGTGAGTGGTAGTCACGTGAAAGCGGTAGCCGAAGGCGACACCGTAACGGCCTATGCCCATCTGTTGCACAGTGGCCGCACTCTCCATGTATGGCAAGTGGACATACGCGACACTGCAGGCGACCTGATTTCAAGTGTTCGCGTCACCAACTATATTATCAGTCAGAAATGAGCAGTTTTGCCATCTATCGGTTGCCGCATGCCGAGGAATGTACCTTCATCGAGCAAACGGAAGGTGAGCCTGAGCAATTGAGGTCATGCAGAGAGCTAAACAACAGGACAGGTTTTGTTTTTGCGCCCTTCCAAATCACCTCTGACTGTCCATTACTGCTGATACGCCCAAACAGAATTACACATCTCCAGGTTGGAGATTTCTCTCAACTTGATGAGACGGTGGACCTCAGACATAGGCATGATACTCCCTGTGACGATGTATCTTTTTCTGCCAAGCGCAACCAGTATCGCGAAGACTTCACCCTTTTTCATCAAGAGTTATGCGCTCATCATTTTGAGAAGCTTGTGCTTTCACGTTGCGCTTCCATTCCCATCTCTGCCTCCAACGGCAATACCAACACGCCCATACAACTGTTCCAGCGAGCCTGTGAATATTATCCACGACTTTTCATCTGCTTGGTGAGTACTCCAAAGAGTGGCACTTGGCTCGCCGCCACACCAGAAATCCTGCTTGAGGGAAAGGAAAAACAATGGCGCACCATCGCCCTCGCCGGCACGATGCGCCTGGAGGGCGACGGTCTTCAAGGCGAAGGTGAGCAAAGCACATGGAGCACCAAGAACATTCAAGAGCAGCGATACGTGGGCAAATATCTGACGGAACAGCTGAAACCTTTCGTCAGCCAACTACATGAAGAGGGGCCACGAACCGTTCGTGCCGCCAACCTCGTACACCTGAGAAGCGACTTTACCTTCACCTTATTAAATAACGTGCGCGTAGGAGACCTGTTGCAAGCCCTCCACCCTACCCCTGCCGTCTGCGGTTTGCCCAAGGACGAAGCCTTCAGTTTCATCCTAAGCAATGAACACACGCAACGACAGTACTACAGTGGTTTCATGGGGCCGCTGGCCATTCCCCATCCTACATCTCCCAACACCCACCTCTATGTCTCACTACGCTGCATGCAGATTACAGCCACTCACTATCGCCTTTATGCAGGCGGTGGCTTGCTGAAAGACAGTATCGAGGAACAGGAATGGCAAGAGACGGAAGCCAAGATGGAAACGATGCGCCAACTGATTGAGAAGAACCATGTATAGCAACAAGGAAAACGTAAACATACTGACTGCCCTGCTTGTACAGCATGGAGTTCGCCATGCAGTGGTGTGCCCTGGTTCGCGAAATGCACCCATTGTACACAATCTGAACGAGTGTCCTGACATCACTTGCTATCCTGTGACCGACGAGCGATCGGCAGGTTTCTATGCACTTGGGTTGGCCCAGGCACTCAACGAGCCTGTCATTGTATGCGTGACTTCCGGCTCAGCCCTACTCAACGTGATTCCCGCTGTGGCCGAGGCAAAATATCAGCGACAGTCACTCGTTATCATTTCTGCCGACCGCCCTCAGCAATGGATTGACCAACTCGACGGACAGACATTACCTCAGCCCGGCGTATTTGGTGGCCTCGTAGGGAAATGCGTGTCGCTGCCAGAAATAGAGGACTGCTGTCAAGCCGACGAGATGCGTTGGTACTGTAACCGTTTGATCAACGAAGCGTTGCTTGCCTTGCCCGCCTGCATTCACATCAATGTACCCATCACAGAACCACTTTTCCAGTTCACGACGCCTGAGTTGCCAAGAGAACGCAAGATAGAGCGTATCGTACCGGGCACAGACTACGGCTGTTTGCCTCCTGACATCATAGATTCATTGGCAAAGGCTCAGCGACCAATCATCGTGTTTGGCCAGAGTTCCCCCTACGATTTTTCAGGCGAAGGCCTTCATACCTTGTTCAGTCATGTCATCGTGCTCCATGAGTCTCTGTCACCATTCCCCAGTATCAGCCATTTCGACAAAGTGCTGGCCAACTGGCAGATGGAGTTGCCCGACTTTGTCATCTATGTAGGCGGCACCATCGTAAGCAAAAGGCTCAAGCAGTTTCTTAGACGCGCCAAGGATGCTGAGGTGTGGCGCATCAATACAACTGGCGAAGTGGAAGACACGTTTCAGCACCTTCGCGGTATTATCGTGGGCGATGCCAGATTAATACTTCAGTCTCTCAGCGAGAAACTATCCAACAAGCCAATGACCGCCAGCATAGAGTATCGCTGTCAGTGGTTGCAACGACTCAAGGCGGCAAGCCGTCACGCTGCCCAATACGAGCCAGATTATTCGCAAATGGCAACTATCCGTGAGTTTGAGCGACGTCTTCCTTCAAGTTGCACCGTCCATTATGCCAATTCCTCGGCTATCCGCTTAGCCAACATTTATGCCAGCCATCATGTTTGGTGTAACCGTGGTGTCAATGGCATAGAAGGCTCCCTCAGCACCGCTGCCGGTTTCTCCCTTTGCCAGAGCCCCGACTCTCCTGTTACCTTCTGCGTCATTGGCGACCTGAGTTTCTTCTACGACCAAAACGCCCTTTGGAACCAAAACCTGCGTGCCAACTTCCGTATTCTATTATTAAATAATGGTAAGGGAGGTATCTTCAACATGTTGCCAGGGCTGGAAAAGAGTCCTGCTCGTGATGCTCTCATATCTGCACAGCACACCACGTCGGCACAAGGAATCTGCCAGCAGAACGGTGTCGACTATCGCCGGGCCAGCAACACCGCAGAGATGAAAGCAGGGATAGAGTGGCTGACAGGCGAGAAATGCCAAGCCCCAATGTTGCTTGAAGTGTTTACGAATGCCAATGATGATGAAAAAACACTGAAAGATTACTACAAATTACTATAAAAATTGCTTAAATCCCTTGCATATTGAAAAACATTTACTACCTTTGCGAATGATTTATAACAAAACTAACCTGTAAACAAACTACACGTATGAAAGACTTGCAGATGTACATCAATGGGCAGTTCTGTGAGAGCCGCAGTGGTAAATGGATTGACGTTCTGAACCCCTCTACCGAGGAAGTAATCTCTCGCCAGCCGGAAGGCACCGTTGAGGATGTGAACGAGGCACTCGACGCCGCTCGAGCTGCACAGAAGCCGTGGGCAAAGACGCCCGCCATCGAGCGTGCCCAGTACTTGCTGAAGATTGCCGCTGGCATCAAGGCACGTGAGAACGAGTTCACCGAAATCATTATGCGCGAACAAGGAAAGACCCGCAACTGGGCTTCTATTGAGGTGGGTGCCACCATTGCCTACTTTGAATATATGGCCAGCTTCGCTCGTCACATCGAGGGCGAAATCATTCCAAGCGACCGTCCTAACGAGACCATCCTGCTCACCAAGAAGCCTATCGGCGTCGTGGCTGGCATCCTCCCCTGGAACTTCCCCTTCTTCCTCATTGCACGTAAAGCTGGTGCCGCCCTTATCGCTGGCTGTACCATCGTCATCAAGCCTTCTCAGCTCACGCCAGAGAACTGCACCGAGTTTGCCAAGGTGGTCGACGAGGTGGGTCTGCCCGCTGGTGTCATCAACATCGTAACGGGTAAGGGCAGCGTCATCGGCAACGAGATGGCTGGCTCTCCCAAGATCGACATTGTCTCTGTGACTGGTTCTGTAGGTGCTGGTGAAAGCATCATGGCCGCCGCCTCGAAGAACATCACAAAGGTTTCGCTCGAACTGGGTGGCAAGGCTCCCGCTATCGTCATGAAGGATGCCGACCTGGAGCGTGCCGCACAGTGGATTGTGGACAGCCGTATTGGCAACAACGGCCAGATTTGTAACAATGCCGAGCGTGTCTATGTGCAGAAGGAAGTGAAGAAGGCCTTCACCGATATCCTTGTGAAGAAGATGGCTGCCGTGAAGGTGGGCGATCCTTGCAAGGACGAAAGCGTAGACATGGGTCCGCTGGTCGAGGCTCGTGCCTTGGAGAGTGTTACCGAAAAGGTGGAACGTGCCATCAAGCAGGGTGCCAAACTGCTCTGCGGTGGTAAGCGTGTGGGCGAGAAGGGCTACTTCTATGCCGCTACCGTACTCGATGACTGCCGTCAGGACATGGACATCATCCACGAGGAGACCTTCGGCCCCGTGATTCCTTTGGTTGAGTTTGAGACCCTCGACGAGGTGATCGGCTATGCCAACGACTGTGAGTATGGCCTGGCCAGCAGCATCTTCACCAAGGACCTGAACGTTGCCGTGAAGGCTTGCCGCGAACTGGAGTTCGGCGAGACCTACATCAACCGCGAACACTTCGAGGCCATCCAGGGCTTCCACGCAGGTGTGAAGAAGAGCGGTATTGGTGGTGCCGACGGTAAGCACGGCGTTGACGAGTATCTCGTTACCCATGTGACCTACCTGGATACATGGGAATCTTAATTCCCTAACTTAGGTTTAGAAAGATGAAAATAGGATTATTCGTACCATGCTATGTCGATGCGCTCTACCCAGAGGTAGGCGTATCGACATTGCGTTTATTACGCTCGTTAGGTCTCGACGTTGACTATCCCGAGCGACAGACCTGCTGCGGCCAACCTATGGGCAATGCAGGCTTTGAGAAGTTGGCCGTGCCACTGGCAAAGAAGTTCGACGAGCTGTTCAGTGGCTACGACTACGTGGTGGCTCCCAGTGCCAGCTGTGCCGCCTATGTGCGCTGTTTCCATCCCAACCTTCTGGGCAATCCTGGGGCACATGGAGCCCGTCAAGCTCATGACTCCCACTGCCCCACCTCTGAGAAGACAATGGATCTCGTTGAATTCCTGCACGATGTCATCAAGGTGAAGAGCCTGCCTGCACGTTTCCCCCATAAGGTAAGCGTCCACAATTCTTGCCACGGTGTGCGTGAGTTGGGCCTTTCATCGCCTTCGGAGCGCAACATTCCCAAGTTCAACAAGATTATTGACTTGCTGAAACTGGTCGATGGTATCGAGATTGTAGAGCCTGAGCGTCCTGACGAGTGCTGCGGCTTCGGCGGCATGTTTGCCGTTGAGGAACAAGCCGTCTCAGCCCGCATGGGCTTGGAGAAAGTACGCCGTCACATCGCCACGGGTGCCGAATACATCACAGGCCCCGACTCCTCTTGTCTCATGCACATGCAAGGCGTTGCCCAGAAGCAAGGCCTCGATATCCAGTTCATTCACGTAGCACAGATATTATCAGCAGGACTATGAGTACAAAACATTCCATGGCTGCCGAAGCCTACTTGCAGAACGACGCTGTGGTCACCCGCCACGACCAAACGTTCTTCGGCGTGCGCCAGAAGCGCGACCGTATGGCACAGGCTCTGCCCGAATGGGAAGACCTGCGCGAAGCGGCCAGCCAAATCAAGAAACATACTGAGACGCATCTGGCCGACTATTTGGAGAAATTTGAGCAGAACGCCACCAAGAACGGCGTTCACGTTCATTGGGCCAATGATGCCGAGGAATACAATCGCATTGTCTTCGACATCCTTTCTTCTCACCAAGTGAAGAAGGTGGTCAAGAGCAAGAGCATGCTCACCGAGGAGTGCCATCTGAATACTCACCTCGAAGCCAAGGGCATTGAAGTGGTGGAGACCGATCTGGGCGAGCGTATCCTCCAGATGATGAAATTGGCACCAAGCCATATCGTGATGCCTGCCCTCCATGTGCACCGTGAGGACATTGGCGACTGTTTCCGCAAGCAAATCAGCAACTTCAACGAGATTGCCGCAAGCTATCCCACGCCCCACGACGACCCCAACGACCCGACCTTCCTGACCTACGTGGCTCGAATGCACCTGCGCCAACAGTTTGCCGAGGCCGATGCAGGCATGACGGGTGCCAACTTCGGTATTGCCGAGACTGGCGATGTGGTGGTTTGCACCAATGAGGGCAATGCCGACATGTCGACCTCCATTCCCAAGCTCCACATCGTGTCCATGGGCATTGAGAAACTCATTCCCAACTACAAGGCAATGGGTGTGTTCCAGCGCTTTGTGGCTCGCTCTGGCACAGGGCAGGAGACCACCGTATACACCAGCCATTTCCGTGGCCCTCGTCCAGGTGGAGAAATGCACATCGTACTCGTGGACAATGGCCGCAGCGAAATCATTGGTAATGCAGAACACTGGCAGACGCTGAAGTGCATGCGCTGTGGTGCATGTATGAATACTTGTCCTGTCTATCGCCGTTCGGCTGGCTACAGTTACACCTACTTCATCCCTGGCCCCATTGGTGTGAACCTGGGCATGCTTCGCGACCCGCATAAGTACTACGACAACGTGTCGGGTTGCTCACTCTGCTGTTCGTGCGACAATGTGTGTCCCGTCAAGGTCGATCTCTCTACTCAGGTCTATCGCTGGCGCCAGGAGCTCGACTCTCTCGGCCACGCCGACCCCATGAAGAAGATGATGTCCAACGGCATGTCGTTCCTCTTCAATCATCCTGCTCTCTACACCAGTGCCCTGCGCCTTTCGCCTATGGTCAACTGGGTGCCAAGCCCACTCATCAACCTGAAGCTGAATCCCTGGGCCTACGGACATGAGATGATGAAGTTCCCCAAGAAGTCGTTCCACCAATTATGGAAGGAGAAAAAGCTATGAGTGCAAAAGAAGAAATACTGAAAAGGCTCCGCCAGAACACACGAGAGACTTATGATATGCCAGACTTGGATAGTCTGAAGCCAATCACCTATGTCGACCCCGTGGCTGAGTTTATCCAGAAGACTACGACCACGGCAGGTGCCAAGCTCATCGAGAAGAAGACGGACGAAAGCTTGAACGACGTCGTTCAGACAGTGGCAAAAGGCCTTCCCCCCTCTGGAAAGGATGGAAAGTGCATCATCGCCAGCAACCTGTCGGGCATTGAAGCACAGTTGAACCCCGACACCGTCAGCGAGGCAAGGGAGCTCATGGCAGCCGACCTGGGTGTCATCGAGGGGCGCATCGGCGTTGCCGAGAATGCCTGCATCTGGATTCCTCAGCAGATGAAGGAGAAGTCCATCTGCTTTGCCGCCCAGCAACTGGTCATCGTGCTCCGTCGCGATGCCATTGTCAACAACATGCACGAGGCCTATGCCCGTATTGCTGCCTCAGGCGACTACTTCCAGCAATACAAGTTTGGCACCTTTATCTCAGGCCCCAGCAAGACCGCCGATATCGAGGGAGCCCTTGTCTATGGTGCTCAGGCAGCTCGAGGCGTCACCGTTGTCCTGGTGTAACAGAAAGGCACCACATGGGTGCAATTATTTAAGTTTCGAGAGTTACAAAGAATAGAAGTTCTTGCTCCGCTCGGCCTTTGGTCGCTTGCAAAGCAAGAACTTCTTTTCTTCGTAACTTCTCTAACTTCTTAACTTCTTTAAATTCTTTAACTACTTAACAACTTTCATCTTAACTTCTTTAACTTCTGAATTTGGCTGTGTCAGGGAAAAAGTGTATATTTGCAGACGATTTGAGCAAAAAAGAAAAAGTACATGAAAAAAGGGTTTCTCATTTTCATATTAATGTGGATCACGTCGATGAATATTCTGTTTGGACAGACTTATGACGCTCTGTGGCGGCAAGTCAAGGACGCACAAGAAAAGGATATGCCGAAGACGGAGCAAGAAGTGCTTCGCAAGATTGCTGCCAAGGCAGAAAAGGAACACGCTTACGGACACCTGCTGAAAGCCCAACTCTGTGAAGCCCGGTCGGCCTGCGTAGTAAGCCCTGACTCGTTGGAACCAGCCATCAAGCGGATAGTTGCAAAGGAGAAACAGACCTCCGACGATGCGCTGCGTGCCGTCTACGATGCCGTGTTGGGCTACCTATATGCCCATAGCGGACGCCAGCGCGACATCAACCCCGAACTTTCGGAAAGCTATAACCAAAAGGCCATGAGCCAGCCCGAGAAGCTGGCCAATATCAAAGCCACGACCTACAAGCCATTAGTGGTCGAAGGCAGCGACAGCCACTACTTCGGCAACGACCTGCTGAGCCTCATCGCCTACGAGACGAAGCAGTTCAAGGCATTACACGACTATTACCTGACCACTGACAACCGCGTGGCTCAGATGCTTTCAGGATTGGAGTTACTAAAGTCGGAGGTCAATTCGGAGACACCCAAAAGGCAATTGGAACGCCTTGACTCTCTGATAGAGCGCTATGGTGACCTGACTGAGGCAGCCGAGATAGCCATAACGCGCTATGAGAGGATGGCCGACCTCAAGGATGTCACGACCCAAGAGCGAATGGCCTACATAGACCATGCCCTCAGCAAATGGGGACAATGGAAGCGTATAGACGTGCTGCGCAATGCTCGCAAGTGGCTTACCAACAGGCAGTTCACGGCAACGATGGAGCACAAAGTGTTCATCCCCAACCGCGAACAAGTGGTCAAGCTGAAAGACCTGCGCGGCATTTCTCAACTGACCATGCACGTCTATCGCGCCAAAATAGACGGTGACAACACGTTCGGGGGCGACCTCTCCAACACCTCCAACTACAAGAAACTGAAGCCCCTGCTCACCGAGTTGCCCGAACTGACACAGACCTGTCATTACGGCTTGCACAAAGACTATGAGCTTTTCGAAGACTCGCTTATTCTGCCAGGATTGCCTGTTGGCGTCTATCTGCTGGAGATCGAGACAAAGCCTGCCACCGAGGTGAATCGCCAGCTCTACTACGTCAGCGACGTAAGGATGATGCTGCAACATCTGCCAGGGAACCAACAGCGCATCGTCACGCTGAATGCCACCACAGGCCAACCCATCAAGGGGGCATCCGTGCGCATCAGCCATGAAGAGTATGGCTCAGGTCAAAAGGGGAAGGTGGTGACCATCACCACCAATGCCGATGGCGAATACCTCTATAAAGCCGAGGGCCGTTACAACCTGAAGTACAATGCCTTTACTCCCACCGACAAAGCCTGTCCCCCCGAAAGGCTGTGGAACACCTTCAATTATTCCAAGGAAAAGGAAACGAAGGAATACGGCGTCGTCTATACCGACCGTGCCATCTATCGCCCAGGACAAGCCGTCCATGTGGCAGCTGTCATCTATCAGCAACAGGATGGCTACAAGCATCAAGCCGTAGCAGGCAAGGAGATGACCATCACGCTGCGCGATGCCAACTGGCAGGAGGTGAGTCAGAAAACGGTAAAGACCGACCGCTTTGGCACCTGTGCCACAGACTTTGTGTTGCCCTCCACCGGACTCACAGGCCAATATAGCGTCAAGGTAAATGACTATGTGGGTTTCTTCCGCGTAGAAGAATACAAGCGTCCCACCTTCCAAGTGGAGTTTCAGAAGGTGGAACTCGACTATGCCGATGGCGACACCGTAGCCGCGAAGGCCACCGTGAAGAGCTATGCCGGCGTGCCCGTACAGGGAGCCAAGGTGAACTACCGGGTGGTGCGCCGTCACGCCTTTTGGTGGATGACCTACTCTCGCTACTGGATGAGTGGTCAGATTGGAAACTCCTCAGAAGAGAAGGAAGTAGCCTCGGGCGAAACCACGACTGCCGACGATGGTACGTTTACGGTCAACATGCCGATGAAGCTGCCCGAGACGCGCTATCCCATGTTCTATAACTTCGTGGTCATAGCCGATGTCACCGACCAAGCAGGCGAGACCCATCAAGGGCAGTTGTCGCTGCCTTTGGGCAACAGGAAGTCGGCTCTCACCACTACCCTCCCCGATCAGGTGCAGGCCGAGCAGATGCCGCAAGTCATGTTCAACCTTCGCAATGCTGCCGGCAATGATATCGACGATGAAGTGAAATATCAGATTGACGGTGGCAAATGGATTACCGTGAAGACCAACACCCTTTTCTCGCTGCCCAAGCTGAAAAGTGGCAAGCACAAACTGACCGCTACTGTCAATGACCAAGAAGTCCCACTTGAGCAGGAGTTCGTGGTCTTCTCCGAGAACGACAAGCGTCCGGCCGCCGAAACCGATGACTGGTTCTGGCAGTCGGCCACCCAGTTCCCCAACGATGGCAAGCCCGTCACCGTGCAGGTGGGCTCTTCCGACCCAGACATGCACATCGTCTACAGCATGTTCAGTGGTGAAAAGGTGCTTGAAAGCGGTGCCATCAAGAAGTCGGCAGAACTCATCAACCGCAAACTCACCTATCAGGAGTCCTACGGCAACGGCGTGGTGCTTACCTTCGCATGGATCAAGAACGGAAAAGTACACCAACACACCGCGAGAATCACCCGCCCTGTGCCTGATAAGGAGCTCAAGATGCAGTGGACCACCTTCCGCGACCGTCTCACCCCTGGTCAGCAGGAGGAGTGGACACTGAGCATCACAAAGCCCGACGGGAAGCCTGCCGAAGCGCAACTGATGGCCACGCTCTATGACAAGAGTCTGGATCAGATAGTCAAACACAATTGGGAGCTGATTCCCCTGACATCCCTGCCTTTGACCAATGCCGACTGGAGCTCTCCCTCGTGGAGGCAACTCTATTGGAATGGTGCCCAGCGACAAAGCTATGCCACAGTTGAAGAACTGCAGTTCAATTCATTCGATCACGATTGCTATCCCTCTCCCTGGCTACAGAGATTATTAATTGGAGTGAAGGCGATCCGTCCGCTCGCACTCAAGAAGGTTTCCGCGACAACCACCATAGACATGGAGGAGTATGAAGGGATTTCCTCGGATTTCGCCAATGAAGCCCTGCAAGGAAGAATTGCCGGACTCAATTTGAAGGAAAACAGCGCCAACGAACTACTTGAGGAGGAAAGCGCCGAGGAAGAGGTGCAACTGCGCGAAAACCTGCAGGAGACAGCCTTCTTCTATCCGCAGCTGTTGTCCGATGGCGAAGGGCACGTCTCGTTGAAGTTCACATTACCCGAGAGCCTCACCACCTGGCAACTGCTCGGCGTCAGCCATACGACAGATATGATGTATGGCCGCATCCAGGCTGAGGCTGTGGCACAGAAGGACGTGATGATACAACCCAACATGCCTCGCTTCTTGCGCCTGGGCGACCAAGCCACCCTCTCAGCCCGTCTCTTCAACACCAGCGGCCAGCCCAAGAGTGGACGGGTGCGCCTGCAACTCATCGACCCTGATACAGAAAAGGTGGTGTTCGAAGACCAGCAGGATGTGAGCATCGAGGCAAACGGCACGACAAGTGCCATGTTCTCCGTGAACTGCTCCACTCTCTCTGAGTCCCTGTTGGTTTGCCGATGGACCGTCAGCGGCGAAGACTACAGCGACGGCGAGCAGCATTATCTGCCCATCCTTCCTGATACGGAGCGAGTCACAGTCACGGTACCCTTCACGCAGAACGAGCCAGGCACGAAGACCATCGACCTGAAGGCCCTCATCCCTTCATCCACACGTCAAACGCCTGACGCTGCGAAAGTCACCGTCGAATACACCAACAACCCGGCATGGCTCATGTTGCTGACCCTGCCCACCATCAGCCAGACCATCGACGACAACGCCGTTAGTCAAGCCGTATCGCTCTATACTAATCTGTTGGGACGGCATATTATCGAGCAGAACCCGAACCTGAAGACTGTCTTCGAGCAGTGGAAACAAGAATCTGCCAGCCCCTCGCTTTCAAAGAATTCCCCACTCCAGATGAATCAGGAACTGAAGGACCTCCTGCTTACCGAGACACCCTGGGTGATGGACGCCAACCGTGAATCAGAGCAGAAACAGCTACTGAGCGGCTTCTTCGACCCTAACACCATACAGCAGCGCATCGAATCGGCCACGGAGAAGTTAGGCAAACTGCAGAAGCACGACGGTTCATGGAGCTGGTGGGAAGGCATGCGAGGATCCTCCTTCATGACTATAGGCATCAGCGAAATGCTGGTACGCCTTAACCAGATGGTGGGGCAGCAGAGTGAGACGCAGAGTATGCTCGACAAGGCTTTCCACTTCATGGGTGGCGAAATGGTGGAACTTGTCAACGAGATGAAGAAGCAAGAGAAGAAGGGGGTGAAGCCTCACTTCCCCAACTACCTGGCCTTGGAGTGGCTCTATATCTGCGCCATCGACGGAAGGTCTCTTCCTGCCGACGTGCAGTCAGCCAACACCTACTTGAAGAAACTGCTCAAGAAAGACGTCAAGAACCAAACCATCTACGAGAAAGCCCTCTCGGCCATCGTGCTGGGCGATAAACTCTATATCCAGAGCCTGAAGGAGTGGACTGTCTACAAGGAAGAAATGGGACGCTACTACGACACGCCACGTGCCTCCTACTCTTGGCGAAACTACCGCATTCCCACTCAGGTAGCCGCTATCGAGGCCCTGCAACGCCTCACGCCCAACGACCGTCAAACCATCGAGGAAATGCAACGCTGGCTGTTGCAAGAGAAGCGCACCACCTGCTGGGACACGCCGCTCAACAGCGTCAATGCCGTGTATGCATTCCTCCAGGGAGAGCCTAAGATGAAGGCGCTTGCCACACACTCGCCTCTCACCACCCTGAAACTCGACAGCCAACCCATCGAAACCAGCAAGGCCACAGCAGGCATAGGCTATGTGAAGGCGACACAGTCCTACCACGGAGAGCAGACCTTCACCGCCGAAAAGACCTCCACAGGCACGTCATGGGGTGCCGTCTATGCACAGTTCATGCAACAGGCATCCGACATCCGCGACCAGCAGAGTGGCATCAGCGTGAAGAGAGAGGTCCTCAGTACCGACCTCACCTCTCTCCACTCACCCTTACAGATAGGCGACCGTATCAAGATACGCATCACCATCGTGGCCGACCGCGACTACGATTTTGTGCAGGTGGTCGACAAACGTGCTGCCTGCCTGGAGCCTGTCCAGCAGCTCAGCGGCTACCACTGGGGCTACTACTGCTCACCGAAAGACTTTACCACGAACTACTATTTCGACATGCTGCCAAAGGGAAAGCACGTCATCGAGACAGAATACTACATCGACCGCGAAGGACAATACGAGACAGGCACCTGCTCTGCACAATGCGCCTACTCGCCGGAGTTCCGTGGTCTCACTAAGTCGCAAACCATTATCGTAAAACCTAAACAATGAGCCAGAATATATGGATAAGTGCGCTGCTCTGTATGGCATCGGCCACAGCAGGAGCACAGGAACTGAGTGTTGCCAAAGCAACCGTGGATTGTGGCCGGACGGGATTTCGCATGCCCATTACGGCCAAGTTTGAAATCAAGAACAAAGGGACGAAGGACCTGATTATCACCGACGTGAAGACCGACTGTGGTTGCACCAAGGTGGAACTGCCCAGAAAGAGTATTGCGCCTGAAGAGGAGTTTACCCTGAAGCTCACCTACGACGCCCGCATGCTTGGCCATTTCGTCAAGCAAGCTGCCATCTACAGCAATGCCTCCGAGAAACCTTTCTATCTCCAGATGAAAGGTGTGGTGCTTACTGAGGTGGAAGACTATACCGGCACCTACCCCTACACTATGGGCCAACTGATGACCGATTGCGACCATTTGGAGTTCGACGATGTGAACAAAGGCGAGCACCCTGAGATTGTCATCCACATCATGAACAACAGCGGCAGTCAGCTGCGCCCCAACGTGCTCCACCTTCCCGCCTACCTCACGGCATTGGCCACTCCCGAAACCGTGGAACCTGGCCGTACTGGCAAGGTGAGCCTGACATTGAACTCCGAAAAGATTCCCAACTTGGGTCTCACGCAGACCTCCGTCTATTTGGCTGGTGATCTCGGCGATAAGATCAGCTCCGAAAACGAGCTGCCTGTGTCTGTCATCCTGCTGCCCGACATGTCGCAATTCAATGGCAATGCCCATCAATATGCGCCCAAAATGGAACTCTCCACCGACCAAATCGAATTGGGACTCATCAATGGAAAGATAAAGAAGAGCGAGGTCATCACTATCAGCAACAAGGGCAAGACGGCGCTCAACATTTCCTCCATGCAGATGTTCACCGGCGGCTTGAATCTGACGCTGGCCAAGAACGAGCTGCAACCAGGCGAGGAAACCAAGCTCAAAGTGTCGGCCGACTACGAACGACTGAAAGCCTCCCGCCAGAAGCCCCGTATACTTATGATTACCAACGACCCCGACCACACAAAAGTCGTCATCACTATCAACGTAAAATAAATGGAACATCCAGAAAACAGCTCTGAATATGCAGGTTTGCAAGTGAATAACGGTGTAGAGCAACCGTCCATTATCAATCCTTACCTGAAGCGCAACCGTTTCCGTCGTCGCGAAATGACCATCAGCGAAATGGTTGAGGGCATCGTGAAAGGCGATGTCACCGTGTTGTCACAAGCTGTGACGCTGATTGAGAGTGTCAACCCTGACCACCAGCAGAAAGCCCAGGAAGTCATCGCCCGCTGCCTGCCCTATAGCGGCAACTCCGTGCGTATCGGCATCAGCGGTGTGCCAGGTGCAGGCAAGTCGACGAGTATCGACGAGTTCGGCATCCACCTGCTGAAGGAGAGAGGTGGTCGTCTGGCTGTGCTGGCCATCGATCCCAGCAGCGAGCGTACCAAAGGTAGCATCCTTGGCGACAAGACACGCATGGAGAAACTCAGTGTCCATCCCGATTCGTTTATCCGCCCCAGCCCTTCTGCAGGCTCCTTGGGTGGCGTGGCTCGCAAGACCCGCGAGACTATCATCCTCTGTGAGGCGGCTGGTTTCGACAAGATTTTCGTGGAGACCGTCGGTGTGGGACAGAGCGAGACGGCCTGCCACTCAATGGTCGATTTCTTCCTGCTCATCCAGGTGGCAGGCACCGGCGACGAGCTACAGGGCATCAAGCGTGGCATCATGGAAATCTCCGACGGCATCGTCATCAACAAGTGCGATGGCGACAATGTCGACCGCTGCCAGATGGCGGCTTCCAACTTCCGCAACGCCCTCCACTTCTTCCCCATGCCCGAGAGTGGTTGGCTGCCGAAGGTGCTGTGCTATAGCGGTTTCTACGGCACGGGAGTCAAGGAGGTATGGGACATGATCTATCAATACTTCGACTTCGTCAAACAGAACGGCTACTTCGACTACCGACGCAACGAGCAGTCGAAATACTGGATGTATGAGAGTATCAACGAGCACCTGAAGAACAGCTTCTATCACAACAAAGTGGTGCAGGCCCAGCTGCTCGCTGCCGAGAAGTCTGTGCTGCAAGGACAGCAAACCAGTTTCGTAGCTGCCCAAAGCCTGCTCGACGTCTATTTCAACGAACTCAGGTCAACCAAATAAATGCTAAAGATAGAGATTGACAACGGCAGTGGTTTCTGCTTCGGCGTGACCACTGCCATCAAGAAGGCCGAAGAAGAGCTGGAAAAAGGCAGCACGCTCTACTGTCTCGGCGACATCGTTCACAACGGCATGGAATGCGAACGCCTGCGCAAACTCGGCCTTGTCACCATTAACCATGAGGAGTTGCGCCAACTGCACAACGTCAAAGTGCTATTACGTGCTCACGGCGAGCCACCCGAGACCTACGAACTGGCCCGTCGCAACAACATCGAGATTATCGATGCCACCTGTCCCGTGGTGCTACAATTACAGAAGAAGATAAAGAAGCAGTACGAAGTAAATGGCGCCTCTATCGTCATCTTCGGCAAACGCGGCCACGCAGAGGTGTTAGG
>Ga0326512_10001078_pt1 | contig 22054 bp, 50 predicted proteins | sample 1_2617_0518_D_FD_203652 | JGI IMG/M metagenome (GOLD analysis project Ga0326512, IMG submission 203652) | Bovine rumen microbial communities from UC Davis, California, United States - 1_2617_0518 | ecosystem: Host-associated > Mammals > Digestive system > Stomach > Rumen | place: USA... | reverse complement strand
ATATATTTCCACGATCCTTAATCTCAAATATATGATTAACAACAAAAGATTTTTTCATTCTCCTATCAAAATCCCTAAAGAAACGTTCAACACAATAATATTGCTGTGTTTCTTGTTTTGGAATCTCCAAGACACATTCGAGATCATAAAATTCATTCTCGGATTCATCTAAAAAAATATCATCTCCAAGTGTTATATTGAAAAGTTTCTTAGGCTCTAAACCCATATATTTTTTTAAATGAGTCTTTAATGTATACAAATAAACAGCCAAATCATACTCACATACTTCAATATGTTTATTAAATCTACCAAGACTGGAACATTTGAACTCAGATTGATTATCATATAAATATTTTAATTTTGTCCCTATTTCAAGAATTTTCATCATAATATCATTTATTGTATCAATATTATTAGGTAATAAATCCGCAATTATTTTAGAATTATGAATTATATTTTCATTGAAAAAACTCATTTAATTCCCTCCTGTGTTGTCTAACATCATCTTTTGTCATTTTTTGAATACTAAATTCTTTAATTTCTTCTAACTCAAAACATTCTGTTACCATTCCATCAAATTCTAAATATAAATTAAAATAATTTTCATCCTCTTCAATGGTAATCGCATTAGCACAGCCAAAAGCTGTCCATGTACCTGTAAAAATTTTATAAAAAATTGGTTTAATCTCCAATTCATAATAATTTCCTGTAGGACTACAATTAACAACAACATTTAGAATCTGAATATCATCTCCTATCATTATCATCATAATATTTTACCTCTAACACTTGTATTTGGTAGATTTCAACAGAATAAATTACCTCATCATCATATACTACTTCAAGATAACCGTCTTCTGTTATATCAATAAACTCAAAATTAAGTTTAAACATTCCTAATCCTTCTTCGTCCTCCACTGTAAACATTAAATATGCGTTCTGATTGTTATATATACGGCCTTGTTCAATATTAAACCCTCTCGTACGAAAAAACATTATAAATTTTTCCTTACGGTGCTCTATTTCTAACTTTCTAAAATTAATCATCTAATCACCAATACTATATATGTAGATAAATATATATAAAGATTTCTATATTAAAAAAAATAAATATCATTTTATGGAAGCTGCTATTCTATCCAACAATGATCTTACATTCTTAAATTGCTTATAGCAGATATCCTGTAAAATGATTTCGTCTGATTTTTTCATCTGATAGTTTTCTACTGTTGATATTGCTGTAAAATCTAATTTTTGAAAATCTGGAGTGTCCATAGTATTAATATTTACGACAGGAATTACCTCTGGTCCAATTTTCTTTTGAACTTCTTTTTCTGTCTTTTTATCTACTCTAAAGACCTCATCAAGATAATTACAAAAAAGCAAAGCTAATTCACGAGATCTATCATCATAGCTTTCCATAATTATCTGTGATTTAAAAACTTCCAGCATATCGTTATCCATAATCGGTAGACTTTTGTTAATAACTAACATATAAATCATCACACAACACAGCTATTTTATGAAAATACGGAACTCCTAACATATCCTGAACAATCTCAATATTTAATTTTTCTATGATTCTTTCCATTGTTAATAGATCAGTACTATCAAATAGAGCATCAACTTTATTTAATAAATGATTGGCTGTATTTTTATCTATATAATCCTTACGCAAGGCTAACAATATCTCAATCATAATGAAATTAGTGTGTACTATAAATGTTCTATCATTAACCAACTGAGGATCAAATTCCACTAAACATATATCTTCCGCCATTTTATCCAAATATTGCGGATTTATCTGTAGTTGCTTAATATCATTGAGTGTTAATTTCTTCATTATATCTACTAACTCCATCAAAATCTGGAATGTAAGAATTAAACAATCCTCTCGCAACAGACCTTTGTTTTTTGATTTGTACAAAATGATAAGCTTTATGTGGGTTGGCCAACCAACCTTTTGAATCTATACAGAATAATCCAGATCCAAGTTGATTACGCTCTTCTTTTGATAGATCATCTATTCTTACAAGTTTAATATCTTCAATATCACATGATACGCCTGATGATGTCATTGATGATAAATCAAAAATATCTACGACAGAGGCAGAACAAGAAGGTAATTCCTCAATTAATAAAGCGGATATCTCTTCTTTTTTGATTAATTGATGTAATTGTGAAGGTACATATATTTTCATTATATCCCCTTCTTTTGTTTAAGCATATTAGCTACATCTGAGGCAATTGTGTCTAAAAAAGCAAAACTCTTATCATTTAATACCCTATAATCAGATTCGAAATGATAAGAGCCGGACTCTCTTTTCCTGTTTCTTCTTCTCTCATCAATATCAATCAACCAAGATGGACGAACTACCTCTATAATGAATGTGTCATCTATATCAGCTTGCTGAACATCACGAATCCCGATGTCATCAACAACATAAATAGAAAAACCATTAAGGAAATCAACGAATTGATCTTTGGTCGTCCAATAATAATGACCTCCTATCAATGTCTGAGCAATAACATCTCCATGGGCTTCATCATCTTCATAATCTTCCATAGTTTTGAACAAATGAGTAATCTCATCATCATAACGAGGCTTACGTGTTGTTTTTGATCTGACAATCTGAGCTATATCGATACCTAAATGAGTTAGTAACATATTAGCAAAAGTATCTTTGCCTACTCCAAAATCACCAGTGACCAGAACAATCATGATTACACCCGTCTTTACATAAATCTATCAATTGATCAATCTTATCCTCTAAGGCTTCTACACGCTCTTCAAGAGATTCATAAGTTGGAGTTTGCATTTCATTAATTAATTGAATAGTATCTTCTTTTTCTAAATAATGCAAAATATCATCTATATGAACATAGATGTATACCCCACCTATTTTTTTATATCTAATATTATGATCATCATTAAAAGTTGTAATAGAAACAATACCTTTATCTGATCTACATGTAATTTCCAAAGACGGACATTGAAAATCAAATATATCAATGTCATATGCAAATAATACTCTTTCTACTGAAATATTATAAATGGATTCAATAATCTCTTGTAATTGATTACAAACCTCTTCTGTAGATATAAAATTACTAAATTCCTTAATTTGCTTTAATAATTCTCTATGACTCTTATTATATAATATCATAATTTATTCTCCCTCTAAATTATCCATATAAAATGCTAACCTATCTACTCTAAGCATTACATATATGTGATAATTATCAATACCGGTATATGCGTATTTCATACCGAAATGATTACAATCCATACATTCTCTAAAATAATCTAAAACTATTTTAGAGTTTTTTTGACGAATATCTAAAATACTCTTTGTAAAACGACCACTACGTGGAAAACAACCACCTTCAAGCTCATTTAGTCCAATAAAGCATTTAAGATACAAATGGCGTGAATGATAATCGAATTCCATTTTGAAGATTTTTTCATCAATTTCTGGTGGTAACAATGGTCTTATCAATAATGATGGATTAATGTGTTGTAATTGTTCAAACAGCTGACTCGCTCTCGTCAGAGTTTCTTCCGCTTCCTTCTTCTGATTTTGATTCATTATATTCACCAGCAATTAAATCTAATTCTTTAATATAATAATCTACAATAGCATAATACTCGTCCTGATTAATATTCAATTGAGCGGCAGCTAATGTACCTAAAACAGCAAACATTGGAATAAAATTCTTATATTCTAACACAGTACATTTCTTGGATTTAATTTGTTGATCAAATAAATCCTGCAACATATTAATAAAAGTTTGAGCTGTCTTTTTTTGGCTCTCTGGAAAATAATCATCATCTTTTAATTCTAAAATATCGGTCAAATTAACACCTCTAATATTAATTAAGATATTATCCTATATTTAAATATTTGTCTTCTGATGGTAGAACTATCTCAAAAGTCTTAATTATTTGGTCATTAAAGGTAATATACCATTCTGATGGTTTATCTATATTATTTCCCCACCCATAATACATTATAATACGATTAATAGTTGATGGAGCCTTTATAATATTCTCAAGATACTGACTTATTCGAGTCATTACCTGGTACAGCATTTGATTAATAACCTCTCGTACATATTTATAATTATCGTTCATTCTTTTACCTCCTTTTTTTAAAAATGACCGCTACTTATGCCCATTCTTCACGGCTATTTTCCATATAAACAAGGAAACAAGGTAACTGAAAAATTGCCTCCGCTAAAGCATCATCGGCGCAAAATCCTTATTTTTTATTAATCTCATCTATAAGATGCTGAACCTTATTTGGTATGTTTTCTATCGGCTGTGTTTTTATATAATAAAGTGTAAATGTCACCTTAATATCATCATCATTATCCTTAAAAGGATCATATTCAGACAAATCTAATCCAGATCCAATAAATGTTTGCTGAAAGATATTATCTGACGCTACACCTTCTAAAAACCATAATGGGTATGGCATATCCTTAAAATACACTAAAGCTTCTTGCGATACATCTCTAAATACTAAAAAACTATCTGTTTCTTCTATTTGCATAAAAAACACCTCAATACTGTTAATATCATAAGTTTACTTCCTCTAAATCCCATGAATAGTAATCTGCTGGCATATCTCCCCATGTGTCTTTAACAACTCTAATTAATTCATCTTTTGATAATTCTCGATTAGTTTCATTTACTATGAATTTACCGTCATCTCTATATGATACAGCCTTAAACATAATCAAATCTTGGGGATCAAATTCTGACAGGTCAGCATCGATACCTGAATCTATTAACCATTCGTATAAATACCAAGCGTCTTCGCTATCCACTAAAATACCTATTAATTTATTTGTTTGTTGATCTACTATTTTGTACATTTAATCACCTCAAAAAATATATTGTTTTCCAATTCTATCATATTCGTTTTTAAATCTTTTTTTATTACCAACCTGTTTCTCCATAATGGGTTTATGAAGTGATAAGCGGTCCTGTAAGCTTGAACAGATATAAAAACGATGCTTCCAATACCATGGAAGATGTATTGTCATTTCACGAATAGCGCGAACAGGCGTTATTGTGGCATGAACAGTAATTTTAAAATTATCATTACTCATATTAGTCATCATAATTTTTGTTATGCTCTTTAAGTTCTTCAATAACCTCATGCATGCCGCCGATTCCAACTGACATATCTGCTACCATCTTTTAATCCTCCTTATTAAATTTATGAATTTGTTTCCAAAACGCTTGTTGAGGCATAATAGTAATATTTATAACATATTTAATACTATTTTTGTGAATTGCTAAGGAACATTCACCTTCCCCAATCTCTTCAATATCTTGAGCAAATTGCTCAGATATGCTATCTAAATTCAATAAAATTTCATTTTTGATTTGATCTTGAAAAGTCATCTTAAAATCCTCTTATAACTCATAATAAGGGCAAATTCCGTCATATATGCGAATTTTGTCATATATATCGCATCGATAATCTCCATCTTGATTAAAATATTGATGCTTACATGATCCACAATTAAGACGTGCGAAAAAAAGCGCGTCTTGCATCAATTCTTCTCGAACATGCTTCCAAATCTCATCAACAAATGCCATTTTTGATTTTGACATATTATGTGTAGAAACATAAGATATAAAAGCCTTGTGGACATCTTTCATTCTTACTTTAATATCCGGATCATACTTCAATGTCATTCCCCTCCGCTATCATTGCTTTTTTTAATAAATAATCCTCATCATATCCTTTATCAAAATCATATCTAGTCCCTCTATGACACCAATTATTCCAATTCTTATAAATAGCTCGATGACTATAATTAATAATAGCCTTTCGTAAATACCATTGTGTGTACATTGAATGAAATTGCTCTGTTCTCCCTAACATTATTTTACCTCAGAATCAGGCTTATTTAGCAATAAGCCCATTTTTTTTGCTAGATTATAAATAAGACTAGCGTCTGTAACTCGCCCTATTTCTATGAAATAATCATATATGCTTTGGATTTCATCGTAAACAGCTTTATCAAACATCATTCCTTCTTGATTTAAAAAATCTAAACATAATCGCATACATTCATCTGCTTTATCCTTTTCTGACATTACGAAGTCAAATTTAATAACTTCTCGCAAACTCTGATGATCTCTAATATATCCTGCGCCCTCGAAAACAAAACCTTGATACTGATCAATCTTCATTTAAATCACCTTCTTCAATGATTTTCCACCATTTATACCCTTTGACATCATACGTAGATTTGATTAACCCTTCATCGACCATACGATGCAATTTTTGCCTAATAACATTTACATCATAATACCTACCTGTTTTTTTCTCAAATAAATATTGTAATACACTCGTACTTACACCATCTTTTTCATCTAAAATGTCAATAATTATTTTTGAAAATTCATCAAAACTATATCGTTTTCCAGTCATTCTTTCACCATTACTCTTTTCCATTTTTCATTTATTTCAATGTCATCTGGAAATCCAGTATATGCTAAATTTGAATCATATCCAATCAGTAATTCATAATCACCATATCCTAATTCAACTAATTCGTTCAACACATCTCTTGCACTCTTAACGGTCAAATCCCCGCATTCATCGTATTCTAATGGTAAATGTGGTGGTAATTTTAATTGTATGTTTTCAGTCATTCTTTTATCTCCTTTAATTTCTCTTTAAAATCCTTTTTTGGTATACTATCCACAGTCCCTCTTGTTGGTAAATTGTAAATCATTATTTCTGCTATTAAACACAATATTGCAAAGATATGCTCCAATCCAATAATTCTAACAGTTCTCCATTGGTATACATCGTTATTATCAACAATACCAAATTTTGTTTTTTTAGTCATTTACAATCCTCCATACATTGTTTATAAAAACTACTTTTTAAATGTTTTAATGAAGTTTTATCCATATCCGAAGCGTCCCATATCATTTCTAATCGAGTTGGAGAAATACCATTGTTTTTGCTATAAATATTGATAATTGCTATAATAAACTGTTTTAAATAATAGTCATCGTCATAGACTTTTTTTAGTTCTTGTTTTAACTGATTATTTTCTTCTGCAAGCTTATTAAACTCTTTATTAATTGAATCTGCCATTTCTTCTCCGAAATGATCCCATGATTCCCAATATTCTCCATCCAAATAATAACTCTCGCTATCAAAATCCACCGTAACTCTTTCTTTGACCATTTTTACCACTTTTTCCAACTACAACTACCTTTTTTCCCTGTTTACGATAAAATTCAGCTAAATTTTCTAAATACAATGTTTTCCCACAAAATACAGAACCACGAACAAGAATTGTTCTGTTTTTTTCAGTCACTTATATCCACCTTTAATCTAATATTTTAATGAATTTCCACCTATACACAGTTATATGCTTACTTAACTCTTCAAACTCTATGAATGGTGCTAAAAAACCAAATTCATTACAGAATTTTAATAAATACTTGTCATCGAAAGGGCAAAAAGACTCAAAAGTCATATACATTTTATTTCCGTGAAATTTAATATGTATAAAATCTACTGCATCTCTAAGAAAATCAGAAATAGCACTTTTATATTCTTCTCCTCTTCAATCATTTAGCCATCACCATTATTAAATTGTTTATAGTCATCTAAATCACTAAACAAAAATTGTATATCAGTAAGAGTGCCTTTAATTAATACAAATTCTGCAAAACTAATTTTATCATTCATATATAGTCTCATATACGGTTCAAAGTATTCATTTATCGTTCTATTAATTTCTTCTTGAGTAAAAGTTTTTTCAGCCATATTAGTCACCATACTTTTTTCTTCATATTTTAAACAATCATAATTCTTATTAAGCGAAAGATGTTTGCCATTCTTATAATATCGAAATTCAGCCATCACCTAACACCATTTTGATTTTACCTATTAATGCATCTAAATCTATCTCTTCTAATTCATATGTTTCAGAACGATCCTGATCTTTAAAATTTAATGAAGCTAAGTTAATTATTTGTTTATGATTAACATAATTAAGAGTGGATAAAATCTCTTCTAAAAGATCTACATCAATAAACCTTGCTGTTACTTGTATAGTAGCATTTGCAATTTTTTGAGAAGTATAATCTTGCTCTTCTGGTAATAACCATTCAAAATCTTTACAGGAAACTTCTTCTGAGACTTCAAAATTAGGATTGCCTTTCTCACACCAGGAATCACTATAATACCCTCGACAATATATACACTCGCTACATCTCATGATTTCACCTCTGATTTGTCTGATAGAATACCATTTTGAATGTTTTCCACTTCACTATCATTACAATCTTTAATTGCTTTGATCATTCCACGATATTGTTCATACTCTTTTAAACAATCCTCGTATTTCTCTTCTAACTCTTTATACATGCAATACTGTATCCATTGATTATCTTCTACTGTTGAAATCCAATTATCAACCCTCATTATCGCATTTATACTATTTCTTTCTGCGAAACAATAACCAATAATAGTAAATATAAAAGCTGATAATAACCACACAATAACCCACATTACTGGTTCAGTCATTCAGAATCACCTTTTCAATTACTCCTTGTTTAACTCCACCATCTTCTTTTGCATAATCTCTTATTTTTTGCAATTTAGTTTGAAGATTAATGTTTTCTTCTTCTAATCTTCCAAGATAATCTTCCATCTCCATATTGGTAGATTTTAACTGTTCATTTTCCTCTTGAAGTTCATTTAACCATTCTATACATTTGTTGAATACATCTGCATATTGTAACACTAACCCCATAGGAGTTTTTAATAATCTATTTAATTTAGTATCTTTGATTCCACCCAATACTTGTTTAAATCGTTTTTCAGTCATTAAATATCCCCCTTATTGAATTCGGTAATATACCATTCATTTCTTAATTTCTCTAATGCAAGAAGACCCTCAACAGCTGTTACTGCTATATCTCGCATCCTTTCAGCTTCCTCTCTTCTGCTTTTTTGATATTGTCTTGATTCCCAATCACTATTAATTTGTTTAATAAAATCATCAGACATAGAATCATATTGAATGTCCTTATATGTATCATGTATATACGAAACACCATTATTGTTTTTCTTATATACATATCTATCCTCTTCGCTCATTTTTTCACCTCAGAATCACCTATGGTCCACAACCCATTCATCACATCCGCCATCAAGACAGTCAATTGGTGAATTATGCTTAATGCATTTTCTATCTTCCAAATAAAGACAGCAGCGACATTTACCAACACAATTAAATTCTCTTGCCAATTCCATCTCCATACTAAGACCACAAAGAAACATTGTATTACTCATTCTCAACACCATCAAAATAGTCTAAGAGATGGCCTATACAATAATAAATACCATTTGGAGAGTTTGATTCAAAACCGTAAGACTCAAGAATCTTTAATACATGAGCGAAGCGTGGATCATCTGGTTTCTCATGGTTATCAATCAACTGTCTGTATCTGCGATATACAGCCCAATCTTTATTTTTACGTGCTACATCCTCATCAAAGGCCTCGTTAATATTATCAATCAAATGAACAATGTCTTGAATTTCATCAAAGGTTTCAGCATGACACGTTGCCTTTTCAAGACCATCAATAATTTGATTTATAGTGCCTCCAGTCAGTTGTAAATTATATATTTGACTCATTATGCTCACCTAATATAATATATATAAAAATCTATATATAAAATTTCCTACATGTATAACTCCGGATCGTCAAAATCATACTCGCTGCCACAGTCAATACATCGGAAACCTGCTTCAAAATTATGCTCATCTCCGATAAAATCAAACTTCATACACCCACATTCCTGACAAAACAGGAATATTTCGCGCCCCTGTTCATCATACACGTTATTACACTCGTCACAAACATAAAGACCATTTGGAAGTAATGTGAAGAAATTAGAGCCACATTCACATTCTTCTAATACAATTGGAAATGTAGCTCCGCATTCCTCACATTCGAAATAGTCTTCGTTCAGCCAATTCACCTCATAATCTGAACTGCCGCATTCAGGACAGATTATCTTCTCCATCATCATCGTCATCACCAATATTTAATAAAGTAAATAACTCTTCCCAAGTCAAAAATAACCCTCTAAGTGGTTTTTTATTCACTTTTCTCTGCATTCTATTATCTTTAATCTCATCACACAAACCAGATTGATTTAATAAATCAATAAATTGATTTAATCGCATTTTCTTATTATAATCATAATATTTGGTTTTAAATTGTTGTGCAAAAGCTCTTGTAAAGATAAGAACACCATTTTGGGAGTCTACCGTAGAAATGAAAGGGTCTCCTTGTCTTAATCCATGTTTAATATTTATGGGGTCCATTTGATTTGGATTAATTAAGTGTTTGTTATTAACTCCAATCTTCTCCGCAATATAATCATATAATAGATTAATTCCCATAATTAATTCTGAAGTACTTTCCTCCTCTCTAGTGTCATCTTTCATACTGGATATCTGTGGTTCTATAATCCAAGATAGGTCAACGCCTGTATAGGCCTCCATATCGCGTAAAACAGAATCGATAATATCCTGTGGCTGATAATGGAAGTACGTTATATGGTTATGTAAACAATAATAAATATAATCACCAATAATAGAAAGCTCTCTAAAACGGTAATTCATTTTTCCATCAACATTTAGGAATTCAAGCTTATCAATCATTTCTTTTGTATCTCCACGTTCACTATTTACGAACTCAATTGACAAAAATCTACGTGAAAAATCAGAAACATCCATTGAATCTGGCTTATTATTTACCGTAATAATTGGAACAGCTATTGCATAATAAGCTTTAGGATCATTTCCGCTTGGTTCTCGAATTAAATCTCCACTAATGGCATTCTTAACCAATTCAACGTTATCTCGATTCATGAATGTGTCCTCACACTCATTTAAAACTATTGGATAAGATCCTCTATCAAAGGCTCTACCAAACCTATATTCACTTTTAACTTCAGAACCACCCATGATATAATGTTCTTTATTAAGGATTTCATCAATTGGGAAAGATAACGATGTTATAAGTTCTCCGGCACTACTTTTTAGCGTTCCGGCATCTCCTGATAGAACAATACCCGGAATATAATTCCCATTTAATATTTTATAGGTATATCCGTACGGTAAAATCATTCCAAGCTTTATAATCGTAGCAAATTTCTCATTATGCCACGGATAAACGTCGCGAATTTCCTTAAGGAAGTTTAATGAGTTAATCAATTCACCTTTATTCGGTAAAATTGGTTCGACTTCCTCAAGACCATTTTTTGTTTCAACGAATTTCCTAAGACCATTTTGTTGGGTATTAGGATATATTCCGGGCCGACTACTACTATCAATAGTGTCTATTAATGATAAATCTTCATATTCTCTGAATATAAAACTTCCAATTTTCTTACCATTTTCGACATGGCAATGTGGTAGCGAATTATATTTATTAAGTAATGCGTCTGTCGATGGAAAAATATATTCATATTGAAAACTATTTTTGGTTTCTATTTTGATTTTAATTGGTTTGTTTTCATTATATAATTGTGGTTTTCCTGATAAATCATTGATATAAGAAATGCTTAATGGAACGTGACCAATCCTATAACTCGTTTCATTAACTGGAAATATATTTCCTTCCTTATCTCGTTTCTTCTTAACACCATACAGCTTTGTTTGCTTATGTTCAAAGTCCATTATTAGTTTAGGGTATTTTTCTGTATCCTGACCGGCTGGATAAAAAGTATGTCTAAGGGCCGTATTCATCCATAGAATCTTTTTAAAGCGTGAAATGTCTTTTTTCTCAAAGAATTTCTCACTTAAGGATGTTAGGCCCGTTCTCTTCTCTGATGTTTTTGATTTACTGTCGTGAAGAAGAGATGGTATAAATCCAGATTGTCTTTCATATTCATCAGAACCTCTAAAAAGTTTGGTCTTTTGATGAGTCAATACATACTCTCCGATATCTATAATAGATTGTTGAGAGACACCTTGCGCATTCAAGAATCCTCCTAAAGCTAATGATGCTTCTTGCTTCTCTCCATCAATTTCCGGCCAGTACTCTAATATTAAATTACCTATATTTTTGATATTGTCTTCTGTAAGATCATGTTGGTTGTCTTCAGGAACATCTTTATATTCAGTCTCAGTATGACTATATACAAAAAAATGGTCTTCTAATATCTCAAAAACAAGATCTTCAACTGGTTTTTCTTGTATAATAGAGATATCTCCGAATTTCTGAGCTCCATCCTCTAATACCTCATATTGTCTATCTCCGATAGTGGCACCTGGTGCAACAATCATTGTTGCTTGGGAAAATATCTCTATTGCCTTATTCGACATACGATTTTTATGTATTGCTGGAATAAGCGACATATCATGCTCATTAGCTAATTTCTTGTAAAAATCAGCAGAAAAAGCCAAACTATCTGGAAATAGTAAAGAATTAAAACCATGTTGAGTGAATGTAGATTTTAAGGTCCATAAATATATGTGATACCCATCTGTTGGGGTTCTCACATACATAGCTTTGATACCTCTTTTGATTAGCCCATCTTTAATGATATTAAAGAGCAGAAATCTTGTCTGATTCTTTAAAATAGGTTTTAACTCATCATGAATGTATTGAGTATCCCCATCTATATCAATAGCTATTAAAAACGGCTCATCTTGATTAATTTCTTCTTTTTTAGGAAATGATATACCGATGTTTCCTTCAAAAAATTCCAAGTCTTCAAGACGTATGTATTCGTAAATATCTTTCAAAGGCCTTTTAGGATTTGATGGATCAGAGGATAACTTAATGATTCTGATTTTTCCGGATCTTATATAATCCTCGAAGTCAGAAATTATCTCTGTCTGTTTATACATCTTGCACCTCCGCAAAATAAGCTTTTAAGGCCTTTTCGATTATAGCTGATCTGCTAATATCTTCGCTTTTACTAAGTTCGTTAAGTTTTGACACTAATTCAATATTAATTGTGGCTGATAAAGCTACCTTCATAGTTTTCACCTCATATTATATTATATTATTACCAGTATTTAAAGTTTATGAAATGGTAGTAAAAGTATCATTTTTGTTATGTCTATTTTGTCGCACTGTGTATAAGTTGTGTATAAGTTGTGTGACTCTTTATATAAAGATTTCCAAATTTTAGTTATTAAGACGTATACAGATAGTATACAGATGATATAAAGATGGTATAAAGATGTGATAAAGATGGTGTATAACTGGTTGGTAAGTTGTGTGACTCTTTATATAAAGATTCATACTTTTTAGGGTAAAAAGTATTATTTTTGGTAAAAAATAGTTTACATTTTAGGTAGTTTTTACTACTTTTGCTACATTTTGCGACTAGTAGCAATAAAAAAATGCTTCGAAACGGAGAAAGGAGAGAAGTCCATTTTGGGAGAAAAAAGCGGAAAATCAATCTTTATATAAAGGTATACAAGTAGCACGCTCTCAGAAGAGAGAGGGTGGGCATATGTACGTGAGATATGTATAGGATAAATATATCTTTATATAGTACAAGAATTGCATAGGCGACCCGCCTCATTTTCTGAGACGTGTATACTTGTATACCCTACTTTTTTTATTTTAATTATACGTATCTATTTATTATATATCTTTATTATTATTATTATATATTTAATTTATTATTTATTATTTATTATTATTATTATTAAAGAATTATTAGTTAGTTATAGACAAAAAGAAGGTCAAAAACCGCGTAGAATTTTTGGTAGCTAAAATAAAAAATGTAGCAGAAACAGGGTAAAAGTAGCACTTTTTATCTACTTCACAATGGTTTTTAGTTTTTCAATGAAAATTCGCTTATAAAATATACACTATTTTTAGGTATTTTTTTAGTATATTTTTCGATAAAATGATGGAAAATTGTATATTCATCTTAATACAGGATTAAAAACCTTGTCTTATGAAAAAATCACTATATTACACAAAACGAGTCATTTTATTCGTAATCGTTGTAAAATAGTTCACAAAATGCGAACTTTTCAAAATTCTAATCTCAACGGATTGCGCTTATTTTTCTCTATAACGAGTTTATATTCTTTTTTGGAGCAAATCAGGCCAATTTGGCCTTTATAACGTCTAGAAACGCTTCTCAAGGCTTATTTAGCTAAGCAAAGCCCTCTAAAGCTTTATTTTTCTAATCTTTATCTAAAGATTTTTAGCTTTGCATAAAAAAAAGAGCCAGACAACCTTCAAATCTGGCTCTAGTGTGTTTCTTCCCTAAACAAAGGAGTTTATTTCACGCAAATCGCACCTCTAAACCTGCACGTGGAATATATTTCTAAGAATGTGGCAATTCTACAATGAATATAATAACTAAAGAGTTATACACAGCCTTTTTTGCTGTAATTTCTTATCTGTATATCATTATTTATATATTTTTCGTTACTTTTATATAATTCTGCCAATATATTACTACTCAATAGCTATGCGTTTCAGCAATGAAAAAAAGCTATGCTTAAATTACATAGAGGTGCGTTTAAAATGATAAATATTACAATACTTTTCATTATTTTAGTCGGAATTTGCATATCTGACACTATATATGACGAAATTACCAAGTTTTTCCAGTCTGATATAGATGAAAGGAGGTAAAATATGAAAATTTTTGAATTTAACCCCGGAATTGGTGCATTATCCGTCGGATTCGAGTATTTCGGCACAAATATCGTCACACAAGTCCAAAAAATCAACAAAAATGAACTTTTTTCTTATAATAGCTGTCATAAACAGCAGTTTTCGGTCTCTAAAGACGAATTTATCGAGATTTCGAAGCTAAAAGACCATGATTTGGGTCTTTTGAGGCCTGATTTTGGCATTTCGATGACTCAAAAGCGCTTCAAAGAGGTAAAATACTATGATTTATGGTCATGCTTAGCATATATTGAGCAATTTAAGCCGAAAATAGCTATTATTATCACGCCAGTTAGTGTAATTCCGTATCTGAATACGAGCTTTAATTACGTAGAGGACGGATTTCACATGGTTTCGAAGGATATGGTCGTCGAATCTATGCAAAAATCGGGATATATAGCTTGGCAGCTAGCTATTGACCAGGTGCAGTACGGTGTGCCTATATATTATCCGGTTAATTTTTATGTTGCGGTGCGCAACGATTTAGGCAGACCGGAAGATGCCATCCAACCTACTATATTGCATGGTACCAGCAGCGGCAAAAGACCATATTTTAGCGTGGCTGATGCAATAGCTGATCTGTCCACTTGTCGATGTGAAGATGCTTGCATTTATTCTACATCGCCGCTGAATACGTACCAGGCGTGGTGCCGAAAATCCGCTGAAGATACCGTTATGAATAATGTTTCATCTCCTGTAAAGCCTGAACACATAGAGCTGATCAGGAATATGCCTGAAGGCGTAATGTCTAAGGTATGGACTGAAGGCAAAATAGCTAAAGGATCACGCAGCAGAGCTGACCGACCAGGCGACCTCGGACCAGACTACCACAAACTCACAGGTAAAGGAGCCTCCATACACCCAATCTGCCCGCGCCCATTCACCATACGCGAAGGCATGCGCATACATGGCTTGCCGGATCACATAATCCTAAAGGACGACATATCCCTCAACAAACAGGCAGCTATGGTGCACGAACAGATCTCGCCATTAATAGCTGGACCGCTGCACCAGATGATCGACCCATATATAACACCCCAAAATGGTTTTTAATCTTCCTACCCATAGGGGTACCCGTTTCGAAAAAAAATTTGTGATACCGACGAAGGAAAACATCAAAAGGCAAGTAGGGCCCCCGCTACGTGCAAAGTCGCCTGGAAAAAAAATTTTTGTGCGCAACCGGCTTCGAAAAAAATTTTTGGATGCGAGCAAGGAAGAACATCAAGAAGCAAGGTGCCCGCCGAGCGAATGGGTGGGGCGTGTAGGGCTGTATGCAATCAGGGGTAATGAGAGAATGAATAGCTATTGGCACGCTTAGAGTGAAAGATGTATTGCAAGCAGCGAAATGTTTGCTTGAGGTTTGGCAATCGAAATGCCAAAGAGCCCCTTGGGTTGGCGATCCGTGAGGCTAGGGGGCTGGGGTCGGGAACGAACTTGAAAAAAAAAGAATAGCTAAGCTCGGACGAGGAATAGGTCCTGGCTTAGCCTGAGAAATGATTCGATTGATTGCTCTTCTTTGGCGAGGTATTCGCATATCTCTTCATAGCTGAGATTGTCCTGCATTTCCCAGCTGATGTCGTAGGTGTCTATGATTTCGTCCATGATCATGAAGGCAAAGCTATTAAAGAAATCTTTAAGCCTCGTTTCTGGAGACATGCACCATGCAAGATATAAGTTGCGGAGCTCTTCATCAGTCAAGTCTCCACCAGTAATGTCATTTGCTACGAGTTTATTATTTGCATATTGTTTAAATTGTGATTTAGCTACATACATTTATTCCACCTCAGTATAATCAATAAATAAGCCTGCATTTTGCTCTTCCGGCTGAATGTACAGGCATGCTTTGTTTTCCCAAGCTATTTGAATAGCTTCTTCTAATGTGACATGTTCTTTATAGAATCTTTCTTTGCCGATGAACCATTCCAGGAATGACCCATCTTCATACCAGCTTAGCTCGTCCATGGTAAATCCTCCTTAAATACTGTAATACTAATTTCAGATTCTTTTTCTTCTATAATTGTATAAGGCATTCTTTCCGCAAAGTTAATAGCATCGTCTTCATATTCCTTTTTGAATGTAACGATTATAACTTCGCTATCTTCATACCAGTCATCGTGATGGTAGTCTTTAATGAGTATACTTTTAATATCCATATTTATCACTTCAACCTCCCGTTAAAAAAGATAAAAGTAAATTTATTCTTCTATCTTGATGAGATTTAAATTTATTAATGTTCCAACATCATTAGTGAGCCAAAATATATTCAAGTATAAATTCTCAGTAAGTCGAATATAATCATTATCATTATCAACAACATAATCCCAATCCAAGAAAGTTATTGACGGGACTTGAACATTCATTGTTTCAATCCAATTCTCAACAACCTCTTCTTTTTCTCGAACATAATTTTCAATCACATAATCAAGTAAAGCTCCTTTATTAGGAACTTTGAAATCAATAGATTGAGATAAGTATTCAACAGTCTCGTTATAAATTAGATTAGCTAATCCACCGCTCATCTTAATTACCTCCATATATGCTCCGCTTGTCTGCGAGCTATTTTTCCGTAAGCTTCATCATAAGTATCACCAAGATATTCAAATTCGATAACCCATATCCATTCGCCTTTATAGTCTTTATTGACTGACTCCCAATAGTTTAAAAACTCAAAGGCTGTATCGAAGCCTTCTCTTTTAGCATCTTCATCATCTAATATCCAAATATAAGGTTTAGCTTCACATTTGTGGATGAAGATGTAACCATAGACATCTTTCGTCCTGTTGATTTTAAGTTTGTGGATAGTGCCGGGTTTAGCCGGCCTTCTATCACTTCTTTTAATTCTACGAGTTGCAGTTTTTTTACCTGATTTAATTAAATCTACACAAAGTTTATCAAACATCATTTATATCACCTCACCTTTCCGTATTATTTTTCATATGGAATGTTATTCTCACCAAGAACTTCTTCCACTCTATCCTTCATATCTATTTTCATTTTATCAAAAAAGCTATTGATTTCAAATGCAATATCATCTCTTGGAACCTGTTCCCATTCATGCCCGAAGTACATGTCGTAGAGATGCTCAGCTATTAAATAGCCAGCTTCTCTGATATCTATAATGACCATTTCGCCATCATATAACTCATATAAGTCATTGAAGAGAGCTCTGTGGCCCTCTTCGTTGGCAGTGTCATAAATTATTAATTCATTTTTCTTTACACCAATCATGCTTACACCTACTCTATTTCTGTGAATTCAACATCGTGTTCAGCTAATAGCTTTTTAACTCTGAACATTACATCTTTTCTAAGTTCATCGAAGAATCCATCGAATATACAATCGAAGTCTCCTTCTTCTACATCTGGCCAACCATATGCATCGTGCTGTTCAATTAATGATTTAGCTATTTCCTTACTGAGATTAACAGTATCAACAATATATACTTCATCATCGTATATAGTATCTATTGACTCGAAGTTAATAGCAAAAATCTCGTCAGCACCGTTCGTTTCATCTTTAATTACAAATTGATTTATGTTAGTTTTAAGACTCATTTTAATACCTCACTTTCCCGTTTTAAAAATATAAGATGATTAAATCACCTTATATTCTTTTTTAATTTGATTAATACAATACAAATAAATAATATCCATTGTTTCTGTAATTATTCTTTCGTTATCAATTACCTCAAGAATATCCATTTCGTATATATGCGGAGCTTCTTTATGTCTATCTTGTATAGTAGCTAAGACATAATCGGCTGTATCCTGAAGGTCCACACAAATGATATTCTCTTTTAAATAATTTTCAATGTCTTCATGCAATGCTGAGCAACCATCTGGTGACTCGTCATAATCAGTCGGAATTCCATATTCATTTGCCATGCCAGTTAACCAACCAAAGTAGAATTCAATTGCATCTTCGACATATGATTCGTCCTGAATGGCTCCATCGAACCAACCTTCATAGTAGTTTAATAATAATAAATCTTCAAATCTACTCATTTAATTCACCTCACTATCCCGTAAAAATAAAATTAAGGGAGAGAGTTTAGAAACTCTACAACCTTATCATGTTTTTCCTTTTCCTTTCTAAGCTTTTCATCTCGCATTTTAATATCAATGATTATGAATTCAGAAATCCAAGGGTCATAAGATACTTCAAATTCTTCGAGATTTTTCATTACATTAACGATAACCTGTCTTTCATAGTAATTAAAATATCTTTCGACTTTAATGTGGAGTTTTGATTTGCCTCCCATATGGTATTTAATCCAATTATAAACATCATTGAATGTTGTAATTGTTAATTCGAATTTGCCTGTTCTTTCTGCTACTGCATCTTCAGGAAGATCATCGATGACTCTATTGATGACTTCTTCGTATTCGCTTTTGAATTCGACAGATATTGTAATTCCACTGTCTTTATGCCTTTTAACTTCAACTAAATTTTTTTCTTCTAATAAGTTTATTAAACATTCAAATTTCATTTAATTCACCTCACTTAACCGTTTAAATTAAAGTTATTAACGGCTAAATTGAATTCTTCCATCATATTGTTATTAGCTAATTCTCTATGAGCTTGAGCATACTGACTACCACGAGTCAAATGTATGTAATCAATATAATTACTAATAACAATACTTATTAAATTCAATTCATCTGACCCGTTTATTATTATTTCATCATAAGCTCTTTTGGCTTCTTCTCTCCATTCCATAATGGGATTATTATTTCTTTCATATTCTAATTCTTCGCCTACTGGCATGTTGTAAAAATCAATATCATTAATTTCTTTCATTCTCATGTTAATCACCTATTATATCTTGTAATGTTTCAATCCAATATTTTTCTGGTTCGAGGTCTGTTGCCTCCTGCAATACTTCTTTATAGTATTCAATAAATTTATCAGTTGTGTATATAGCTGGCTCAGTCATTGCACCACTGCAATCATCGAAAGCTATATACAATGTGCCTTCTCCGAATGTTCCGCTTAAATCTACTAAGCATATTTTGATATCGCCTTTGATTAGAAACTGCCAATATCTGATAGCTTCAATAAACTCAAACATTATTTCGTCATCATCTGAGTAGTCAATTAATCTTTCTAATAATTTGTTTATCATATAAACACCTCACTCGCCCGTTAGAGAGATTATTTAAACCTCTCCAACACTGGGTCTGTTTTGAACTCATACCAATCGTTCCAGAATTGGTCAATTGAAAACCAAAAGCTTTCTACATATTCGCCAGAGTATATAACTTCGTAACAGTAATCATCAGGACTTGCATCGAATCCATATTGTTCGTAGAATTCTCTATTTGTCATGAGAATGCAATTATCGATAGCTATTTCAAGCACTCTTTCCATGCTATTCTCTTTTAGAAGTCCATCTCTTTCTTGCTGGTACATATCTTTTATGAAATCAAATTCAAAAATTACTTTCATTTAATTCACCTCACCTTTCCGTATTAAAAAATTATAATGAATTAAGTATAAAACTTAATCCATATATAATAATTTGACCTGTAATATATATTACAAAACCTACTGTACAAGCACCTAAGAATATAGCTACTATATCCATTGGGGAAGTGTAAATCATAATTATCACTTCCTTAGTCTCTCAACAATTGTGATATTGAGTTTGTTTGCACATATACTATGACATAATCCACAATCACCTATACACTCAAAACAATGATGAGTAGCTACATATTCATCGTATTCATCATCTGGAAGACATAAGAAGTTATTATCAACCATAAATCCTGAACCCAGAATAGTTAAGTTAGGCCTGTAGAAATCGAAATCTAAATCTTTATTATGAGTATAAATATAAGACTTAACTCCGAGCTCTTCAAAAATAAGATTCGATATCTCATTAACTTTGAAGAGGTCTTCTTGGTCTCGCATTTCGCCTACCTCATTCCAACGATGCAATGTTACTGGTTCATCTGGATTTCTCAAATCATGAACTTTAATTTCAATGATGATTGCATCAGCTATTGTTTTTGCATCGTTAGTTCTGAACCAAATCTCATGATTAAGACGAGATGAACAGACTTTCCAACTTGAAACTTCTCTGAATTTATCATAACAGATTTGACAAATGTCACAGAAGCCCATGGTTCTTCCTGGACAATTGAACCAAGAAGTCATGTTACTGATAGCTGTTGTGTGTGGTAACTTACCATTCCCAAATGATATTCTCTGTTTAGCAACAGCTCTGCTAATAGCTATTTCATATTTCTCTTTGAACTTTTTGACATCTCTGAGTTTAACCTCAGGTTTTTGTAGCATGTCTAATTGTGTTTTATATTCACTAATTATACTATCAAACATATATCATAACCTCCACTTTACCGTTTTAATACAAAGAGAGTTAACACTCTCCTTGCTTAAAACATTCATCAATATCTTTAATACCATAATCATTTTCTAAATTCCATTTGATTTTAGCTATTTGCCTTTCAACGAAATTAGTAAATGGTGTTTTGTGACCATCTGTAAGTTGAGCACAAAGATTAGTATTTAAGATGTAACAAATTTCATCATGAGTTTTAACATACCCGAATTCGTAGCCATAATCGATATGACCAAAGTAATTGTAGATAAGCACACTGCAATTGTAGTAATCTTCTTTGTTGAATGAGTCTAACAAATGCTCGTAGCTCTTGAGTTCTTGCATAAGCCCTTTGACGTGATCGTTTTTGTGATGGAATCCAACGACATTGCCTGTGCGGTGAACACCAATTGGTTTACGAATTGTAAGATTTTTTGATTCCATTTGAATCCTAAGTTTGTAATCATTTGTATCGAAGATATCATCGAAATCGATATCAGCTATGCTAATATCTCCTTCGTGTTCAATAACTTCGACTTCTCCATTTGCATTATTTTCAGTAGCTCTAATAGCCCCAATTGTTTCTCCATTGTAGTCTTCAATTTCAATTATCATATTTATAACCTCCACTTTACCGTTAAAAAAATAAAATTTATACCAGATATTTTACTGGTATTTGAAATTCATCTGGTCCTATTTCATAATTATTAAAGATGATACCGATTGGTAACATTATATCTAATATGTATAAGACCATTTCTTTTAATTCGTCTCCTTCGACATTAATTGTAGCTATTGTTCTATCGTCATGAGGATAAAGGAAGATGATTTCCTCATTCTCATATTCGCTTTCGTCTATATTATCATATATTAATGATTCTAATTCTCTTAACATCATTTATATCACCTCACTATTCCGTATAAATTTCTTTTAATGGGACAAATTCATGGTTTTCACTAATTATTTCACAGCTATTGAGTTCATC
>Ga0326512_10001077_pt1 | contig 22059 bp, 24 predicted proteins | sample 1_2617_0518_D_FD_203652 | JGI IMG/M metagenome (GOLD analysis project Ga0326512, IMG submission 203652) | Bovine rumen microbial communities from UC Davis, California, United States - 1_2617_0518 | ecosystem: Host-associated > Mammals > Digestive system > Stomach > Rumen | place: USA... | reverse complement strand
GGGTCGTCGCCCTCCTGCGGCGTGACGGGGACGTACGATCCCCCCGAGAGCGCGTAGTAGGTCTTCCCGCCGACCTCCGTGTCCTCGGTAAGAGCGAACGTGGCGGCTTCCATGGCCTCCGCGTAGGCTTCCTCTGCCTCTGCCACGGCGTCAACGAGCTGGTCCCTCAGCTGCGTCTCGCCCCATGTCGTGAGCGACCATGCGGGGCTTGTCAGGGAGGTCCACACCGTGTCGCCCGTGAGCTGCACTATGGGGCCGTCAGGCTGCTCGGACGTGACGCCGAACGCGCGGCATGTCGCGGAAAGGAGCGCTGCGGGGTCGTCGGTGTAGGCCCACGCCGTTATCGGGCTCCCGGTGGCGGTCGGCTCGCACGACACCTCGCACGAGGGCGCGTCGGCTATGCCGATGCTCACCACGTTCGAGTCGGTCGTCCCGCCGCCGCAGCCCGCCCTGACGAACAGCGACATGCTCGTCACCGCCGCGTAGCGATCGGGGCTTATCGTGGCATGGCAGAGCGAGCCAGTGCCGCTGTCCAGCTCCACGCCGCCCTCCACCAGCTCGTAGTAGGTGGGGAGCCCCGCCGCGGTGGGGTTGGCGACCCTCGTGTACTCGTACGGGTCGTCTATCGAGCCGTCGCCCGTCCTGGTGTAGTACGCCTTCCCGGGGACGACCGCCGTGTCGGCCGTCTTGAAGCCGCCCGTGGACCCCTCGACGTGCACGTGCCACTCGGTCTGCTCGAGGTCGTGCTCGATGGTCCAGAACAGCTCGATGGGCTCTCCCCTGCCTATGGTGGCGGGAGCGGAGAGTGACACGCCCGAGGGGGAAGTGATGGGCGTCACGTCGTGGGTCGCGGAGTAGTCGCTCCACACGCGCCCCTCGTCGCCGTCAGTGTACGCGCGGGCCTTCAGGTAATAGGTCGTGCCCTGCTCCAGGTCGTTGATGTAGAGCGTGCCCGTGCTGCCCCAGTCGAACTCGTAGTAGGTGGGCAGGCCCGAGGTCACCGGGTTCGCGACCCTCGTGTAGACGTAGGGGCTCTCGGCCGTCCCAGAGCCGCTGCGGGTGAAGTAGATGTTCGTCGGGTCGACCGTCCTGTCGGTGGTGAGGTGGGCGCTGCCGTTGACGGGGTCGGACCAGTCGAACTCGTTGCGCTTCGGCCCCTCGGTCGACTGCCACGCGTTCGGGTCGTCCGACCACGACACCTCGACGCCGTCCGCTTCGCCCGTCCAGCCGACGACAGCCCTGGCCGCGTCCGCGCCGACGCCGTCCACCGACACGATGCCGCACATGACCTTCCTGGCTTTCTGAGAGGACGGCGTGACGAACGGTACGGCGTCTGAGTACGGCGAGAACGTGTTGGCCTGGTCCTCGTAGCGCCTCGCCCTTATGTAGTAGGTGTTCCCAGGCTCGAGCCCCCTGAGCATCACGGTCTGCGAGCCTCCGTAGCCCGCGACCTTGCCCTTGTTGTCCTTCCAGGTCGCCTGCATCGTCGTCGGGCCCTCGTTGGAGGTCCAGGCGTCGGGGGTGGTTGACCACGACAGCTCGGTGCCCGCGTTGGCGTTGTTCTCGTTCCACGCGACGATGACATTTGCGCCCGTCCCGGTGTCGTCGGGTATGACGCTGGACACGACGCACGTGTCGTCCCATGCCGTGCCCGCTATCGTGTTGAAGGTCTGGGGGCTGCACGGGTTGCCGTACAGCCTCTTCCCGGTGGAGTCGTCGAAGCGCTTCGCGCGCACCCAGTAGTTCTTGCCTATCTCCAGGTCCCTGAGGTAGACGGTCTGCGACTTGGGCCACCTGCTGCTGAACGGGGTCGTGTCGTCCGCCCAGCTCATCTCGTACGAGGACGGGGCCTTCGTTGACTGCCAGGCGTGCTCGTCCGTCGACCATTCGATGACGGTGCCGTCGAGGTCGTCGTTGCCGTGCCCGACCACCACCATCGCGCCCTGCCCGCTGACCTCGGGGTTATGCGCCATGATGTCGCACGGCGCGTCCACGGAGTTCGTCGCCTTGTACACCTGCTGCTCCGAGTACTCGCCGTAGGTCACCACCCACTGGCCGCCCTCGCTGACCCTGCGGAAGCGCCTCGCCTTGATGTAGTAGCGGAGGCCGGGCTCGAGGTTCGAGAGCGTCACCTTGTGCGTGCCGCTGCCGCTCGACGAGCCGTTGTAGAGTACCTCGGTCGGCTCGTCCCCGCCCGTCCACGCGCCGGGGTTCGTTGAGTACGATATCGCAGTGCCGTTCGTGTTGACGGGCCCGCTGAACTTGACCGTGAGGTCGATGCTCGTGCCTATCTTCGTCTTCTCGACCAGCGTTATGACGCTCTTCACGTCCTTCGCGCTCACCGTGGCGAAGGACGACTCGACCTTCTCGCTGTAGTAGTCCTTGCCCCAGACTGTCCAATAGCGACGGGCGCGGAAGTAGTACTTCTTGCCCGGTTCCAGCCCGGTGATGTCGAACTGGGCGGTCTTGTCCCTCTGCGTGTACTCGACCTTCATCTCCTCCCAGCCGCCCGGCCTGTTGAGCTCGCCCTTCTTGTCCGAGTAGTGGAGCACGGTTCCCGTGTAGTGGGTCGCCGCGTCGCCCGTGAGGTTGAAGCACGCGTCGGTCTTCGGCTTGGTGTCGACCGTCTTGACGTAGACGGTGGCGTAGGACGACCCTATCTTGACGCTGGGCGTGAGCGAGAGGTCGGATATGCACTGCGGGACGGGCTTCTCCTCGTACAGGCACTCGGCCTCGATCCACGAGCTGTAGACCTCGTACCCGTAAGCGGACGCCTTGAGCCTGTAGTAGACCTTCTCGCCCTTGACGACCCCGTTGGGCCATACCGCGCCGTAGGTGTCGAAGAGGGTCGTCAGCTTCGTTCCGTTGTCCGTTGCCCCCGACACGTCGGTAGGAGAGCCGTCCTTCCCTATCATGCGCTGGAGCTGGATGGTCGTGTTGACGCCACCTGTGCGCTTGCACGTCACCGCAACGATGCTGGTCTTGACCTTCTTACCCTTGAGCTTGACCTTCTCTATCTGGGGCACCTTCGGCATGCCGACGATGACGGATGTGCTATTCCGCGTGTACCCGGCGATGCCCTCTGCCACGGCCACGCACTCGAGCGTGATGTAATTCCCCGGCGTCACCCCGTTCAGGTAGCCGGTGAGGTCGTATGTCTTCGACCACTTCGTTGCCGTCGTCGTGCCGTTGGCGTATACATTCTTCCCGTTGAGCTTGGTAATGGTTATGACGTACGCGGTCCAGTACCGCTCATGCGTGTCCTTGCCCTCGTCGGACTCGATGGTGACCGTCGCCTTCTTGGTTGCGTCGTCGACCGATATCGCCACGGTGGGCTTGCGCGGCTTCTCGAACTTGTACGTGCACGTTCCCGACCAGTCGCCGTAGAGCACTTGGGTGCTGTTCGCGCGCCTGTGGTATCCGATGACCTTCAGCGACAGGGCGCTCACCGTGACCGAGGACTTCGGGTAGAAGTCGTCGCGCTGCAGCTTGCCGAGGCCCGCCCAGTACGACTTGAACTCGCCGTAAGACTGGTTGCACGACGTGGCGTCCGCCGTGAGTCCCTTGTCGTAGTCCTGTATCTTCGCTTTCGAGAGCTTCTTCTTTGCATCGTAGGCATCATCGCTCATGAACATGTCGGCCTGGATGTGGTTCTTGCACGAGATGGTCCACTTCGCGACCTGCCCCGTGAACTTGTTGATGCCGGAGCTCGATCCGTTCAGCTTCCAGCTTCCCGAGAAAATTTCGCCGTCGCGCGTGATTGACAGGCCGGTAGGCGTCATGCCCGCGGACGGTTTCAGCAGCTTGTCGGCGATGGCGGCGATCTTGAGGTTGAGCGTCTTGGTGTCCGGGACGCCCGCCGCCGTCACGGTCAGGACCGCGGTCAGCGACATGTCGACCTCGCTGCGGTTCAGCACGACGCTGCCGACCGGGTTCTTCACGGTGAACGACCCGTCCTTCTTGTACGTGCCGCTGCCCGACACCAGGGTCGAGCCGTTGAGCGTGAGCGCGAAGCTCACGTTGTACCCGTGCTTCTGCTCGCCCTTGCTCAGGCCCGATATCTTCACGGTGTACTCGAGGCAGGTGGCGGTCACGCTGGTGTCGCCGCCCACCCGCCTGAACTTGACGGTGACGGTGCTGTTCCCTTTTTTGTTCGTTATGGTGTTGTCTGCCGTTGCCATGCTATGCCCCCATGTTCAGGTATGCCTCGACGCGGTTAGCCACGTCCCTCGCGAGCTTCGTGGCGTCGTCACCTGCCTGGTAGTTGAGGTTGACGCTCACGTTGACGGTCTTTCCCCCGCCGACCATCTCGGACGCCACCGCGCGTGCGAACGGGCGTACGTAGCGCCTGTTCGTGAGCGGAACGACGGCACCTCCCGCGTTGCGCATGTGCATGACCGCCTCGGCTCCCGCCTCGCCGACCCATCCGATGTTGGTCATGGTCGCGCGGGTCACGATGCCGTTGAGCGCGCCTGACGCGTTGCGCGGGATGCTTCGCGAGTAGACGCCGCCCATCGCGTTCTTCAGAATTGCCCCCTGGGCGTACCGAGCTGCTATTGCCCCTGCGGCGTTCGTGTCCTCGACGGCGCTGACCGTCGCGGTGAACGTCGAGTTCTCGAACGCCTGCAGGTCGCCGAGAAGCGAGTTGAGCGCGCTGTAAGCATTGCTCGTGTCCAGGTCAGCGTATCCCGTGTACACGTTGCCGTCGTAGCCCTTGCCTGCAGCGTCGGCGTTGTCGGCGGCCTCCACGGCGTCCGACTCGTCACCGTTGAAGCTGCCCTCGCTCTCGGTGCCGTCCCATTCTTGCGACGCCGCATCGGCCTTCCCTTTCGCCTCCTCGGCACCGCTCGCGTCGCCCTCGAAGTTCGCGGTCACGGTCGTCCCGTCGACCTCTTGCAACTCCCCGGTTATCTCGGTGATGGACCCGTCGCTGTTGATGCGGAAAACCCTCTGCGTGTCAGTTATCTTCTTGGCTTCTATATCGAGCTGCCACAGCTTGCCGGTCGTGTTGTCTATCGTCCCCTCGTCGGTGACGGTGATGTTCTTCGGGTCGATGTTCTGCGAGTTGAGCAGGTCTATGGCTACGCCAATTTGCGCGAAGTCGCCTCCAGCGGCCTCGAGGAGCTTGTCGAAGCCATCGATGCCCATCTGGGCGAACTCCTGTGCGGTTATCCCCGCGTCCAACAGCTTCTGCGCGAAGTCGTCGATACCACTGGCGAGGTTGTCAGCTCGCTGGTTGAGCTGCTCCATGTCGCCGCCCGCCGACGAGAACGTCTCGGAGAAGCGGTCGCCGAGCGAGCGCGTGGACACGCCGACCGACTCGAGCGCGTCCTTCATGCTCATCCCGCCCATCTGCCATGCGGAGACAAGCTTCGTCATCTCCTCCATGCTGAGCTTTGAGAACTGCTCCTGATCCGCGCCCGCCCTGTCGAGGGCCTCCGCGAACTCGTTCATGTTCGCGCCGAACGCATCGACGGCCATGCCCCACTCGGTCGACGCCTTGGCTGTCTCGCCCACCGTGAGCTTGGCCCCCTCTGCCTGCTTGGCGACGAGCCCCATCCGCGCCGCAAGGTCGTCGGCGGCCTTGGCGTCGGCGTCGTAGAGACCCTTGAGCTGCCCGTAGTAGACTAGGGCGTCCTGGATGTAGCCGTTGTACTCGTTCCACTCGTCGGAGCCCTCTGTCAACTGGTCGCGCTGCTGCTTGAGCCAGTCGATGTTCGCCTGCTGGCCCATGAGGTCCTTCATGCGCTCGAGGCGCTGCGCCTCGGCCTCCTGGTAGCTCGCCGCGAGGCTCTCTAGCTGTATCTGCTGCTTCTTCGCGTTGATGAACTCCATGATCGAGTCCTTGGCGGTCAGCAGCGCCCCGCTCTCGTCGGCTATCTTGCCGTTTGACGCGTCGACGACCGTGTAATGCGTGCCGTAGGTGCCGTTGAGGAGCTCTATCGCCGCCCTCAGCTTGCCCTGCTCCAGGGCCGTGAGGTTGGTCTTGTTCATGTACTGATCGAGGGCTGACTTGGCGAGGTTCAGCTGGCCTATCTCCGCCTCGGTGGCCGATGTGCGCTCGTTCATCCTGTCCACGAGCGCAGCCTGCGCCTGGGACGCGCGGTCGATGACGCCGGGCATCTTGTCTATCGTGTACTCGGCCCCAGCGACCTTGTTCCCGAACTGCTCGATGGCCCCGCCAGACGCGTTCACTGAGTCGAGCGATCTCTTGACGGCCTCGCCCATACCGACCGTTGCCTTGTTGAACGTGTCTATCTTGCCCTGGGCCTCCGCGACGCCGCCGATGATGTAGGCGAGCGACCCGCCTATCATCGCTATCGCCCCCGATATGCCGATAAGCCCAGCCGGGGTGCCGAGCATGCTTATGGCGTTGCCCAGCGCGTTCATCGCTGTCGCGCCCTTGGTCACCTTCCCGGCTGAAGCCGTCATGTTCATGGCGAAGCCCTTGACGCGTCCTCCTGCCTCCGCCATGCGCGCGCTCATATTCGACACCGCGCCGCCGATGCCGGTTATCGCTTCGACTACGCTGCTCACAGCCCTCAAAGACGTGCCGAAAGCGACCGAAACGGGGCCGATGAGCGCGAACGCGGCGGCGACCTTGAGCATCGACTGCTTCACGGGCTCGGGCATCGACCTCACGTAGTCGGTGAGGTCACCGAACATCACTCCAAGATCCTTCACCATCGGGGCGGCGCTTTCGGCGAGCGTCGCGCCGAGCACCTGGGCCTGGTTCTTCATTATCTTGAGCGCGCCCGAGAAGCCCTCGGCCTTCTTCGACGCCTCGCGGGCCGCGTCTCCTGCCTTCTCGACGCCCCTGCCATCGGTGAACACGGTGTCCATGCCCTTGTACGCGTCGCTCGACATCCTGAGCGCGTCCCTGAGCACGTTGGTGTCTTCCGTGGCGTGCACCATCTGGTTGGCGAAGCCCTCGAGGAGCTGCTTGTCGCGGACGTTGTTTATTTTCAGTTCCTGGAGCACCTGGTTTACCGAGCCGCCCTCCTTCTGGATGCGGGCAAGGCCCTCGACGAACTTGTACATCGCGTCGCTGGCGTTGTCGCGGAACGCCTTGGCGAACTCGTCCGCCGACATCCCCGCGACGTCGGCCCATTGCTTCAGCGTGTCGCCGCCGCCGACGACCGCGGTCTCCATCTTCGCGATGAAGCGCTGCATCGACGAGCCCGCTGCCTCGGCCTTCTGCCCCGTGGCCGATGCCGCAGCCGCCCAGCCCATCATCTGGTCCACGCTCATGCCCACGACCTTGCCCATGCCCATGTAGCGGGTCATGAGGTTCATGATGTCCGACTCCATGACGGGCATGTTGTTGCCCAGGCGCACCAGCGCGTCGCCGAAGTTGTCGTACTGGTCCACGCTTATGCCAAGCACGGTCGCCATCTTGCCCAACTGCTCGGCAGCCGTGTCGGCGTCGATGTTCGTCGCGATGTCGAGGTTTGAGACAGTGGTCGCGAACGCCTCGAGGTTGTCGGCAGTGATGCCCAGCTGGCCGCCCATCGCCTCTATCTCGAGTATCTGGTCGGCACTGGTCACATGAGTGGTGGAGAAGTCCATCGCGGCCTGCTTGAGGTGCTCGTACTGCTCCTCGGTGCCGTTGACCGTCTTGCGCATGTCGCGGTAAGCCGAGTCTATGTCCTCGGCAGCCTGTATCGCGTAGCGCCCCGCCATCATCAGGGCGGGCGTCACCGTCGAGTACAGGCCGTAGCCGAGCTCTCGCAGGCCAGCGCCGAAGTTATTGATGCTGTTGAGGGCGGACGAGCGGGCCTTCAGCTCGGCCATCTCCGTGTTCACGCCGGCGATCTGCGCCCTGAGCTCGCTCCAGTGCTTGTTCAGCGCGGCGCTTTCCAGCGCCTCGTCGGCGGAACGCGCACGGGCGCTCGTCTCGGCGAGCTCGGCGTTCGCCTGCTTGAGCTCCTCCTTTATCTTCTCTATGGACCTGGCCGGTCCGATGAAGTTGGTGTTGTTCGCCTCCCTGAGCTCTGCGTTCAGCGACTCGACGCGCGACTCGGCAATTTTGAGGTCGGCCGCCAGCTCGGTGGCGTCGTGGGACGCCTTCTCGAAGGCGACGTGGACGTTCGAGGCCCCTGCCTTGATGCGGTCGAAGCCGTCCGTGCTCTCTATCTTCTGCATCGCGGCCCTGAGCGCGTTCGCCTGCTCGGCAAGGGCCTGCTGCGCGTTCCTCGTCGCGACTATCTTGTTCCTCGCCGCCTCGACGCTCTTCGGGAGCGCGCGGTACGCGGCGTCCATGACGTTCGCCTCTTCGACCGCTGCGGAAGTGGCCGTCTTGAGCCTGCCCGTCAGCGCCACGGCCTCCGACAGGCCCTTCGGCGACATTGCGTAGAACTCTGCCTTGAAGCGGGTAGCTTCTGTAGCTGCCTCCCTCAAGCCAGACTTCAGCGACACCAGCTCTGTCCTGAGCGACTTGAACCCCTCGACCTTCTCGATGGACGACAGGTCGGACTTGAGCCTGCCGGACTCGTCGTGCAGCCTCTCCCACAGCGACACGAGCTGTTTCGCGTCCTCGGCGGTCTTGTCGAGCCCGAAGTTGTTGCCTGCGTTGGTGTCCTTGCCCGCCTGCTCGACGAGCATCTTCATGTACTCGTAGTTCCTCTTGGCGGCGTCGCCCGTGCCGACCATGGAGCGCTGCAGGGCCTTCACGTACTTGTCGGCGTTCTCGGCAGCGTCCTCCCCGCTGAGACTTGCCTGCACGATCTTCTTGACGCCGTCGTATACCTGCTGGAGCTCCGCGTTGACGTGGGTGCGCTCGGCCCGTATCTTCTGCGTCTGCGCGTAGACGTTCCTCGTTGCGTTGGCGACCTTGTCCATCTTGCCGCTCGCGATGCCGCTCTTGTTGCTGAACTCGACCATTTCCTTGCTGGCCTGGTTCATGGCGGTTCTCACGGTCGTCGCGGCGCGGGCCATGTGCAGCGCCTTGTCGCCCGCGAGGTCTATGCGCGACGCGAGCGCCCCGACGTTGGTGCCGTCGAAGCGCAGCGCCTTGTTCATCTTGTTGAGCTGCCTCTGGACGTTCGAGGCTGAGCTGTTTATCGCGTTGAGCGCTGACTGGACGGGCCGGGCGTCCGCGCCTATCCGAAGCGTCAAACCCCTGAATGCGTCGGCCATCCCGGCACCTCCTTACAGACCGAGCAGGCCCGCCGCGTCGTCGGACGGCTCCGGCTCGTCGTCTTGCTCGCCTGAGTGCAGGTCGTCCCACTCGTACAGGAGCTGCATCAGGTGCGTGTACTTCATGTGGCGCATATCGCGCCATGTAAGCCCCACCTCCATGCCGCATACGGCCATCCGCGTGTACGGCATGGAGGTGCTCGGGGCCTTATCCCTCTGCTTCCTCTTCGGCAGCTCCGGGACGAAAGAAGCAGTCGGCGATCGCCTCGTCGAGCTGCTGCCTGAGCGTGTAGGTATCGACCCCTCGCGTCTTCTTCATCCACTCGGGGTACGACGGCGTGGACGGCTTGGCGGTCTTGAGGGCCGCCCACAGGACGCGGGTGGCGGCGGTCCAGTTGACCTTGGTGAAGTCGACCTTGAAGCCGCCGTCGTCCTCGGACGCGATGGGCGTCATGTCCTGCACGCCGTAGAAGTCGGAGATGAGGTCCGCGTGGAACTCGTTCTCGTAGAGCCATGCCGTGTAGAACGACACGTCGGCCTTCTCCGTCTTGCCGTTGATGGATACCTCGAACATCTACGCCCCCTTACGCCGACAGGCCGGACTCGCCGGACTCGCCGGACTCGGGCGTCACGACGTCCTCGAAGAACGCGGCGTACTGATCTGCGTTCTCGTCGGTCTTCTGCAGGGTCCCCTTGACGAACTTCTTCTTCTCGCCGTTGTAGGTGAACTCGCGCGCGCCGATGCGCAGGGACAGCGTCTCGGTGTCAACGTCGACGTTCTCGCCCTTGGTGTTGGCGTTGAACTCGGGGCGCGTGGCCTTCACGCTGTAGAGCACGGTCGCGATGGGGCCGATGTTGGTCTGCGCCTCGGTGATGAGGGCGAACTCGGGCGGCTCGGCGTCGGTCGTCTCGAACTGCACGCCGCTCGTGGGGTCGACCACCTCGCCGAGCAGGGCCACGCGGGCCTCGTCGGGGATGTTCGCCAGCTCGAGGTCGCCCGAGTAGCCGCCGTTGGTGCCGGGGAACGTGGCCCAGATGCCGTCGTCGGCGTAGAAGTCGGAGCCGTCGCCGCCCTCGGCGGTCAGGGTCAGGGACACGGCGCCAGGGAGTTCCTGCAGGGAGCTGTAGGTCTCGCTGGTGGGGTCCCAGATCGCGTACTTGGTTTTCTTCAGGCCGTAGCGGTACTTCCTATCCTCAGCCATCGAAGTCTCCTTCCAGTTCGTAGAACGTGAAGACAACCTGTAGGAGGTTGTCGTTCTCTATCCAGTTCTCGTCGCGCCGCACGTGCCCGAACGCTGCCCTCAGCTCGTCTGCCAGGGCCTCCTCGAGCGCGCGGTCGCGGCGCTTCTCGTAAAGCTCGACCATCCACTTGTTGCGGACGGCCACTTGAACGTCTCCCGCCGTCACCGGCCTGCCGTAGTCGAGCAGGTAGCAGGCGAACGGCACGGGTGGGATGCTGTCGTTGGGCCACTCCATGTGGCAGCACGGGACGTGCTTGGAGACGGCCTCGTAAACGGACTCGTGGCTCATAGGGCATCACCCACGTACTTCTCGGCGCGCTTGACGAAGTCCTCCGCGAGGTCCTCGAAGGCGGGGGCCATGTGCGGGAACGCCGCCGTGCGCCTGCCCGTGAGGGTTGCGTGGCCCTTCTCGAGCAGGTGGACCAGGCCGGGCTTGGCCTTGTTGCCCACCTCCCCGGCAGGGGTGATGCCGCCCTTGACCATGGAGCTAGAGAAGCCGCCCATGTACTCGTCGGACCACACGTGGCGGCCGCTCTTGCCGAACTCGCCGGCGCGCAGCTTCTTGGCCGTCTGGCGCACCGACTGCCTCACGGCCTTCTCGCAGCCCTCCCCGCACTTGTCGGGGATGTCGCCGATGAGCTGGCCGATGGTGGCGGCGAAGGTGCCCAGGTCGCATTCGAGGTGCTCGTTCGGCATCACGCACCGCCTCCCTCGCCGCTCTCCCCCTGCTCGGGGAAGTCGTCGGAGTCGGACTTCTGGTGGCGAAGCGTCAGACGGGTGAAGTCGCCCTCGGCCTTGACTATCTCGACCGAGTACCACTTGCCGTTGAGCAGCACGTCGCGCTGCCCGTCGTAGTCGCAAGTCCTGACCTGCACCTCGGCGTCGGCCGATATGCCTATCTCGTACATGGACGACCACGTGTGCGCGCCGATGGAGAACTCGTTGCAGAACACCTCGGTCCTCACGTCGGTCGGCTGGGGGACGCCCTCCGAGTCCGGCTCGTAGGTCTTGGCGACCAGCGTGCATGTGGAGTTCCACCTCATTCGGACTGACCGTCCTCGCCCTGCTCGTCGCCGCCCCCGGCCGGCTCCCCGCTCTCGCCGTCCTCGATGGCGGCGATGTTCTCCGAGGAGTTGAGCAGGTCGCACACGACACGCCTGTACGAGTCGTCGAAGCGGCCAGCCTCCGCGTTGTCGTAGCCGAAGCCCGACTTGCAGTAGGCGGTGACGGCGTGCTTGACGAACGCGTTCGAGATGTCGCCGTCCTCGCCAGGAGTCAGGAGCGCGGGGTTGACGCCCGCGCGCTCCATGTCGTACAGGGCGGCGTCGATGAGCATCTGCACCTCGGCGTCCATCGCCTGGGAGCTGACGCGAAGCGAGACCTTTATGTCGTCCAGCAGGGCCACTTACTCCGCCTTCCTGCGGCGCTTTGCGCGGGACTCGGGCGTCTGCACGCCCTTGGCCTCGACGGTGCGGACGACCTCCTCGACGAGGGGCTTGCCGTACCAGCTCTTCTCGCCGGCGGCGTTTATCTCGGCGAAGCGGTCCTTCGTCACGACGAACTCCTCGCCCGCCTTGCGCTCCACGCCGCGCAGGTTGTCATGGAAGTCAACGAGTGCCTTGACGTTCATGGCCGCTCCTTAAGCGCTCAGCCCGTTGCCGACCGTGTACTTGGTGAACGCGGCCGGGTACTCCACGGCGAGCACGAAGCGCTGGTAGGCGCGGAACGTGACGAGGCCGTGGCTGAAGTCGGTGCCGTCGTAGCCCGTGTCGAAGCGGCGCCCGGTTACGTGCTCGTAGACCGTCGCGCCAGCTTTGAACGCGCCGAGGATGGACGTGCCGCTCGTCAGCGCGGGGGTCGGGACGATGGTGATGGTGTTCCACAGGTTGCGGCCGATGGAGACTCCCTGGCCGTACACGAAGCCCGTGGGGCCGCCGAGCACGTACTGGTCGGAGCTGTTCTTCAGCTTCATGAGGGCGTCGTAGTCCTCGTCTGCCAGGAGCAGCGTGTCGACGTTGAAGTTCGGGGTGGCCTTGCGGATCTTGGTGCGCTCGTCGAGCAGGGACTCGATGAAGTCCATGTCGTAGGCGCTCGCAGATGCCGTGCCGATGCCCGAGGTGTTCACGAGGCCCGTGATCTGGTTGTTCGAGCCGGTGCCGCTGACGAGCTGATCCTCGACCACGATGTCGAGGTTGTAGCCTGCGCGCGCGTTGACGTGGGACACGAAGCGCGGCGCGTCGGTGAGGATCTCGTCCGACTGCTTCCACAGGGCCGTGACCTTCTTCAGCTCGGCCGCGTGGCGCTCGGGGTCGTTGACGTGCACCTGCGAGAACGCGCCCGCCTCGGCGGTCATGGCGGCGGAGCCGTCGAACGCGCCCTCGGTGTACCATGCCACGACGTCCTTGTCGGTCATCTCGTGGCCGAAGAGGTCCCAGATGGTCAGCGGACGGCGGTAGCCCTCGCGGATGGTCGGGTCGACCAGCGTGAGCGTCTCGTCGAAGTAGTTCGGCGAGTCGGCCCCGTCGAGCTCCCCTACCGTCTGGTTGTCGGAAGCGGCGCGGAAGGCGATGTTGGGCACCTGCCAGGAGCCCCCGTCGCGGCCCAGGCCGCGCTCCTTGATGGCGTCGTAGACGCGAGCGCCGAGGGACAGGTCGCGCTTCACGCTCGCGCGCGCCTGCGGCTTGGCCTCTGCCACGACCTCGCCGGCTCCCATGGAGACCGCTACGGCCTTCTGGTTGCGGGTCTCGGCCAGCTTGTTGCGGCGCTCCTGCTCGGCACCGATGATGGCGACCTCTGCGTCGATGGCGTCCATCTGCTCCATGGTCGCGTCCTCTGGCATGTCCTCTGCCAGCTTCAGCACGAGCGAGCGGCGCTCCTCGTACTGCTCGGCGTTCAGGCTTCGATATGCCCGAGCGTCCATTGCGGTGAAGTCCATGACTTCTCCTTCCTCCTAGTTGAACCTGACGTTCATTGCCTTGGCGCGCAGCGAAAGCTCCTTGCGCTTGCGCTCCAGTTCGCGCCGCTGCGACTCCCGCAGCCGCCGTGCCTCGATCTCTCCGTTGACGAGGCGGCGTGCGCTGATGGACGTATTCGGGTCGGCCGGGTAAGACACGGCCGATACGTCGTAGACTTTGGAGACCTTCGTGATGCGGGTGGTGAGCACCTTGTTCTCGAGGTCTTCGGTGTAGGTTTCCTCAAGTGGGACGAACGCCCAGCTCATGCGGGTGATGTTCCCGACCTCGATGTCCTCGTACATGGAGCGGGACTTGTGGGTCTTGGAAAGGTCTGCCGCGATGAACATGCCGTGGTCGTTCATCTCTATCGCGAGCGTGTTGTTGGTGTTACGGGCGTAGACGCGCCCCTCGTGGTCGTACTGGAAGATGACGTCTGAGAGGTCTGCCTCGTCGAGCGCGTGGCGGTCGATGACCTCGACGTACTTCCACCCGTCGCGGTCCTCGAACAGCACGTAGGGGTCCTCGAACGTCGTGGCGTAGCCCTCGACGTAGTGGGTGGACCCGAAGCGGTTCGCCGGGCGCTCCACCTCGTTGCCGTCGTCGTCAGATACCGTCTCGACGTCCGTGAAGGGCGTGAGCGGCATCGACATCATCCTGTACTGCCTTTCCTCTGGTTTCGCTGGCATGGCTGTCCTCCTAAGAAGCGTTCTCGGACCAGCGGTCCTGGGTGGTGGAAGTGACGTCGCCCGTGTCGGTGTCGCCGGGCGACCCGTAGCCCTCTGAGTCGCCGCGCTCGATGTCGGCGTCGGCGCCGTCGCGGTCCTCGTCGGGGCTCGCGACACGGCCGTTGGCCTTGGCAGCCGCAGCGGCCTGCTGGGCCTTGAATATCTCCTCGAAGGTGTGGCCGACCTTGTACTCGCCGCGAAGGATGTGGACGTCGCCGCCGTCTATGGGCGGGAGCTGCAATATCTCGCGGGCCTCGTTGAGCGTCATGATCCCGCGGTCGCACATGTCCTTGTTGATGTTGCGCTTGGACGAGGCGGCCGCGTACTCGAGGCGGTTGGCGCTGAACAGTATCTTGTTGGCGGGCCGCTCCCTCATGGTGAAGGTGGCCTGCGAGAGCGCCTCGCCCAAGGCCAGCGCGAACGGCTCGATGCAGCCCTCGTAGAAGGCGTCCCATGCGTTCTCGTCGTAGGCGTTCTGCAGGATGCGGCGGTTGATGCCGAAGTAGTCGAACACGTTGTTCTCGATGCGCTCCATCTCCTCGGCGGGGATGGTCCAGTTCTGCGCCTTAAGCTGCTCGATGGACGCCCACGTGTTGTCGTAGAGCATCAGCGAGGAGCGGTTCTCGTCGGACAGGTTGTCCTCGTAGAAGCGGTCGCGCTTCTTGCGCATGTCCTCCTCGCGCACCTGGCCCTGCAGCTGGCCGATGAAGCGGAGCTGCGCGGAGTCGTTGATGGACTGCTTCTGCGCGTCCTCCTGAGCCTTGAGCATCGAGAGCGTGCTGGCGAGGATGTTGCCGTCGCCGAACCAGTCGGAGAGGTACTGGAAGCGGTTCACGACCGCCACGTGCCTGAGCTCTATCGCTCGCCTGTCCCCGTCCTGGGTCGTGTATCGCATCCAGAACTCGCCGTTGTAGTCGACGACCTCGGCGAACGTGAGCGGCACGGGGTAGAAGCCAGTCTGCAGCTGCGAGCCCGGCTTGTACTCGGGCACGACGCAGACGGTGGTGTTGTTCATGTAGAGCGTGGCGCACCTGTAGAGGAACTGCGGCCACGTCTGGAACTCGTTGGGCGAGGTCTCGATGGCCCTTCGCACCCTCGGTCGCGCCGAGCCGTGTATCTCCGGCTTGAGCTTGGAGCAGGCCACCGCGAAGCGCTCTATCACCGAGCGCACGAGCACCTGCTGGTACATAGATCCGTTCCACCCGGTCGTGTACGGGCGGCTGCCCACGGTCTCAACCGCAGACGCGACCGGCCCCTCGTCCTTGCCGAGAATTTTGTCCAGGAGTTTGCCCATGAGCCCCTTGCTGTACTTTTTATGGTACACTTCTGCAATAGAGTAAGTCCCATTTTCGGGACATGCAGCGACACCAGCCCATGGGGTGTTTCGGGGCTGTTTGGGGCGTTTTAGGGAGGCCGATGGCTACCAAGAGCAAGCTCGAGCAGGCGGTGGAGAAGCATTCAGCGCACCTGGGCGACGCGAGGAGGGAGCTGGTCATGACCCAGTTCTCCGTCTACAAGCAGAACAACGCGAGGATGGCGGAGATAAAGCAGTCGATCGCGAAGGTCGACTCGATGAAGGCATCCACCCTCGACGAGGTCAGGTACAAGCAGGCGCAGAGGTCCGCGCTGTCTTACGAGTACAACCAGCTCGCAACCGCCAACAGCAGGGTCGCGAGCGACCTTTTCAGCGTATTGGAGGGGAAATGACCGAGAAGACCTGCGACACGTGCGCGCACAAGGCAGAGGAGTCACTAGATGGCGACGGCAACCGCATCGTCGACTGCGACATCAACGAGTTCCAGATGTACTCGCCGTGGGTCGACGAGTGCAAGCACTGGGAGAAGGCGCTTGACGAGGGCTAGGCGCCGCATATCCGACGCCGAGAAGTACCTGCTCGACGTGAAGGCGGGCAAGATAACGGTCGGCAAGCGCATCAAGCAGCTCGCCGAGATGATGCTTCCGCGCTTCGAGGAGGGCTACAAGCGGTGGCACTTCGACATCGAGAAGGCGCTCAAGCCAGTACGCTTCATCGAGAGGTTCTGCTGCTCCCCTGAGACTGGCAAGCCGCTCGTCCTGGAGCCGTACGAGAAGCTGGTCATCGAGATAGCATTCGGCTTCGTCGACGACGATGGATACAGGCAGTTCCAGGAGGTGCTCGTCCTTTGGGCCCGGAAGAACGGCAAGTCGTCCCTTGGAGCAGCAATAGAGCTGTACCTGCTCGTGGCTGACGGGGAGGGCGCTCCCCAGGTGTACAACGTGGCGAACTCGAAGGCGCAGGCGTCCCTCGCTTACGGCATAGCCCTGAAGATGATGCGCCGCTCGAAGGACCTGAACGGCGCGCTCAGGAAGGGCACAGTCCCGGACCGTGACCAGGACGGCATCATCTTCGACAAGAACGACGGGTACATAACGGTGCTCACCAACCAGACGAGGAACCTCGACGGCCTCAACGTTCACGGGTGCCTGTTCGATGAGATGCACGCGAACACCAACCGCGATCAGTATGATCTTGTGAAGCAGGCAATGAGTACGAGGAAGCAGCCGCTCCTCATCGCCATCACCACCAACGGCTTCGAGCGGGAGAACCTGTTCGATGACCAATACGAATACGCGTGCGGCATCCTCGACGGGAAAATTGAGGACGACCGCCTGCTACCCATACTCTACGAGCTCGACGAGCGTTCGGAGTGGACCGACGAGAAGTGCTGGGTGAAGGCCAACCCCGGCCTCGGCACCGTCAAGAGCTGGGACTACATGAAGGACGCGGTCAACAAGGGGATGCAGGACCCGTCGTTCCTCCCCACGCTCATGACCAAGGACTTCAACATGCCCGAGTCGCGGGCGGCCGCGTGGCTCACTTTCGAGGAGGCCGTCAACGACGAGCCGCTGCCCGACCTGCCAGAGAGCGGAAAGTACTCGGACATAGGCTTCCGCTACGGCATAGGCGGCTTCGACGCCTCAGACACCACCGACCTGTCAGCCGGCAAGTTCCTCATGATGCGCATGGACGACCCGAAGATATACGAGCTGTCGATGTACTGGATACCCGAGGACGCGCTGAGGAAGGGCGACGGATACCGCAGGGAGCGGGACGACGTTCCCTACCGCCAGTGGGAGGAGCGCGGGCTTCTCAGGACGGTTCCGGGCAACACGGTGCCCAAACGGGTGTTCCTCGAGTGGCTCGAGGAGATAAAGCAGAACTACGACGTGTTCACCTACGCGATAGGCTACGACCCGTGGCATATCCTCGGCACCGACGAGGAGCAGCTCGTGCAGTACGTGGGCAAGGACCTCTGCGAGAAGGTCCGCCAGGGGCCGCAGACGCTCTCCATGCCCGGCAAGGAGCTGAGGGCGCAGTTCGCCAACAACATGGTCGTGGACGGGGGCAACCCCATAAACCAGTGGACCAGGCTCAACGTGCAGGTCTCCCAGGACAATAACGCCAACCTCAAGTTCCACAAAGTGGCTGGCAAGGCGGTCAACAGGATAGACGGCTTCATGGCCGAACTGTGCGCGTACATAGCGTACCTGCGGCACAAGGACGAGTACGAGGGGACGCTATGAGCGGCGGCAACCATGGCAAGAAGAAGCAGGCCGAACTCGTCTGCCCCAAATGCGGCAACGTGTCGTACATCTGGCGCAGGGGAAACAGGCTCAAGAAGGAAGGGCACGTCAAGCACATGTGGTGCCCCGTGTGCGAGGAAGTGACGGGGCACGTGGAGAGGAGGGGCTGATGGAGAAGCACGCGCTGTACTCGGGGTCTGCCAACCTGTACGGGGACATGCAGACCGCCGCCAAGTCGCTCATAGCCAACAGCGACGTCGACAAGGTGTGGATGCTCACGGAGGGCGACTACGACTACTGGCTCCCCGACATGTGCGAGGTCCTGGACGTGAGCGGGCAGGGGTACTTCCCCGAGGGGTCTGCCAACATGGGCACCCGCTTCTCCTACCTCGCGCTCATGAGGGCCGCGCTCGCGCTCATGCCCGAGCTGTCTGGGGTCGACCGCATCCTGTCGATGGACGTGGACACCATATGCGTGAGGAAGGTGTCCGACGTATGGGACATAGACCTCGACGGGTACTACTTCTCCGCGTCCGTGGAGCCGCGTACCAAGCTGCGCAACATGACCTACTGCAACACCGGCGTGGCCCTGTACAACCTGGAGATGCTGCGCGACGGAAAGGCCGAGGAGGTCGTGCACGCGCTGAACGTGAACCAGTACCCCTACGTGGAGCAGGACGTGTTCAACTTCATGTGCCAGGGCCGCATACACGACATGCCCTCCGAGTACAACGTCAACCGCTTCACCGGAAGGGCCAACGTCACTCGCATACGCCACTTCGCGGGGGACAAGACCGAGCAGTGGCGCGATCAGCCCATAGTGAGGGAGTTCCGCGAGATGAGCTGGGACACGGTGATGCGCCGTCACGGGAGGATGGTGGAGCGTGGCTAGGCTGATGGTGTGCGTCCCCTCCTTCGACCGGACTCTCAGGTCCGCGTGCGCAGAGTCGCTGGGCAACGCGATTGAGCACGCCGAGTCGCTGGGGATGCTGGAGGGCGTTGTCCACAAGTACCCGAGGGGCTACAGCATAGCCAGGGCCCGAAACTTCATGGCCCAGTGGGCGCTCGAGGAGGGAGCGACCCACCTGCTGATGGTCGACTCAGACATGGTGCTCCCCGAAGACGCCGTGTCCAACCTCCTGGAGAGGGACGTGCCCGTGTGCCTGGGCTTCTACGTGCGCGGTACGAGCGACACCGAGACGAACATGGTCAGGAAGGGCGCGATAGACAACTCGAACTGCCATAGCGCGCAAGAGCTCGCGTCCATGGCCCCGGAGCTGGTGAGGATCAAGCGCGGGGGGCTGGGATGCGCCCTGGTCAAGACGGAGGTGTTCGGCACCTTCAAGCGGCCATGGTTCGTCTACCACGACCACGCTGACGGCGCGGGGCTCTCGGAGGACTACGACTTCTGCAGGAAGTGCGAGGGCGCGGGGATAGGCGTGTTCGTCGACACGAGGGTCGCGTGCGGGCACATACACGAGAGGGTCCTGGAGGCGATGTAGATGGGCGATGTCCTTTTCATATCAGCACTCCCGCTGGGAAGGTGCAAGAGCACGACGCGGATATACGAGATGTACGACGGCCCGAAGGCGTTCAGGTGCGGGATCGACGGAATGCGCACTGCCGAGATGGACGGCTTCTCGGTGGTGGTGTGCGACTCCCTGCCAGCGCGCATAGAGGGCAAGGACGAGATAGTCTCGGTTAACCTCGGGCACGGGCTCACGGGCGGCAAGCTCTACGGGCTCGACGAGGGCGAGCACCCGTGGGTCGACAAGGAGGCGCTCGCGCAGATCGACTACGCCATAGCCACTTCGGAGCAGGGCGTGCCGATAGTCGCTCGCCAGCTCGGCATCCCCGAGGAGAGGGTGCTGCCGCTCGGGATGGCCCGTACGGACGACTACTTCCTGGCGTCGCCCCACATGCCGTTCATCACGAGCAGCGTCTACCTCTACTGCCCGACGTTCCGGGGCTTGGGCGACAGGGGCCACCTGCCGAGGATAGACTGGAAGAAGGTCGACAACCTGCTGCGCGACGACGAGGAGCTGTGGGTCAAGCGCCACCACCTCACGCCGCACGAGTTGACTCGCGGGTACGACTTGCAGCACATGCGCGTCAGGGAGTTCCCGTTCGACGACCCGACCGACGTCCTGCTGCGCACGTGCGACGTCCTGATAACCGACTACAGCTCCACCATGTTCGACGCTCTGATGCTGGGGAAGCCAGTCGTGCTGCTGACAGACGACATGGACGAGTATCTAGCGGGACGCGGGATGTACTACGAGTACCCATGCGAGTACAGCACGTTCTACGGGAGCATCGAGGGCAACGAGGAGTCGTTCGTCGACGCGTTCCGCATGGCTGCAAAGATGGGCCTGGGGCCCGTCGAGCGCGAGATGCTGCGCAAGGTCGCGGGAGCCTGCGACGGGCATAGCACGGACAGGATATGCGACCTGATAAGGAGCCTTGCATGAGCAGGAGGACCGACGTCATCGTGACGGCTTGCGTGCTGCTCTCCGTGCTGCTCGCGCTGACATCATGCGTCATCGCGTTCACCGTGGGCGTGGCGTGGGCGTGCATGGCGTTCGTGGCCGCATGCTACCTGGTGCTGCTTGCGATGTTCGTGGTGATGTACGTCGGGAGGGACGATGGCTAAGACGGCCACATGGCGCTCCACCCCGTTCGCCAAGCCCTTCTACAAGTCGAAGGCGTGGCAGGACGTGCGCTCGGTGGTGATGGACCGCTCGCACGGGCTATGCGAGAGGTGCCTTGAGAGGGGCGAGTACAAGCCCGCCGACGTGGTCCACCACACCACCCCGCTCACGGAGGCGAACATGGGCGACCCGGAGGTGTCGCTGAACCCGGACAGGCTGATGGCGCTCTGCCACGACTGCCACACCGAGGTCCACCAGGAGCTGGGGATAGGGGCGATGAACGGGCCGATGAAAGAGGAATTCAGGGTGAGGTTCGATGCGAACGGGAACGTGGTGAGGATATGAGCTGCATATGCGAGGGCGGCAAGCACGTCGTCAGGCAGGGAGTGGAGTACAGGTGGACCATGGGCAGGGACGAGAACGGTCCGCACATCATCCACGTCACGCAGACGTTGTCAGGCGACAAGCTGATGCACGTGGACTGGATGCCCGTGAGGTACTGCCCGAAATGCGGGAAGGAGCTGTAGATGACCGACAAGCTGGAAGAGGCCGTGAGGGCGCAGGCCGAGTCTCTGGACCCCGCGCAGAGGGAGTTCATGCTGGCGGAGTTCCGCAACTACCAGTGGAACGCGGCGGAGATCGTGCGCATCGAGGAGGAGGTCGCCAACGGCGGCTACGACGACCACGTGGCGGAGAAGCGGGCGCTGGGCATCAGGCACCAGCTCGTGAACGAGAATGCGTCCCTGTCGACGCACATCATGTCCTGGCTGAAGGGGACGTCGGGCGGGAAGTCCGGGCTCGACGAGTTCCTGGGCGCGTAGGCCCTTATGGTAACCTACGGGGGTCCGTCGCATAGGGGGTCTCCGTGGGGTTTCTGGCTATTCTGGTCGTCATCGGCGTAGGGGCGCTATTGGTGGCGTTCGCGAACACGAATGTCGGCGAGGGGTGCTGCTCCGGCATGGCGGCGCTCATAATGCTGGCAGGCATAGGGGCGACCGCCATCTTCCTCGCGGTGTTCGGGTACGGGTGCGCCCGCATCATGCTCTGATACGCGCGCATACGCGAAACGTGCGCGTTCGTGCGCTTAACTCGTGCGCTTAATAAGCGCAAACGCGCGCGCGGGTCGAAATTTGAGCGAACCGCGGCGGTTTAAAGAGGTTACCCCGCCGTTCCCTTACACCCAGACGTTTCGCCGCAAACAAGGGGGATGTCGCTCACAGTTTGACGCGGCTAAACTTGACTCCTGACCTGCGCAAACGCAAACGCTATCCCCTACCCAAACGCTATGCATTACCCGCGTTTCCCCTGCTCAAAGCCTAAAAAAAGCGCGCCAATTGCACGCTCTTTCCTTGCCAAGTGTCCCAAAAAGTGGACACCTACCCCTATCCCTACGTTATATCTATGGTTTGCCTGTCTCCTACCCCTTGACTATGTTTATCCTACTCCTACCTATCCCCTATGCTATTATCTCCTACTCATAACCTATGCTATACTATCTCCTACCTTATCCCTATGCTTTATACTATACCTTACTCCCCTGCTATGCTTTACTCTTTACCTACTCATACACTATGCAATACCTAAACCATACTCAACTACTATGCTATTGCATATCCCATTACATTACTATGCTATGTTGCCGGCTACACCATTGCCTAGTAGTTAACTATGGTATTACCATGATCCACTCAGTCACCCTAGTAAACTTATAGGTTGTTTTCGTCCTGGCGTTCACTCGTTATCTGTAGCGCGTCCGCTGGTGCATCCTCATAAGGTATAGCGTATA
>Ga0326512_10001076_pt1 | contig 22066 bp, 19 predicted proteins | sample 1_2617_0518_D_FD_203652 | JGI IMG/M metagenome (GOLD analysis project Ga0326512, IMG submission 203652) | Bovine rumen microbial communities from UC Davis, California, United States - 1_2617_0518 | ecosystem: Host-associated > Mammals > Digestive system > Stomach > Rumen | place: USA... | reverse complement strand
CCAACGTCACGGGCACGAGCTACACGGACAAGAAGGTTGCCTCCGGCAAGAAGTACACCTACACCGTCCGTTGCCTGAGCAAGGACGGCAAGACTTACGATAACGGCTACGACACCAAGGGCAAGAGCACGACATACGTTGCCGCCCCCGTCATAAAGGCCGTCGCAAAGACCAAGAGCGGCATAAAGGTTACGTGGGCCGCCTCCAAGGGGGCGACGAAGTACCGCGTCATGCGCAAGGTGGGCTCGGGCAAGTGGACAAAGGTGGCCAACGTCACGGGCACGAGCTACACGGACAAGAAGGTTGTCTCTGGCAAGAAGTACACCTACACCGTCCGTTGCCTGAGCAAGGACGGCAAGACCTTTATCAGTGCATACGATACCAAGGGCAAGGCTTTGACGTATAGGAAGTAACGTGGTCCGCCGACCACTTGGATGGGGAATCTATAGCACGGCCCGGGCGAGCGTTATGTGCCAGTCCGGGCCAAAGCCGACACCAAACGCGTTGCAGAGGCTTCCTTGGCACAGGGCGAGCGCGACGTTCATGACCTCGTTGCAGTACACGACCGGCTCGCCCACGGGCACGTGCCCAAAGCTGCGTTCCACGGCGACGTCTTGGTCCAGCACCACCTCCTCGCCATGCCTTACCACGACGCGTGCCATGCTCTCAAAGCCAAGGTCGGCCTCCTCGAGCAGGTCCCACCCAATGTTGGTCCAGGCATTGCCAAAGTTGGGGTCGCAGATCTCCACGATGCCACGCACGACATTGCCTGCCACGCACGCCTGGGGGATGTCGTGCCGCACGATCTGCTCCACGGGATATGCCGGCCCCACCTGCTCCCAGCCAATGATGCCACTCGCGAGGCGTGCCGCCGTGTAGCCAAACACGTCCCTGCCCGCAAAGACCGACGTGCCGCGCGTGGATGGCAGGCGATTGACGGCCTCGTCGATCTGGCGCACCTCCGTGATGCCGATGTTGTGGTACACGTGCGTAAGCGAGCCGTTGTCGGGCGTTATGACCACGTGCCCGTCTGCCGTGCGAGCCGCACAGGCGCGACGCGCCGTCCCCACGCCGGGGTCCACCACGCTTACGTAGATGGTGCCCTTAGGCCAAAACGGCAGGCTCTGGTACAGGCGGTAGCTTGCCGACCATGTGTCGTATTGGGGTATTTGGTGCGTGCCGTCAAAGATCTCCAGCTCGCGGTCCACGGACTTCACCACGCCGTACATGGAGCTCACGGCACCTTCCGCATACGTGAAGTCGGACTGGAACACCAGGATGGGCTTGTCTGTGGACACCATGGCGTTACTCCCTTACGAGAAGCGGAAAAGATACGAGACATTATACTTTATACAAACATCGACCGACGGAGACGCTATGTGGTTTGAATTCTATGTTGCGGCGGCACTGTGCGTGCTTGCGCTTTATGGCGTGGGAGTCGTGTTGATGAGGGCGCTCAACATGTCGTGGACCATTGCGGTATGCGCGGCGCCCGTTGCAAGCGTCGCCTTGTACGCCAGCATACCCGTTGCACTGGACGCATTGGGCATAGGCTGTTCTCTGCTTACCGTGGTGCTGCCGTCACTGGCGGTAGCAACGCTTGCCTACGTCTCCCTTGCGCCGTGGAGAAGAAGGCGCGCGCCGTTGGACGTCGCACCTCTCGCGCCAGTTCGCATTCGTAACCGGACGTTGTCGTTCAACAAGGTCGCACTCGTCTGCTACCTTGTGCCCGCCTGCGTCGTGGCGCTCGCGCTCTTTGTGGGAACGCTGCCACAGCCAAACGTCGTTAACTGCCAATACGACAACCAAACGCACATTAACGCAGTACGCGCGTTTTTGGATACGGGCAGATGGTCAACGCTCAAAGTGGGGTCGTTTCTTTCTTCCGCGCTCAACGCACAACCCTATCATTCCGTGGGAGGATCGTTTTATCCTGCCGCCTGGCATGATCTTGTGGCCATAACCTGCCTTTGCGCGAACACGAGCGTGCCCATAGCCACGAACGCAGTCGTGCTTGCATTGACCACCACTGCGCATCCCTTGGGCATGTATTTGTTGGTCCGCGCGCTCTTCCCCACGGAGCGCCGCACCATACTGGCTGGCGCGTTGCTCACGTCGGGCATAGCAACCTGGCCCTGGATCTATTTGGTAAAGGGCCCGCGATACCCCAACCTCTTAGGCCTTGTGCTTATGGCATCCGTCCTTGCCGTCGTCATTTGGGCAATCGAGTCACGCTCGCTTCGCAAGTTCCTGCCGTCCTTTTGCGTGTTTTGCCTGCTGAGCATGGTCGCCCTTGCAATCGCGCACCCCAACACGCTCTTTAGCGCGTATGTTGTTCTTGCCTGCTATGGTGGCCACGTCGTCTGGAGAGCGACAACGGAGCTTCCCGCACCAAAGCGAGCTGTCTTGCGTGTTGTCTACACGTCGGCGATTGCGGGCCCTTGGATCCTGCTTTACCGCCTGCCCATGTTTACGCAAGTTTTGGGATACCGCTGGGGCGAGCACGCCGGGCTGCCCAAGACGCTCTTTTCTCTTGTCGCCTTTACGTTTTCCCTGGCGGTTATCCAACTTGCCCCCGCCTTTGTCTGTTGGCTCGGTGCGGGCATATGCCTTAGGCGCAAAGAAGTGTGGATCGTCCTTCCCCTTGCGTTCTTTTGCGTGTGCTTTGTTGCCACACGCATGGGATGGGAAGACGTCAAATACTGGTTGGCCGGCATGTGGTACCAGTCCCCGGACCGGTTCGCGGCGCTCATTAGCATGTGGGCCATACCTCTTGGCTCCGTTGGCCTTGCGTCCTGCCTGGAGTGGGTGTGCGCGCACGTCGGCAAACGTCTGGGTGCGCATGCCTTGGCATCCGCGCAAACCACCTCGTACAAGGTGGCGACCATTGCCTTGGCGTTGTTCTGCTCACTCAACTACGCGCCCATGCTCGTTACCTTACCCCGAGGCGTAAACGCCGGTTTTGCGTTTGGACGCATGCGCAGCCTGTTTGAACGCATCGTTGGCACCATTCAAGAACACATGTATAGTCCAAAGGAAATGGAGTTTGTCGATAAGGTCGTGGCAACGATTCCCCCGGGAGCGCTCGTACTTAACCAACCCAACGATGGCTCGATGTACGCCTACGGAGCAAACAGGCTTAATACCTACTTTAGGAGCACGCGCAGCGATTCGGCGCAGACCGATACCGCCAAGACGATTCGCCTGCACCTTAACAAGCTTGCGACTCGTCAAGACGTGCAAGACGCCGTAAGGAGCACCGGAGCGGAGTACCTGTTGCTACTCGACAAGGGCGTCCCCCTGAATAGGGCGACCAAGACCCAGTGGATGAAGCAATACCGAAGCGAAGACGTTTGGAAGAAGTGGCAAGGCATAAATGCCGTGGACGACAATACCCCAGGCTTCGAGATCGTCCTTGCAGAAGACGATGACCTGCGCCTCTACAAAATAGTGGCGCCCTAGCGGGCAAGCTTGTGACGGATGCGCGCAAGCACACCTGGCTTTTTGTCGCAGTACAGGCTACGTTGAAGCTCCACGTCATCAAACGAAATGCTCAGGGAATTGAGCACGTCAAAGATCGTCTTGCCTTGTATGGCCCGAAAGCTCCTGGGGTCGTCATACGTCCTGAGCCACAGACGCAAGTACGATGCGACTAGCTCGTCTGGCACATGGTAGACATCGGAATCGCCTTCGCGCACGGGAGGAACATCCCATCCGCATGCGTGGGCATAGTCCCCAAAATAGGGCGTCGGCACATATAGATAGGCACCATGACCTTGCTCGGTGGGCAAGACGTTACGGAAGGCATCAAACATATGCCAGTCCAGCCCGCGCGCCTCGTTGACAATGAGCTGCGGCATGTTGGTCGCACCGCACCGCAGCAAGCACGTAAGCTCTGTGCCAGGCACGGCAAACAACGCGGCATGCGATAGCGTGCCCATGGTGCAGGCAATGTGCTTGGCACATGCGTAAAGCTTGACCTGGTCTTGCAGGGGAAGCGTTTCGGGCGCTATGACGTCATACCCACGCGAGGCATAAAACCTTTCGTAGTACTCCTCCCCCACGCCGTCGTTGTTTGGCAGCTGTGTGCGCGTAAGATAGATGCGCTCCCGTGGCTCTATCGTCGATGACGCAACGCAGCGGTCGCGTATGAGGTCAAACGTCGCGAGCCATTGGCCGTACGCCTTGCCCTCCAAGGAAAAAACGGCCTGGTCTGGCACGATCACTTGCGCAAAACGAGTTGGCTGGTCAATGATCTCGTAGCGGTCTTCGTTCAAGCCCAAAAGGCCCAACAGCTCCTTTGCCACGCGCGGGCTTTCGCCTGGCATCGTGACAAACACGAACTTGAGCTGCGTGTCTTGGTTTTGCGCATACCACCACATGCGCGACAGACCATCCAAGAGCATGTGACCATAGTGCCCGTACAAGACCCCGCCAAACACGACCCGTTCGTCTCGTTCCGCCACCGTCCCTTTTGGTCGGTAAGCCTTACAGCAGGAGTAGTTGGTCCTTGGCTTGCCCGAGTTCCTTAGCTGCCCCGCCACAAACGCATAGCGCGCGGTGGCGACGCCACCCGCAAACAAGCCCTCAAGCATATAGGAGGCACCCGGCGCCTTATGGGCACAGCTGCGCACGGGAAGAATCACGCCATTGGCAACGACGCGCGTTCCCAGGGTTTGCGCGCCTATGGCCACCTTTTGCAGCTTGCCTTCCCACACCGCCTCTCGGCGAGAAAAGATCCGCTTTTGCATGGCCACGTTTTCCTATCTTCTCTTTTTTCTTAAAAGGCGCCGAGCCGTTATGAGGAAGGGAAGGTTGCGCCGCACGAATCCCTTTACACGCCGCTTTACGCGCTTGGTCGTGCGCAGGCGATACACCGAGGTAAAGGCACCCCACGAGGTCAGCACGTCATTGAACGTGTCAGACGCGACCTTGAACTGGTGGTTCGACTCAACCTCGCGCACCGTGGTGTCGAGCATGTACGCATAGTCCTGGGCAACCACCTGCGCCATGGAGTCCGGCATGATTTGGCAAGTAGCATACCCTTGTGATTGTGCCACGAACGGAAAGCAGCGCTCCAGCCCATGGCTTATGGAGCCGTCGGTGGGGAGCGGCTCGCCAGGAAAATCGTTGATCGTCCAGTCTTCTTCGAAGAGAGGTGCCAGGGCCTCGGTTCTAAACCAAAATGCCGAGCCCACCGCAAGGCACTCAACGGACTTAGACATGGGCACCTTGACGCCCAAACGAGAAAGCACAGCGAGCGTCTGCCCGTAGTTTGCCATCCAGTACTTGGATTGGATACCCTTGAAGGCGACCCCATGGTACGGTCGCGGAGGCACTGCAAGGCCGAGCCAGGGACTCCTTTGGAACAGGTCGATTACGTTGTGGATGTATTGTGCGGACGCGAGCATGCCTTCGCTGAGCATGTTGGCGAACTCCCTGCCCTGCTGCACAAACTGGTTGTGTGTCGTCTTTTTGTCGTGCGTAAAGCATACGTAATCATAGCGGCAGACTATGTCTTTGCATCCCACCAGGAGCGCAGAGAGGTCACGGCCCTGGTTTTGCACGAGCACCACCGTGCAGTGGTCAATGCCAAGCTGCTCTGCCAGTGACTCCAACGTCTCCTTCTTTTGTTGGGAGCTTACCGTAACGTACACATCGATGCCCTTGGGTACCTGCTGCAACAGGCTCATGTATGAATCGAACATATCCTCGTAGTACAGATGCGCAATGACCGCCACTTTCGGAGCCTCGCCCGCTACGACAGGCATAGGTGTCGCTACGTACGTGCGCGGCAGTACCTTGGTAAGGCAAAGCGCATCCGTAATAACACTTATAGGATAGTTCGTAAGCAGGTAGTCCCATATGAGCCTGGTGTCATAGTCCGTGTGTTCATCAATGTAGGCAAGCGTGTCCCACAGGGTCGTTGTGTTGGAAAACCTAAGGAATGCCCGAAGCGGCATGGTAAAGGTCTTACGTTTGATTATAGGGAACCCCCGATGAGCCACCATCTCGTACGAATCGTACATGTGGTGCGATACGTTTTTGGAGATATCTTCCGACTCCAAGTCAAACGTTGGGCTATAGGCCGTCCACGTGTAACCCAAGTCTTCGAAGTGCTGGGTAAACCGGCACGCCACCAGATTGGCATGCTCGGAAAACGTGGCGCACGGTTCGAGGTTTGTCCAATAGTCCTCGAACTCGTCGGAGCAGACCATGTTGCTGCGGCATGCGAGGAAGTACGTCTGCAGGTATTGGGGACGGTCCTCCACGTCCTTTTGCGGTGCGGGGCCATGGGACGACAACCCCCAAAAGTCAATGTCCGCCTGGGCGTCCATACGCTCAAACACCGTGGCAAACGGATACAGGGGCCCAAAGAAGGAGTCGTTGAACAGCACCAGTTCGTCGTAACGACGGACTTCGTCCATACCGCACACATCCAGTATGCCCTCACGCCAGGCGGCAAAGTCAAAGCCCTCGTTGGGGCGCACGACAAGTGCGTCCGCATAACGGCTCAATGCCTTTCTTCCCTCTTGGTTAATGAATCCGTTGCATACGACAACGAGCTTGTCCAGGCACGTGGATATGTCGTTAAGCAAATACGTTACGTAATCGTAAACCACACCGCGTGGGTTATAGAATAAAAAGATGCCAAGACGTTTCTTCATTGCCAGCGCCCCTACAATCCCATGTACCGTTGAAACGAGGTCTCCATTTTTCTAAAGGTCACCCACTGCTGCTTGTCTATGTCATAGCGCTCATAGAAGGCATCACGGAGGTCCTTCATGCGTTCGTCAAAGCTAAAGCGCGAGAAGAAAAAGTAGATGATTCTCCAAACGATATACTTAACGGGAATGGGAAAATCAAAAACCCATTCGCAGTCGATGATGTGATACGTACCGTCGCTCGAGACTATGATGTTGTCCACATTGAGGTCTATGTTGCTAATGCTTACGCAACGCTCTTGCGGCGATATGGCCGCCTTACCAAACACGTGGGAGAATTCAGCGGACGGTGCGAAGTATCCGTCGTCATGAGAAGCCACTATGCGCTCTATGTAGGCGCCGAAGATGCGCTCGAACTCATCTAGCTCGTCGCGACTTACCAAGTCGACCAACATAGACTGAAGGTCCGTGCCCTCAATATAGGTGTAGCACATGTCGTTTTTGGAGTAGTCGATGGGGTCGAACACGATTCCCGCGAGCTCATACATCTCTTTGAGCACCGGCGTGTAGGTCTTGGCGGTTTGTATGTGTCCCCTGCCCGATATGTCCATACACGTCTTGCGCACATCACCGTTTGCGAAGATTTCCGTGCGCAGCGAGTGCTGCACCTTGCGATCGCTGGGAAACCGTACGTACAACGGCAAGCTGTCCAGAAGGTCAACCCCATCTTGAGCGACCACGATATAGCTGTTGCACTTTTCCATAAACTCGCCGTTTTCCACGATGCCAACCAACGCTTCGCGCTCAGCTGCATCTTGCAGCCGTTGCCCCGTAAGCCGCCACACCTGGTTGGCCTTTATGCTGCCGGGCGACGGGAGGCGACCGTCGGAGAAAACCGTCTTGGTAAAGACATAGTCGGGATGCGGATAGTAGAAGGCATGCGAGACAAAGCCGGCGCGCACGAAGAGGTCCTCCAGCTCTTCCTTGGTAAACCGAAGGTCGATCTGCTCCACGTCCGCGTCGAGCTCGGCCTTTTCAACCAGCCAGGACTCGGTGGCATAGCGCAGGCCCAAGGTGTTGGCGCACAGCAGCGCGATGCGCTTGGGATGCAGGGTCGTCCGGGCCTGCAAAACGAAGTCCCGCACCTCTTCCTTGGTGGCAAAGGTGCCCTCAAGGTCGTGGATTACCAGCCAGTCGACCGTCTTGTCGCCTGCCGCCTCATAAAGCTCGTCCAGGTCGCCTACCAGCCCCACGTTGGCAAACCTGTCACAGCGTTTGGCGATGAGAGCACGACGCACCTCGTCCGGCGCATAGGTATACACACGTGCGGCACGGCGCGCAAACACATGCGTATACTCGCCAAAGCTACCGCCAACCTCCACGACGGTTTGGCTGGAATCCATGGGCAGCCACTCGACCGCGTTGATGCGCGCGCTGGAAAACACCGTGGCGAGTCGCTTGTTCTTTTTCCAAGCGCCACCCATGTATTCGTTAAAGCGTGGCACGGAAAGCGTCTTGTAAATGTTCTTATGGACCCTGCCCGCACCTACGGGCAGGGTCGATGGTACGCTCCTGCCAGACGCCTTGGGTTTTTCGTAAAACTCGGGGGTAAGGCGAGGAATCGTGACGTAGTTGTGCACGTCGGTAATGAATTTGCGAAAGGTTCCGTTGGCGCGGATATGACGAATCTTGTTGAGCATGCGCACGGGCGGAGCGAACATGTATTCCGTCGCGACGATCTCCCCCTCTGCGGCATGGGGCGTAAGCATGCGCTGCGTAAGGTAGCCTTGGGACTGTGCCACAAAGGGAAGCACTTCCCGCAGACTGGCCGTAGCGCCGTGGACGTCCCCACCTTGTTGCAGACCGAGGGAGGCGTCGAGCACGGATGCCCTGCACCAAAACGAGCAAGCCGCCTTTGCCATGACTTCTGCCTTGGACTGCGGTACGGAACAACCCAAGCGTTCGAGACGCGCGCTTATCTGCGGCGCCTGCCGCCACGTCTTGAGTTGAAGCTCCCCAAAGTACGAGCCGATGTTGGGAGGAAGCGTGCTGAGCACGCCGAGCTCGGGGCGCACCTCAAACGTATGACGCACGTTGCGCACGAGCTCGCCCGTACCCACGAGGTTAAAGAATACCTGTTCGCGATACCTGTCGTCCAAGGTGACGTATTCCCTGTCATCTGGCCGGACGTCAAAGAGCGCGCACACATAGGAATAGGTCGAGGTTATGTCGTATTCGCGACACGCAGCCGCAAGGCAGGCCTCCGACGATGGATCCGACTTGGCGACGACGATGTTGTGCCCCGCATGAACGGCGTCCAGAGCGCCTTTGTCCAAGCCGTCGCACACGACGTAAAGCGGCACCTCTGCGGGTACGCCCACAAGGTACGAGACGCTCTGCGGGTCTTCGAGCAGTGCGACCACGACCATATCGGCCAGGGCGTACGACTCGTCATGCGCCTCGTCGCCCAAAAGAGCATCGTCGGGGAGTATGTTGACCTCGCCCACGACCTGCTGGATCTGCCAAAGACCGACCTCGGACAAAAGCCACTCATACATGAGCCCCACGTCGTACGACGTGTTGGTACGCACGTACTCCAGCACATCATGCACCGCATGCTGGGTGCCATAGGCCAAATACGTGGTCCTTGTCGTCGTAAGCGAGTCCTTGCGCAAAAACGGCATCGACCTATGTGCAATCAGTTCGTAGGGATCAATGACGCTTATGTCGTTGTTGAGGGCTGCCTCCTCCCTTACGAGTCCCTCGTCATCCACATAGGTGCCCCAAGCAAAGCCACGGGCAGCAAAGTGGGGCGTAAACACGCATTCGATGCCGTCGGTCACGTCGAGCTGACTTCGATAACGGGGCATGTCCTCAAAAAAGGCGACGAAGTCGGGACTCGCGAGCATGCGCTGGCGCACGGCAAGGAAGTAGAGCTGCAGATGCTCGGGCCGCTCCTTGTAAGGACACACGGAATGGCCTTTCAAAAGCGTCATGCCCAGCCGGGTGATTCCCCAAAAGTCAAGGTCCGCGCGCTTGTCCATGGCAAGGAACACCTCGCGAAGCGACGAGAGGGGACCAAAGACGTCGCCGCTCACAAACACGACCTCGTCATAACCAGCCAGCTCCTGCGCACCAAAGGCGCTTACGGCCAGGCCGTAAGCGTTCATATCAAAGAGGGGCCTTTGCTCCAGCAGCACCTGGTCGACGAATTCTTGCAGCTTGGGAGCCACCGACTTGCCATGCTCCCCGCTACACACAAGAACAAGGCGATCCACCTCGCTTCGCAGCCCCTTGGCCAGCTCAATCAGGTAGCCATACGCAGATGCGCTTGTGCTCTTGTACGTCAAGATCCCTAGTCGTTTCATCGTGTTTACCCTTAATCAGTCATACCAGCCACACAAGTGCTTTTTATGTTACTCGCTAAGGCGTAGGGCAATCGCACGCCTTTTAAAATCCCCTTGGAATCGCTACACTACATAGCAGCAGCCCACGATCAGACGCACGACACCCATGAAACGAAAGGAACCGCAATGGAAGAAGCGACGTTGCGCCGCATTAAAAAAACGATGAAGAGGCCCCTGAAGCGCGCCGACTTCGTAATTGGCCGCGGAATTCGCAGCGCCTACACCCTCACGCAGGCGTTGGATCCTTACAAGGTGTTTGTAATGACGTTTCAAGAAACGCTCACGTGCAACGCACGCTACATTGTGGAGGAGCTGCTACGCAAGTCCAGCCAAGCGCACGTGGTGGTGTGCGGCACGGGCGAGCCCCTGCCGGAATTCGCAGAGGAGGAGCGCATCACGTACGTAAAGCGCAAGTCCGTGCAGCAAATAGTGGAGCAGGCCAGCGCACGCGTCTGGATAGACAACGCGCTCAACTGCACCTGGTACCCAATGATGAAGAAGCCCAGCCAGCTCTATCTTCAAACATGGCATGGGTCGATGGGACTCAAGACCATTGACGCAAAAAACCAGACCAAGCGATGGCTCAAGTCAGCAAGGATCAGCTCGCACCAAACCGACGCGCTGCTTTCCAACAGCACGTTTGAAAACCTCGTATTTCGCACCACCTTTTGGCCCACGACGCCCATACTCATGACTGGTCATGCTCGCAACGACATGTTCTTTAGCACAGCGACCATGCAACACCTGGATGCCAAGGTGCGCAATTGCTTGGGCATTGATGCAGGCACCCACCTGGCACTGTACGCGCCGACCTTTAGGACTACCAACCTCGATGCCTTTGACGAGGCCGATCTTGACTACCCCCAGCTCAAGCAAGCGCTTGAGGCCAGGTTTGGCGGCACATGGAACATCATCGTACGCCTGCACCATCGCGACAAGGTAAACGCCGGCGTCATTTGCGACGCTTACCCCTTCGTCGTTAACGGCACCGCCTATCCAGACATCCAAGAGCTCATGGCAGCAGCTGAGGTGGGCATAACCGACTACTCCAGCTGGATATGCGACTACGTGCTCACTGGCAGGCCGGGGTTTGTCTTTGCTCCCGACCTCGCGGAATACGAGAAGGACGACAGGGGTTTTTATTATCCCTTGTCGGCCACGCCCTTCCCAGTTGCCACGACCAACGCGGAGCTTGCACGTAACGTCAAATCGTTTGATGCCGACCGGTATGCCACGCGATCCGCACGCTATCTTGCCGAGCTCGGCTGCATAGAAGACGGCAACGCCTCGCGCAGGGCCGCAGATCTTATCTGCGAGGTGCTGGGGGCAGACGATGCCATAGACATCGCGTCGCTTGCCACGTATGAGTCGATCGTAAGCACAGACTAGAGACCGGGACACACGATGAACCTTTCTACCGTTGAGCAATTCAAGAACATGTCCGTGCCGTCCATGGTGATAGTGGACGATAAGACCTTGCACTACCTGCAGAAAATTCTGCTCATGATTTTGGATGACATCACCTCCTTTTGCGAGGAGAAAGGGATTGGCTACGCCCTGGGAGGAGGATCCGTGTTGGGTGCCATACGCCACGAGGGGTTTATTCCGTGGGACGACGACATAGACATCAACATGCCGCGCGCGGACTACGACCGGTTTATTGAGCTCTTTCCCCAGCGGTTTGGCAACAAGTACACCATTCAAGCTCCCGAGCTTACGCCCGAGGTGGGGACGTCCATTTCGCGCGTACGCCTGCGGGGAACCACGCTGCGGATGCACGACGACTGCAACTTGGCCGACTGCGGCATTTTTATAGACATCTTTCCCATAGAGAACACCTACGACAATCCCGTAGCCCGCAAGCTGCATGGGTATGCAAGCATGGTTGCGGGGCTTTTGTACTCGTGCCGTCGATTCGCGCGCGACCGTACCTTCTACGAGCGGTTTGGCCGGGGAGACAAGGGTTTTTTGCGCACCATTCGCGCCAAGGCGCTTATCGGCGTCCCCCTTTGCGCCTGGTCTATGGAGACGTGGACGCGCATCATCCTGGACATCTACTCAAGGTGCAAGGATGCAGATAGCACGTTTGTGGTGGTTCCCTCTGGTCGCAAGCACTTTTTTGGCGAGCTCTACCGACGCGACGACCTCGTAAGGACGCGCTTTGCCTCGTTTGAGGGGCGCAAGGTGCGAATTCCCGTCCATGCAGAGCAATACCTCAACAACATGTACGGCGACTGGCAACGCATTCCCGCGCCGGAGGAGCGCGAGCACCACGCGTACCTGGAGCTCGACTTTGGCCCTTACGCACTGGAGGAGTAGGGCTTTTGGCCAAAGGGGACTGGGGCAAATGGCCAAATAATCCCGGCACCGTTGCATCACTCTTCCGTACTGCGCAGGATGCGTATGGTGCGCTCTAGCCCGTCCCGTAGGCCGTAGCAGGCGCGCCAGCCCTTCGCCCGCACACGCGAGGCGTCCATGACTGCACGCGTGGCGGTTGAGTACCCCGCGCGCTCGACCTCGTCCGGCAGCTCGAACACCACCCTGCTGACTGCGATGTTCGCGATGGTCTGCGCAAGGTCGCGCAGCGAGACGTCCGAGCGCTCGTCGGCCAGGTTGTATGCCACGCCGGACTCGCAGGAGGTCAGCACGTGCAGCAGGCCCGCAACCACGTCGGCGACGTAGAGGTAGGAGTAGGTCTGGGTACCCTCGCTCTTGAGCACGATGTCCTCACCTGCGACGCCCCGGTGGATAAACTGGGACACCGCCTTGGTGTCGCTCGCGAGCAACGTAGGGCCGTACGTGCGCGGCAGGCGCGGCACGTATACTGCAAGCCCGCGCTGCACCGCGTAGGCCTGGCAGAGCGCCTCGCCACAGCGCTTGGACTCGGGATAGCCCGCGCGCAGCGTGTTGCAGTCCAGATAGCCGCAGTAGCCCTCGTCGAATCGCTCCACGTCGCCGCGGTTCTCGCCGTAGACCTCCACCGACGAGGCGAACACGAAGCGAGCCCGGCCCGAGTCTGCGGCGTACCCAAGCAAGTTGCTGAGGCCGATTACGTTAGAGGCCACCGTGCCGATGGGATCGGTGGCGTAGGCTCGCGGGTGGGTAGTGCTCGCCAGGTGGACCACCACGTCTGCCGGTCGCGACGGCGCGTTGCCTGGCGCGGATACGTCAAGCTCCTCGAAGGCGAAGCCCTCCTGCCCGAAGTGGGGCAGCCGCTCGCGCGCCTTGGCCTCGCTGCGGCCAAGCGCGAGCACGCGGACGTCCGCACCCACTTCGCGCCGGCCCCACATGAGCAGGTCCGCGAGGAACGCGCCGACCATGCCGGTGGCGCCGGACACGGCGACGATGGCACCCTCCAGCGCGCCCCAGTTCACCCCGCGCCTGCCTATCGCCGCGAGGTCCTCCTGGTAGAGCGGGTTGTCCAGCCTGTCCATGGCGCCTCCCCTACTTGAGCCAGTCGTCGGTGCCCTTGGCAAGGTACGCCTTGAACAGCTCCAGGTCGTCGCGGGTCGTGAGCTTGATGTTACGGTCCGACCCATCCGCGAAGTTGAGCGTGTGGCCGAGCGCCACCATCATGGTGTTGGCGTAGTGCGAACCGTCGATGCCGACGCCCCGCTCGAACGCCTCGTGGTAGGCCGCGTCCAGCTCGCCGAAGCGGTAGGCCTGGGGCGTCGACACCCGCCGCAGCGTCTCGCGCGGAATGAAGCGCCGGGTGGTCGTGGGGTCGTCCTCCGTCACGACGAAGATCTGCTCGTTGTACGGCAGCGACGTGACGGCGTTGCCCTTCTCGCGCGCGACGCGCACCACGTCGGACAGCACGTGGTCATCCACGAGCGGCCGTATGCCGTCGTGTATGACCACGAGGTCGTCGGGGTCTGCCACGCCCTCCAGCGCGAAGACCCCGTTGCGGTTCGACTCCTGGCCGGACGCCCCGCCCGGCACCACGCGCGCGAGCTTGTCTATGTTGAACTGGTGGGCGTAGGTGTCGACCACGTTCTGCCAGCCATCCAGGCACACGAGCGTGATCTCGTCGATGTCCGGGTGCCTCTGGAAGCCCTCCAGCGTGTACAGCAGCACGGGCTGTCGTGGACGTTGAGGAACTGCTTGGGGATGTCCCGCCCCACGCGCGAGCCGGAACCGGCGGCGATTATCACGGCGTGAGTACGCATGCGCGCCCTCCTTTGTTGTGAGTTCCACGCCCCATGGTATCAGACATCAATTCTGTAGAGGCGCATTTGGTCCCCCCTAGCCAATACGACATGGAAGCCGTATGGCCTGGGGCGTGCTTCGCTGGGCGTCAGCATCCATGCGAAACGTGGGAAGCCACGCATAGGAGCGCTTGTCGATTGCGTTGTGTCGCGGGCGCACAAAGGGCTCGTTGCGGGGATACCCCAAGGGCAGGACGCGTGCCGTGCACAAGCCCATAAGCATGTAGTCGCGAACCATAACGCGCTCCATGCGTGGGTTGGGCATGAGGAGGTAGTCCGCCGCGGCAAGGCAGCGTTGCACATTGCCGATGAGCGGCGACGAGGTGACCTCTTTGCGGCCCAGCGTCTTGAGCGGTATGCCGTGCCATGTGTTGACCAGCGTTTGTCCCGGTCGCTTGACGAAGCACGGGGGCAGGGTGTTGTCCACAAACAGGAACCCGGACGTCGCGAGGGCTCGGTAGTATGCCTTCGTGCCGCGCACGACCGTGTCCACCCGCACACCCCTGCGGGCCAGCTCGGCTTGCAGATCGTACTGCGCGGAGGTCGCCAGTACAAGGCGGACGTGCAGGTCGGGATAGCGGTCCTTGCACAGGAGCTCCTTGAGCACGTAGTAGATGCTGCCATCCAGAGTCCGCCCGTTTTGCTGCTCCAGCAACACGCTGCATGCGTCCACAGGCAAAGAGTCCGTCCACGCGCGGTATTGTCGCTGGGCGCGATCGTTCTTGGACCAAACCTTCCTCACCCTGTTTGTCAGCTTTCGCACGCGTCTCACGCCCATACACGCCTCCCTAGCCGCTGCAAGTACCAACGTTCAGAATCGACACTCGTCGTAGAGGGTCCCCGCCAGGCAAAGCGACTCGTTCCCCACGTACACATACGTCTGCCGCGCCGTGAAGTCGGCGATGCGCTCCCATGTTTGATAACTGCAGGGAAGGAGTCTCTTGAGGTCGCGTTCCTTCGCCACGATACGCTCGGCGCCAAGAAACGCCGTTACCTTTGCAAGGCGTCCTTCGAGGTCCTCAAGGCGCAGGCGGACCACGTCGTCACCGATACCCGCGTCTTGCTCGTAGGCCTTGGGGGCATGTACGTACAGCCACAGGCGCGTATCGCCTAGGTCGCGAAGCGCCTTGGGAAGAGCCGAGCGCAGCCACCTCACCTCTTGTTGGTCGTAGTCGCCATGACGGAACGTATCTCGCGCGCGCATGAGCCGAACTACCACGGGCATGGTCCATGCGGGCAGGTCCTTGATGGTACCGACGTGCAACGAGCTACCCGCAAGCGTGAGGCGACGGTCCCCGAATTCGCGCACCTGGGCATTGATGCGCCTACCGTTGCACCGGCACAGGTCAAAGACGAGGGAAAACGCAGAGATAGCCTGCCCTTCTGCGGTCCCCGTTATCGTGGCCACATACGGCTTGTCGTCCATGGAAGGGAGCGTGACCTCAAAGTGCCAGGCATCGCGCTGCGATGCGTCGCCGACCTCGTCACCTGTACGCTTGACGAACGTTACGGTGGGGTGCGCCTCGCCGCCTTCCCACGCAAAGCGCAGGGCAAGCTCCGACACGGACGTAAGCGTTTGCCCCAGCACGAAACCGCGCAGAAGCAGGCCCTCGTCCGCGCGCAAGGCGGCGTAGATGCTGACGCACGGAGCCCCCAGCCACAAGGACGAAAGGGACGCACCCTCGTGCTCCACCACGCCATAGCGCTGCATGAGGTAGACACGCTGCACGTCATTGAGGTCGGGGCTGCTCAGCCAGCTTTCGACTGGAATCGCCTGCGCAATTGCACACAAGCACCCCTGGTTCTGCGCCTGTTCCTCCAACGTGCCAAAACCGAGCGAGAGCTTGTTTTGCTTGAGTCGCCATGCGAGGTTGTAGAGCACGAGCGCATAGGCGTATTCTGCCATGCGCTCGTTTGCCCGCGCAAGCTCGATGAGCATCTGGTAGAGCCTCATCATGTCCTCAAACGCATAGCGCGGCTCGTCTCCTGTTGCCGAAGAGCTCTGGTCGTTGTCTATGTGATAATACGTGGCGCCCGCGCAATAGCCCAGCACGCCACGTTGGGCAAGGACCATGGTATTGAAATACTGATCCTCCCCCATCTTCATTCCCACCGGAAAGAGGGGCGTCTCGTCGGTCTCGTTCTTGTTCCGGATGCATACGTTGGGGGTTGTCTGCGCGAGGTACGGGTGACTCTGGACGTCGTAGACACCGGTTTTGTCAGCATCTTAAACCGACGATGCCCTCGCATGTTGTTGGGAGACACGTCCACATACGCGATGCGGTAGGTCAGCAGGTCGACGGCGTCCTCATAGCGACCAAAGGTGCGTACCAGACGCTCGATGGCATGCTTGGAAAGCGCGTCGTCCGCGTCCACAAACGTGATGAAGCGCCCGCGCGCCGCTCTGATTCCTGCGTTGCGCGCGGCAGAGACGCCCTGGTTTGGCTGGTCAATGAGCACGTAGTTGGGCCGGGCGGCCACGGCCTCCCTGCACAAGCCCAGGCTCTTGTCCGTTGAGCCGTCGTTGACAAGGACCACCTCGAACGCATCCTGCGGTGCGGACTGCACGTCAAGCGACGCAAGACAGCGGCCCAGGTGGCGCTCCGCGTTGTAGTCGGGCACGACCACCGTCATACGGTAGGCAAACTCACCGCTCATCTATTGTCCTTCCCCAAAGACGGCACTCAGGATGCGCTCCGTCGCATGACCGTCGCAGGAGCTCATGAACTTGTTGCGGAAGTCCTCGAGCCCCCGGTAGTCGTAGTCCTCGCGCGCCGTGGTTACCCATTGCGCCAACTCCCCGGTCGTGTTGAACACCGGTCCCGGCGTCATTTGGTCGTAGTCGTAGTAGAAGCCACGCCAGTCGTCGTACTCGTCACGGTCGGGTGCCAAAAAGGCCACGGGTCGCCTGAGCAGCGACCATTCAAACACCAGGGAGGAATAGTCCGTAACGCACACGTCAGCGGCGATCATCGCGGACTCTATGGAAAGCGAGTCGCTCACGTCGAAGGCGAATCCCACGCACGAGGCCGGGATGGGCGGGCGGTCCTTGACGTGCGGGTGCTGCTTTACCAACAGGACCCAATCGTCTCCCAGGCGTTCGTGCAGCTCCTCCATGTTGAGGAACTCCGGAGCGGTCGCCTGCTTTACGTGTCCCCTAAACGTCGGCGCATACAACAACACGTTTTTGTCCGCTATGGTGGGAACCACGCGAATCGCCTCGTCGCGCGCGTGTTGCAGGTACTCGTCCCTAAAGAACACGTCCGTACGGCTTACGCCCAGGGCCTGCACGCATTCGGGGCGATCCTTCATGTCCAGCGCCTCGATGTAGGCCCAGCGGACCTCGGGGCTGCTGACCGTTACCAGCGAGGTGCTTCGATGCTCGGGGAAGTACTCCTTGACCTCGCGCGTGGCACCAAAGATCTTCTCGGCCGTACTCATGCCAAACTTCTTGAACGCCCCGCACCCATGCCAGAGCTGCACGACCTTTGATTCGCGCCGAATGGACAGGCAACCCACCGCCATGCATGCCTCGCACACAAACACGGCGGGTACGGATGCCGCCTTCCAGGCCAACGCCACCGAGCGCGCTGCCAGTTTGAGCCCCGACACGCGATGCTTGCCCCACGAATAGACCTCACAGCGGTAGCCGCGCCGTTCAAGCTCCTCGATCATGGCCAAGAAGCTGTCCGACGGCTCCTCTCGCCGGACTTCCACGAAGAGCGCCGCCTTCTTTTTGGTTGGTGCAAGCGCGCGCAGCCGATACGCGTTTGCCACCACACCAAAGTAATAAAGATGCTTTGCTGTATCTACCAGCTTGCGTTTTGCTTTTTACATCTTTCTTTCCACTCACTCGCAGTCCGCAGTTTATCTAGTGCATATCTTACACTGTTGCGCACGTTGATCCCTCGCTGTTGCCACTTGGGTATACTTAGTTGCAGTTGAAGGGATGGGGGCATGGACGAAAACACGCAGGCCTTGTTTATGCAGGCTCGAATCTGCCACCTGGCATCACAGAGGTGGGACACTTCGCTAAAGGACGCAGTCTCCACGCTCCTAGAGTCCGGCGCACTCGCGTTCATAGGTGATTGCTTCGATTACTTTCACCTTCAGGGAGATGACGCCGTGCTAGATGACGTGGAGGATTACCTCGCAAGCCAAGGAGTGGTTGTGCATGCTAACGCTTGACACCCCGCTTACGCTCTATCACGGCAGCAACGTACTTGTTGAAAAGCCAGACCTCACGCGATGCCGTCCAAGGAAGGACTTCGGACGCGGCTTTTATCTCACTTCCTCTCGCATGCAGGCAGAAAGCTTCGCGCGAACCATAGCGCGCAGAGCCAATCGCTTACACCCCAACGCCACGCAAGGCTTTGGAGTGCTTTCGCGTTTTAAATACTTGCCAAACAAAGACCTACATATCAGGGTCTTTTCCACCGCCGATTCGGAATGGCTTCGCTGCGTCGCGGCACACCGTGGGGCAAAGGCCCTCAACACACTTCTAGAAGAATTCCAAACGTACGATATTATTGCGGGCAAGGTTGCTAATGACCAAACCAACGCAACACTCTTGGCATACATTGGTGGACTGTATGGAGAGGTTGGCAGCCCACTCGCAGACGAGATGTGCATACGATTGCTGATACCCAGTAGATTAGACGATCAAGCGTGCTTTCGTACGCCCAGGTCGCTGGACTGCCTTTCTTTTGAGGGAAGCGAACGCGTATGGCTTTGAGCGACGACACCATTCGATTTTCCATGTGCTTGTGCGCGGCACTTGCCTCGAAGGACATCGCCCTGGCAACTGGGGACAGCGAAACCAACGCCTTGGCCCAACTGCTGCAATCCCAGACGGGGGCGATGCTCTACGACGATGCGCTCAAACTCTGGCACGAGAGTCCCCGCACCATTGCCGAGGAATACTTGAGCGAGGCGCACCTGCCTGTACCTGCCGACTGGCAATAACCAAACACAGCGTTTGAATGTATGCTAAGGTAGCATAATGCTTCTTGGTATATTCGGTGGATGAAGTAGTATAGTAGAGCCTATGGTCTCAAAACGATTCCGCGAGGTGCTCGTAGATCTTTCGACGGTAAACCAGATGAAGACGATCGTGTCGTCCTCCATGGTCATGATCGATGACGCAACGTTGCACCAGCTGCACCTACAGGCATAGGACGTCAACCACGATGAAGTCCCCATGCTTAATAAAGCCTGAAATGAGTCGCTTGTTCACGTACTCCCCAATGTGTTGCTTGGCTGCTGTTGCGAGTAAATCATAACTATATCAAATTCGGTGTGCTAAGGTTAACGAGCCGACGTGAGGCTCATACAAAGTGTGGCTTACAAGAAGAGGGCATGGATCTATGGCGTTCAAAATGATCAAGCGTCTTACCACGAACCTCAGGCAGAACTCGTTTTTGTTTGGGCAACTGGTAAACCGAGACTTTCAGCAAAGGTACAAGCGCACGGCCCTAGGCATGGCGTGGAGCGTGCTTTCTCCCCTTATGCACCTTGCCGTCATGATGTTGGTCTTTAGCCGCCTGTTTGGCCGCAACGTAAACCACTACGTCATCTACCTGTTTAGCGGCAACATCATCATGTCGTACTTTCGCGAGTCGACCAAGAACGGCATGACCAGCCTTATGAGCAACTCCGGGGTCATAAGCAAGATCAACGTGCCGAAGTACCTGTTCCTGCTTTCGCAAAACGTGTCCGCACTCATAAACTTTGGCCTTACCATCCTTATCTACTTCTTCTTTTGCCTTGTAGACAAGATCGAGTTCACACCCGCCATGTTCATGCTGTGGTACCCCATCGTGTGGTTTGTGGTCATGAACATTGGCATAGGCATGGTACTTTCGGCGCTTTACGTGTTCTTTAGGGACATCCAGTACCTGTACGACATATTCCTGCAGCTGCTTACCTACCTCTCGGCGATCTTCTACACCATCGACAGGTTCCCCGCAGAGATGCAGCGCCTCTTCCTGCTCAATCCCGTGTACGTAAACATAAGGTACTGGCGCCTGGTGGTGATCGATGGCATCGTTCCGTCGCTGCCCTATCACCTGCTCCTTGCGGGATACGCCCTTCTCTTCCTAGGCCTTGGCGCATTCTTCTACAAGAAGTATAACCACCGCTTTGTCTACTACTTCTAGCCGGCCACCTTTGGCCGACATGCATTGGTGAGTGAGGTCGGCATGAACGTCATAGACTGCAACGACGTGAGCATTCGCTATATTACCGGCGATTTTAAGTCCATTGGTCTTAAGGAATACGTTATGCGCAAGATCACGCATAACTTTTATGTTAAGGAATTCTGGGCGGACCGGCACATAACCTTTAGCCTGCAAAAAGGCGACATGCTGGGGATCATCGGCTCAAACGGCGCGGGCAAGTCCACCCTGCTCAAGGCCGTGACCGGCATTATGATTCCCACGGGCGGAAGCATAAAGACGCACGGCAAGATTGCGGCGCTGCTCGAGCTCGCCAGCGGGTTCGACGCCCACATGACGGTGCGCGAGAACACGTATTTGCGCGGTGCGATGCTTGGCTACACCAAACAGTTCCTGGATGACAAGTACGACGAGATAATCGCGTTCGCCGAGCTCGAGGAGTTCCAGGACTACATGTTCAAGCAGCTGTCCAGCGGCATGAAGAGTCGCCTTGCCTTTTCCATCGCGTGCCTGGTCGACCCCGACATCCTTATTCTGGACGAGGTCCTTAGCGTGGGTGACGGCGCGTTTCGCAAGAAGAGTGGCGACAAGATGATGGAGATACTGTCTGGCGGAACCACGGGCGTCCTGGTTTCGCACTCCATCGGCCAAGTGAGGGAGCTGTGCAACAAGATTCTGTGGCTCGACCACGGCAATCAGATCGCCTTTAGCGACGACGTGCAACTGTACTGCGACGCCTATGAGGAGTTCCTCGCAACTAAAGAGCTGCCAGAAACCAAAGAAGACATCGTCAAGCTCGCCGAAGGCTTTGCCAAGCGAACGCAAAAGCTGCTGCACGACAAGCAGGTAAAAGAGAGCAAGCGGCTCGAGAAGGTCCTTGAGAAAGGAACGTCCGAATCTGCCGTGTTGGCGGCTATCAAGATTCTGCAAAAAAGCAAGCCGGAGGCGCTGGCCCCTGAATATGCGGGGAAGAGCTAACGTTGCGCGCGCGTTGACGACTGGGGTGCTCATGGAACTTTCTACGGTAAACCAAATGAAGACGATCGTCTCGTCCTCCATGGTGATGATCGACGACACGACCTTGCACAAGCTGCAGGCGATCCTGCTTACGATCTTGGACGACATCACTTCGTTTTGCGAGCAGGAGGGCATTGGGTACGTGCTCAGCGGCGGGTCCGCGCTTGGCGCCGTTCGTCACCAGGGGTTCATTCCATGGGACGACGACATCGACATAGACATGCCGCGCGCCGACTACGACCGCTTCATTGCCACGTTTCCCCAGCGCTTCGCCAGCAAGTACAGCGTGCAGGCGCCCGAGCTTACGCCCGAGGTGGGCACGGCCATCGCACGCGTTCGCCTGCGCGATACCGTCATGCGCATGCACGACGACTGCAACCTTGAGGAATGCGGCATATTCATTGACGTCTTCCCCATCGAAAACGTGTTTGACAACCCCGTTGCGTGCCGCATGCATGGCCTCGCGTGCATGGCCACGGGCTTTTTGTACTCGTGCAGGCGCTTTTGGCGTGACCGCGCGTTTTACCTTGACTTTGGCAAAGACAACCCCGACTTTGCTCGCGTGGTGCGCATCAAGGCGCTCATGGGCATCC